>Ga0255047_10002410_pt1 | contig 12383 bp, 10 predicted proteins | sample JV7_2_1_MG_FD_183640 | JGI IMG/M metagenome (GOLD analysis project Ga0255047, IMG submission 183640) | Seawater microbial communities from Jervis Inlet, British Columbia, Canada - JV7_2_1 | ecosystem: Environmental > Aquatic > Marine > Inlet | place: Canada: British Columbia | collected 2016-10-06
GACTGTCTGGACGCGTTCCATCTCGAGCTCGTCCAGAACCCGGAGTATGACATCGGGGTTGAACTGAGACAGGTGCTTGGCGGCTTTCACGAGCTGCTCGTGGACCAGCTCGGCTTCGACCCAAGCCTCAAAACGGGCTTGCCAGGGCTCCGAGCCCACCACGGGCTCGAGCGCGGCGCTGGCACGTTCTACCGTGGCCAGGACCGCCGCCGCTACGCAGACGACACATATGGCACGAACGTAACCTGCTAGGCAACTCTTGCGCCGTGTTGTGTTTTCGCCTGGGAAGAACATCACCGCGGATAGTGCAATGCATGTGCCCGTGGCGAGGCGAAGTCTCAGCTGGGCAGCCGATGACGGTTACGGACACACGAGTGACCGGGACTCCCGTGCCCCCGGGCAGTTCTTGCCGACGAGATCCCGGCAAGAGATGCGGGAGGACGACGGGATATCGGCGCCCGCGCGATTCGCTTGGCCACAAGCCGGGCCGCGATCGAGCCCGGGGCGCCTGGCCCCCGGGGCTGGTCTATGGGCCTAGAGCAGGTAGTATGACGGCGCCATGATCATCGTGATGAAGGCCGACATCCTGCCCGACTCCACCGAGGTCGCCGAGGTGGTGCGCATGGCGGAGCGCTACCCGGATGTCACCACCGCGGTGCGCGCCATCCAGGGCTCCACGCGCACCGTGACCGAGGTCTACCTGCTCGGCTCTACCGGCACGGTCCCGGAGGCCCCGTTCGAGGAATTTCCCTCGGTCGAGAAGGTGGTCCGAGTCCGTGCGAGCTACCGCGCGATTGGGCGTCACGACGATGACCACGAATCGCTCGGATTCGAGTGCAACGGTATCCACTTTGGTCAGGACAGCTTCCACATCTTCGCGGGCCTGTGTGCGGTCGACACCCGCGAGAACATCGAGGCCACTTTCCGTGCGCTCAAGCAGTTCGGTCTGCAGACGACGCGCGCCGGTGCCTACAAGCCCCGCACGAGTCCCTACGATTTCCAGGGTCGCGGCAAAGAGTGCCTTCCATACCTCTTCGAGCTGGCGGGGAAGTACGACATCAAGGTGATCTCCATGGAGATCACCCACGAATCGCAGCTAGATGAGATCCACGATGCGCTGAAGGAAGCCGGCTACCCCACGGCCGTGATGCTCCAGATCGGCACGCGCAACGCTCAGAACTTCGAGCTGCTGAAGATCGTAGGACAGCAGCAGGATTTCCCTGTCCTCTTTAAGCGCGGGATGGGGATCACGCTGGACGAGTCTCTGAACGCCTGCGAGTACGTGGCCTCGGGGGGCAACCATCGGATCATCTTCTGCCTGCGGGGCGTGAAGACTCACCTGGGGGACCCACACCGGAACTTCGTGGATTTCGGACACGTGCCGGTTGTAAAGCGTCTGACACGCCTGCCCGTGTGCATCGATCCCTCCCACTCCGTGGGAAAGAAGGTACGGGCGGCGGACGGCCTGCTCGACATCCACCACGCGACCGCACAGGGTGTCATCGCCGGGGCGAACGCGGTGCTGGTCGATTTCCACCCGCGACCCGAGCAGGCCCTCTGCGACGGGCCCCAAGCGCTGCTGATCGAAGAGCTCGAGCACTTCGTGCGTGATGTAGAATTGGTGCGGAATGCCTATCTCGAGCGCCTCAAGCTCTGCGAACGCATGCAAGGCATCTAGGCCGGACCGAGCGAGGGGAGGACGCCCATGGATGACGAGCGGATTCGGCAGATCGTAGGGGAGATGAGGTTCTCCAGCGGCAAGGGCGAGATGGCGATCGACGAGATCGCGATCATCCAGCCGGGCCTGGCGAGAATCATGCCGGAGATCGGCGCTCGGACCTGGAAGCTCTACTACGCCGCGAAGGCGCTGAACTGGCCGAACGCGATGTATCAGTGGAAGGAGGCCAGAAAGCTCTTCGAGCTCGGCGCGTTCACGCGGCCCAAGCATGAGGAGGCGATCGAGGAGTACCTGCGCGATCACTGGGCACCCATCGAGGCCGCGATCAAGGACCAGAACTTCGAAGCCTTTGAAAATGCCTTTGACGAGTGTGTTGATGCCGCGAACGCGTGGCACGAGAAGAAGGACAAGCCTCACATCCGGTGGAAGCTGCCGGACTTTCCACCGCCGGATCTCGATCTGACCCCGCGTCGCTGAGATGCTGATCGGTCGATTCGGAGCGCACACCAAGGAGACGAGATGGCAAGTCGGGCAGAAGCTGCCCTCGCGATCTTTCAGAAACGCGTCGGTCTGGAGGACGGCGTGGGGAACTGGCACAAGCTAGAGCAGTCACAGATCAACCTCTTCGCGGATGCCACTGGGGACCACCAGTTCATCCACGTGGACCCGGAGAAAGCCGCGCAGCTGTCTCCCTTCAAGGTTACGATCGCGCACGGGTTTCTCACGCTCTCGCTGGTTCCGTTTCTGACGGGGAGTATTTCAGCGCCGGATCCGCAGGCCTATGAGGGCCTCAGCATGGGGATCAACTACGGGCTGGACAAGGTGCGGTTCCCGGCTCCGGTCAAGGTCGATTCCCGGGTGCGGGCGCGCAGAGAGCTCGTCGCGGTGGATCTGAAGGCCGAGAACGCCGTTCAGCTCAAGCAGAAGGTCACCGTGGAGATCGAGGGTGAGGCCAAGCCCGCCTGCGTGGCCGAGTTTCTGACGCGTCTGGTTTACGGCTAAAGCGTTCCGTGGCCGAGAAGCTGCGCAGAGGCTCACGCCTGGGTAAGTACCGCCTGGAGCGGCGCATCGGGCGCGGTGCGTTCGCCGAGGTCTGGAAGGCGCGGGATATGGTCGAGAAGCGCGACGTCGCGCTCAAGATCGCGCTGCCCTCGGTCGTGGCTGAGCACGGTCGTGAGGAGCTGGAGCGGGAGGCTCGCATTGCCGCGCGACTAATGCATCCGAACATCGTCTCGGTGCGGAACGCGGACTGGGTGCGCGGGCATTTCGTGCTCTCGAGCGATCTGGCCAAGACCTCTCTGGGTATCTATCCGGGGGCGCGGCGCTCGGGCCGCCTCGCGCTTCGGGTGATTCGAGACGTGGCGGCCGGTCTCGCCGACGCGCACTCCCAGCGAATCATGCACCGGGACGTCAAACCCGAGAACATTCTGATTTTTGCCGACGGTCGGGCAGCACTCACGGATTTCGGTGTTTCACGCTTTGCCAGGGCCGCTACTCAGACCTACACGGACGTCGGTACCTTGGGCTATATGGCGCCGGAGCAGGCATATGGTCGCCCCACGCTCTCTTCCGACGTCTTCTCGTTGGGCCTGATCGCGTATGAGATCCTGACGGGGACGCTGCCGACCTGGCCCTTCGACTGGCCGCCCGAGGGCATCAAACGCTTCGAGGCCAAGGTGCCGCAGCCGCTGCGCCCGGTGCTGCGCAAGGCCGCGGAGTTCGAGCCCCGCCACCGCTATCCGGATGCGGTGGTCTTCCATCGAGCCCTGGAGGCGGCGTTTCAAAGGGTGGAGAGAGAGACGCGTCCGCGCGTTACACGCCGCCCCCGCCGGCGCAAACCGCCTCCTTCGCCGCTACAGCTTCACGCCGAGCAATTTCGCCGTCGTCACGGCTCGCGCCTGGGTATGCGCTACCGCTGCCACCGCTGTGATGGCTCCATCGCCGAGGCGATGCGCTTCTGCCCCTGGTGCGGGAGCGGCGAGAATTCGTTCGTCGACATCACGTCCTACCCGTTGGTCTGTCCCGACTGTGAGCGCGGGGTCAAGTCCGAGTGGACCGCCTGCCCCTGGTGTTTTTCGGGCCGCTTTGCGGGCAACGGACGCAAGTCTCCGCTCGACCCCACGGCGTTGCGGCCCTGCTCGCGGCGCGGCTGCAAGGGCCAGCTGCGTCGCTATATGCGGTACTGCCCGCTCTGCAAGCAGAAGGTCCGGCGCCCCTGGGCCGACCCGGAGCTATCCGGCCGCTGCCCCCGCTGCCGCTGGCCCGTCTCGCACGAGTTCTGGCGTTTCTGTCCCTGGTGTGGAAGGCGGGAGCCGAAGGCCGGACACTTCGTTCGCTCCCGGGCCTGAGGGGGACTCGCGCTCGGAGTTCCGGTTCGTGGTCCAGCGGCTACAATGATCGGTCTCGGAGGCAAGCATGAGCAAGGCTCCGCTCAACCAGCGCAGTCGCATCATCACGGAAGGGGACCAGCGCGCCCCGAACCGGGCAATGATGCGCGCCGTCGGCTTCACGGACGAGGATTTCGGTAAGCCGATCGTCGGCGTGGCGAGCGGCCAGAGCAATATCACGCCCTGCAACGCGGGTCTGGGGGAGCTGGCCGAGGCTGCCGCCGTGGCGATTCGCGCGGCGGGCGGCATGCCCGAGGCCTTCGGCACCATCACCATCAGCGATGGGATCTCGATGGGCACCGAGGGCATGAAGTGCTCGCTCGTGAGCCGCGAGGTCATCGCGGACTCGATCGAGACGGTCTGTCGGGGGCAGAGTCTCGACGGCGTCCTCTGTGTCGGGGGCTGCGACAAGAATATGCCGGGCGCGTTGATGGCGCTCGCGCGACTCGATATCCCCGGAATCTTCGTGTACGGCGGAACCATCAAGCCCGGTCACTACGCGGGTAAGGACTTGACGATCGTCAGCGTGTTCGAGGCGGTGGGCGAGTTCGGAGCGGGGCGCATCTCGCGCGACGACTTCTGTGAGATCGAGCGGCGCGCGATTCCCGGCAAGGGATCCTGCGGCGGCATGTACACCGCCAATACCATGAGCAGTGTGTTCGAGGCCATGGGCATGAGCTTGCCCTACTCCTCGACCATGGCCGCGGAGGATGAGGAGAAGCACGAGAGTGCGACCGAGAGTGGCCGAGTTCTGCTCGAGCTCATAAAGAACGACCTGAAGCCCCGGGACATCTTGACCCGGAAGGCCTTCGAGAACGCCATCAGTGTAGTGATGGCCGTCGGGGGCTCGACCAACGCGGTGCTCCACCTGCTCGCGATTGCGCATGCGGCGGAAGTGGAGCTCTCGCTCGATGACTTCGAGCGGATTCGCGCGCGCGTCCCGCATCTAGCGGACCTCAAGCCGTCCGGGACCTACGTCGCGACCGATCTGCACCGGGTGGGCGGAATCCCGCTGATCATGAAGATGCTACTCGAGGAAGGGCTCCTTCATGGCGACTGCATCAGCGTGACCGGAAAGACCATCGCCCAGAACCTCGCGGATATCCCGACGCGTCCTCCCGCTGGACAGGATGTGGTACTGCCTTTCGACAAGCCGAAGTATCCGACGGGTCACCTGACGATCCTGCGGGGCAACCTGGCTCCCGAGGGCTGCGTGGCGAAGACAAGCGGCGTCGAGGTGCTCCAGCTGACCGGGCCGGCGCGTGTCTTCGACTCCGAAGAGGACTGCATGGAGGCGATCCTGAGCGACCGCGTTCGAGCGGGCGACGTTCTGGTGCTGCGTTACGAGGGTCCGAAGGGTGGACCCGGGATGCGCGAGATGCTCGCGCCCACGAGCGCGATCGTCGGCAAGGGGCTGGGCGGCACCGTGGGACTCATCACCGACGGACGTTTCTCGGGCGGCACCTTTGGCATGGTGGTTGGCCACGTAGCGCCCGAAGCGCAGGTCGGGGGCCCGATCGCGCTGGTTCAGGAGGGGGATAGCATCACGATCGATGCCGAGTCGCGCCTTCTCCAGCTCAATGTCGACGAGGCCGAGATCGAGAAGCGACGCAGAGCCTGGAAGGCGCCGCCCCTCAAGTACCGCAGCGGTGTCATGGCCAAGTACGCGAAGCTGGTCTCGAGCGCCTCTGTCGGCGCCGTCACGGACTGATCGAGCTGTCCGGCGCTCGCCAGAGCTGGCTATGGGTTGGCGTGGCGGCGGGGTCCGGGGCCCTGGCCGTGGTCGCCGGGGCGTTCGGCGCCCATGGCCTGCGGCAGCAGGTTGGAACCCAGCTGCTGTCGGCCTGGAATACGGGGGCGCACTACCACCTGCTCCACAGCGTAGTGTTGCTGGCGTTGGGGCTCTTCCAGGTTGCCACCGGACGCAGTGTTCGCCTCCCGGCCTGGCTCTTCAGCCTGGGGATTCTGCTCTTCTCGGGATCGCTCTACGCGCTGGTTCTTACGGGCTGGCGCTGGATCGGACCCGTGACGCCCATCGGGGGATTGCTCTTGATCGCGGGCTGGCTGGCCCTGCTCGGCCTGGCGCTGCGGCGGCCCAACGTGCGCGCAGGCGCGCTTAGCGCGCCGATAACGCGCTAGGACGAGCCGCGGGTTGCCAGGGCTTCCTCGACCTCCTGCCAGAAAAGTCGTGCATCCTCGAGGGGCGCGTCCTCCGTGCGGGGGCTCTCATCCAGAATCATCGTGGCGCGGCGCGGCGCGGCATAGGCGGGCCAGCTTCCCAGGCCCGGATGGCTGGGGTCGCCCGTGCGGCTGAACGCGATCCAGGCATCCTGCACGCGTCTGGCGAGCGCCGTGGCCTCGTGGCTCTTGGGCACGACACCGTGAAGAGAGTGTTCTTCCAGAGTCCCGAAGACGAAGGGCACCTCGAGTCCGTGGAAGGCACCCAGTCGAGAGTGGGTGGCAGGGGGAGTCCATCGGAACTGATACATGTAGGTGCGTGGCTCGAGTGCGGCGTGCAGCTCGGCCATACGGGATGTGGTGTAGTGAAAGCGTCGGTCTGACTCGAGCGCGCACCAGAGCTCGGCGGGCCCACTGAGGGCCCGGCGCTCACGGGAGCAGCGATAGACCTCGAGGGCACGACGTGCGAAGCTGGTCCCGCTTGGATGCTGCGCGGGCAGCGAGCGCTCCATGCGCTCGATCAGCCCGGCCTCGTCGAGATTACGGAGCGTCGGATCCACCGCGTCCAGGATCGTCATCTCATCGAGATTCGAACCCACCAGCAGGGGAATCGGCGCCACGGCCCCCTCGCGCACGGCCTCGAGCGGTGCCTTGGGGAGCAACTCCCCGTCGACAACCGGCTGAAAAACGAGGTCAGCGAATCCGGCCTCGAGACGCTCCTCGGTGCGTCGTTGGGCACGGACCAGCGAGTCCAGGGGGATGTCTCGCAGCTTCACGCTGTCGCGCTCCTCGATCTCCAGCTCCTCGAGCAGACACTGAGCCACGCGCGTCGCCGCCTGCCGGTCCAGAGCGGTATAGTGACTGCTCTGGATGATCGCTTTTTGGAAGAGATCTCGGGCTCGGGGCATCGCGAGCAGGGACGCCACGCTCGTGCCGCCAGCCGAGCCTCCGAAAATCGTGACGTTGGACGGGTTGCCGCCGAACGCGTCGATCTCTTCGCGGACCCACTCGAGCGCTGCGATCTGATCCAGCAGGCCGAGGTTCGATGCCCCCCGGGGATCGGCACCGCGAAGATCGCCCAGGTGCAGGAATCCCAGGGCCCCCAGGCGGTACTGAATGCTGACCACGACGACATCGCCGCGCCGGGCGAGTCGACGTCCGTTGGTGTCGGGTAGCGCTGCGCCTCCCTCCGAGAATCGTCCGCCGTGAATCCACACCAAAACCGGACGCGGTGTGCCATCGGTCGAGGGTGTCCAGACGTTGAGGTAGAGGCAGTCTTCGCTCTGCTCCTCGATCGGCGCGGGATATAGGGCCGAAAGGGGCGAGAATTGCTGGGGCGCTACGGGGGCGAAGGAGCGGCAGTCCCGCAGGCCCGGCCAGGGCTCGGGGGGCTCGGGCGGCCGGAAGCGCCGCGTAGCCACGGGCGGACGCGCGAAGGGGATGCCTCGAAAGACGTGCACGCCGCCATCCGAGCTGCCGCGAATCTTCCCGTAGCGTGTCTCAACGGTAACTGCCAAGGTCCTACACTCCAAAGCTTCGGCCACAGAAGCCTAGCCCAGTCCAGACTACAGCTTACCACGGACACGCGTGCGAAGGTACGCTGGCGCGCCACCCTTTGAGTTCTTCCAGGGCCACGTCACCAGTTCGTCGGGCCTTCAGATCAGTGCTGCCGGGCTGTCGCAATTGGCTCATCGGATCGTTATTCTCGCCAGCGCCCATGGCTAGGGGTCGAATGGATCGTCTGTTATCGATCAGAGGTCCGTCCTCTTCGTCGCGTGCTCGTGCCTATGAAAATCCTGATCGATATCGGCCATCCGGCCCACGTGCATTTCTTCAAGAACGCGATCCGGAAACTCCGGCGAGAGGGGAATGAGGTTCTCATATCGGCCCGCTCCAAGGACGTCACCAAGTCTCTTCTCGACGCGTTCAACTTCGACTACCGAGAGCTATCCGCCATAGGTAGCGGGTGGTTGGGGCCGTATCGCGAGTTTATAAAGCGTGAGTTCTCTCTTGCCAATCTGATCCGTCGCTTCAAGCCGGACGTGATCGCGGCGGTCGGCGGTGCTTTTGTGGCCCCGGTAGGTCGCCTCACGGGAACCCCGACTGTCGTCTTCACGGACACGGAACATGTGGCTATTGACCGGTTATTGACCTACCCATGGGCAACTCGCATCTGCACACCCCGCGTATTCAAGAAGGAGCTAGGGCGGGTTCAGTATCGCTACGATGGGTTCCAGGAGCTGGCCTATCTTCATCCAAGGTACTTTCACCCGAACCCCGACGTTCTGACGGAGCTCGGACTGCTGCCTGGGGACCGGTTTTCGGTGTTGCGTTTTGTTTCCTGGCAAGCCACCCATGATCGGGGCGAGACGGGTCTGGCGAGCGAGCTCAAGCGAGATGCTGTTTCTCGCCTGAGACGATACGGACCTGTCTTCGTGACGTCCGAAGCCCCGCTGCCGCTCGAACTCGAAGCCTATGCGCTTCGGATCGCACCCCACCGTATTCACGATGTTCTCGCGTTCGCTGGCCTCTATCTTGGAGAAGGTGCCACAATGGCAACGGAGGCGGCGTTGCTCGGAACACCTTCTGTCTACGTCTCTTCCCTTGTCGGGACGATGGGAAATTTCCAGGAACTACAAAAGGAGGGACTGATCCAGTCATTTCGCGATGGGAAGAAAGCTCTGGATCGATCGGAAACACTGTTGGGGGATCAAGGGGCGAAGCCGGCCTGGCAGGAGCGATCGAGCACACTGGTCAATCGCCTAGTCGATGTCACGGAGTACGTTTGTGAGCAGGTTCTTGAAGTCGCCGGGGCCCAACGTCCATCCTAGCCGGCAGGTCGGAGCGGCCCGGCCAACGCCCCAGCAGGAGCAGCCGCGGCGATTGTCAGCGCGAGGATTCAATGTTACAAGGAACGCCGACCGTTTCGGACCGTGTAGGAACAAACCTGCGCATGCAACAGGCGCCCGTAGATAGCAGTGAAATCAATGGATAAGAAAATTTGCGTCATCGGAGCGGGACGCTGGGGCAGGAACCACATCAAGACTCTGGAGGGTCTCGGCTGCCTTGCCGGCGTGGTCGAAGCGGAGGAACAGACACTGGGGGGTATCCGGCAGGAATACCCCAATGTTCGGACCTTCACGAGTGTACAAGACGCCATCACCGAAGACTTTGATGGCTTCGTGGTCGCCACGCCCGCCGAAACTCACTATGAGATCGCCGCCCTGATCATCAGCAATAAGAAGCCTGCACTGGTCGAGAAGCCTCTTGCGCTAACCGCGACTGAGGCGAGGCAGCTCAAAGAGCTCGCGGAAGAGAATGGCGTGAACTTGATGGTCGGCCACGTCCTCCTGTTTCACCCAGCAATCCGTAAGATCAAGGAGCTTGTTAAGAGCGGAAAGATCGGAAAACTGCAGTACATTTACAGCAATCGGCTGAACCTAGGAACGGTGCGGATTGAGGAGAATATCCTGTGGAGCTTTGCGCCCCACGATATCTCGATCTTTCAATACCTGATAGATAGCTTCCCCGTCGAGGTGGTCTCGCGAGGTGGAGCGTTCCTTCAGCCTAAACTCCATGACTCGACGATGACCGTCCTGACTTATCCGGATAATGTTGTAGGCCACATCTTCGTCAGCTGGCTCCACCCCTACAAGGAGCATCGACTCGTCCTGATCGGGTCCAAGGGGATGCTCTCCTTTGACGATGCATCCGAGGCCAAGGAGCTTTTCTTCTACGAAAAGGGGATTGATTGGGTCCAGGGAGAGCCGATTAAACGAGAGGGTCCCACAGAGGTAATCCCCTACGACCGGAGGATGCCGCTCGCGGAAGAGCTCGAGTATTTCATCAACCACACTGAAGGCGCCCCCATCGAGGTCGCCGGTGCTCGTGATGCGGTAGAGGTCCTGGACATCCTCGAGCTCGCTACGAAAAGCCTGCGCACGGAGCGAGAGACAGGCCCGAGCTCTCATCGAGCGGGTCAACCATTTTTTGTACACACCTCGAGCTACGTGGATGAGAATGCCGCCATCGGCGAGGGGACGAAGGTCTGGCACTTCAGCCACATTCAGGCTGGTGCCAGGATCGGGAAACAATGCTCGATTGGCCAAAACGTGAGCATCGGGGCGAACGTCGTCATCGGTGACCACGCCAAGATCCAGAACAACGTATCCGTGTATGAGGGCGTGACGCTCGAGGACTATGTTTTCTGCGGCCCATCGATGGTATTCACTAATATCACCGATCCGCGAGCGAAGTACCCACAGCGCGGATCTGAGCACTATCGACCGACGCGGGTGAAGCTAGGCGCATCGATCGGAGCAAACGCGACGATTGTATGCGGTAACACCATCGGAAGGCACGCGATGATCGGTGCGGGTGCTGTGATAACGAAAGATGTCCTCGACTACGCTCTGATGACGGGAGCCCCCGCTACTCGCGTAGGATGGGTGTGCGAGTGCGGGCAAGTTCTCCCGGTCATCAGTAGTGGAACGACGTGTCCGCGGTGTGGTCGTAAGTATCGCTTGGAAGATGAGAGATTAATGTCCGATGTATAGAGAAAGGACCATCGGAGTCGTTGTTCCTGCGTACAATGAGGAAAAGCTCATCGGCCAAACTATCGGATCAATTCCCGATTTTGTGGATCACATCATCGTAGTAGATGATTGCAGTATCGACGACACCGCGAAAATCGTAGACGGTATGATGACCCACGATCCCCGTGTTCATCTCATTCGACACCCTCAAAATCGAGGTGTGGGAGCCGCTATATCGAGTGGGTACATTTGGTGTCGCGACCACGACATCGATATTGCAGCAGTGATGGCTGGAGATGCGCAGATGGACCCTACAGATCTGACGACTCTACTTGACCCACTAGTGGAGGATCGGGCGGACTACACAAAGGGCAACCGTCTCGTTACCGGAGAGGCTTGGAATCGGATTCCCCGGCACCGTTATCTAGGCAACATGGTTCTCACATTCTTGACCAAGATCGCGAGTGGCTACTGGCACGTTACGGACTCTCAGTGTGGATTCACGGCCTTGAACAAGAAAGCGCTCCAGATACTGCCGCTCGAAAACATCTATCCACGGTATGGGATGCCGAACGATTTTCTCGTAACCCTCAATATCTACAACATGCGGGTCTCGGATTATCCGGTGAATCCGATTTATGGAATCGGAGAACGAAGCGGGCTCAAGATCCGGAGTGTCGTTTTCTCATTATCGTTCCTGATCATGCGATTGTTCGTTCGGCGAATGGTACAGAAGTACGTAATCCGTGATTTCCATCCGCTGGTGTTGTTCTACACCTTTGGCTTCGCGCTGTTTTTCGTGGATGTGCCACTCATTATTCGCCTCTTTTCCGTGTGGTCCGCCAAGGGCAGCATACCCTCGATCAATGCGCTGACGATTGTCTTTTGCACCTTCATTAGCTTCCAGTCGATCTTATTCGCGATGCTGTTTGATATGGAGGCGAACCGGGAGCTCAAAGGGCGCTGAGGGTGTCTCGGTACGCCCCGAGCGCCGTATCCCGGCGGAGGCGAACTTGAGCCGGCAGAAGAAGGTACGCAAGGGCGAGGAGCAGCCTGCAATTCCATTCTCTTTTAGGCCAGAGTGGGTGCCGATCCTCTTCGCATTCTTCGTGCTGGCTCTGGCGCCACGTCTGTACGGGAGCTTGACCTTTGGGGCGAATCTGGATGGCCCCGGTACGTTCCAGGTAATCAATTATGATGAAGGGGGGTCCTGTCGTGCGGCACTTGGTGCGTTCAAGTATCCGACCTTTGTCGGTCAACAGATTGTCGCCATCGCCTCTGCGTTAGGCTATGCGCCACCTCGTACACCCACTGGACGGCAGTGGGAAAAGTCATACTGCCAAAGTCGCCCGCTGATCGTCATCCAGCGGGTCTACTCGGCTATACTCGGCTCACTCACCGTCGTTCTGCTGGGTTTAATCTCGCTTATGACCTGGCCCAATCGCGCAGAGATCGCATGGACCGCATGCGCGCTTCTTGCGCTTTCGAGCTTTCACGTAGCGCAATCTCACTCTGGTACCGTTGACGCCTCGCAGGTGTTTTTCATTTATCTACTCGTTTCCATCCTTACCTATGTTGTGGCATCACCAAGACAGTGGTCCTTGA
>Ga0255047_10002412_pt1 | contig 12374 bp, 13 predicted proteins | sample JV7_2_1_MG_FD_183640 | JGI IMG/M metagenome (GOLD analysis project Ga0255047, IMG submission 183640) | Seawater microbial communities from Jervis Inlet, British Columbia, Canada - JV7_2_1 | ecosystem: Environmental > Aquatic > Marine > Inlet | place: Canada: British Columbia | collected 2016-10-06
TTAGGCACTGGAGCGGCAATTGGCCTTGGACTTATGGGAGGTGGCTCTCTTTTAGGAGGAGCTGGGCAGATAGCTTCTGCGTTTGGTAACCAGGGCGGTGGGATGGAGCAACTCTCTCCTGAAGCTCAGATGTACCTTGCCGAGAAAGGACTAACCAATCAAGAGGGTCAATTAGATCTTAACAAGGCTATTGCTTACTTTAGCCAGGATATGGCTCAATTAGGCCCGGAAGAAAAGAATGCTCGTCAGAAGATCATCAACGAGATGTTTGGTGACAAGAAGGATGCTGAAGGAAATGTCATCAGTAAGGGCATTCAAAGCCAGGCGTTCGATCAGCTTAGAAGTGCTTTAGCGGGTGAATCTACAGCAGCTGACAGGAATGTATTAGCCGAGCAGGGTGTCCAGATGGGCCGTGGAATGCAGTCGGCCAGAGATCGTGCTTCTGCGATGATGGCTAGGTCTAATCTAGACCCCCGTTCCCCAGCTTATGCAGAGCAAATGAACCGATTGGAAACTCAGCTACAGTCTCAGTTCTCTGGTCAGCAGTCTTCTTTAAGATCTCAACAGCAACAACAAAATATGGCTAATGCTGGCAACCTTTATAGTTCTCTTCTCAGTGGACCGCTTGCTGGGCAAGAGCCACTAAACGTTCCTAAATCGACAGAAGAGCAAAGAGAGTTTGATCGTGCAGAGGCTGTTAAGGGCGGAGCAGAGTCATTCCAAAGTGACATTGCTGCCGGTGGAGACATGAAAAGTGCTTTTGGCAATATTGTTGGGAGTTTCATTCCTACCCTTGGTCCTGGTCAACCTCAAAAGAATCCGCTTGAATCTTTGGGTAAATGGCTAAACCAGCCCAATAAAAGACCAAATGTTAGGCCGCAGGGTACTCAGGAAGATTATACAGAAAGAGCGGAGGGCGAATAATGGCTAAGTCAGCATTTGCAAAACAATACGACTTTCCGATCTCCCAAAGAGCGCAGCAACCAAGTACGGCTTACAAGGTTGGGAAAGCTTTACAAGGTGCAGGATCGATGTTTGAGGGTTTAGGTCGAACTGCCATGACCTATCAGGGCCTTAAAGATGCAATGGCGGGACGAGAGGCTGATAAACTAAGGGCTTCACATTATGCAAATATGCTTATGCCGTTTGCGGAGACTGGAGCAGACCAGGGTCCCGTAGGTAAAGCCATTGAATCACCGGCTATATCTAAAGCTCCAACGGGCAAAGAAGATTTTATCAAGGGTGGTTTTGATACGGGGGCAGGCCCTCAATCAGCTATTGGGGGAGAAACAGCTCCTAAAAAAACCATGTTTGGAGAAGCCATCCAGCAGAAGTCTGCATTTGATGAAGAGGCCGCTATTTTAAGTGCTGATCCGGGAGATAGTAGGGTTGCACAGCTTCTCCAACAAAGAATGATGGATGACATTTCTAAGAAAGTTCCACAAGAAACGCTCCAAGAAATGATGGCCAGCATGGAAAATATGGGGAAAGCCTATGCGGATGCTGGTCAGGGCCATAAGATGGCCGAAGTTTATAGGGACACATTTAATTTCCTTAAGAGAAGTCATGATGTTGAATCTGCGGCTGGCGATAAATATCTCGATTACCTAGTTAAAAAAGAACTTAAGGAAATGGACGTTGAGGGGAGAGTAGATGTTGCACGAACACTTGCTGGTTCTAAGCCAAGTCCTATTAGTAAGAAAAACCAGGAAGCTCATAAATCTCTTTTGAACAAACAAAAGACTGCTCTAAAGGCTTATGAGAATGCTAAAAAAGCGTATAGAAGAGATGTTGCTGCGTACGATCCAGATGACCCCAAAGATCAGCTGGCAATAAAGCGTCTTCAAAAGGACCTTCTTTCGTCTAAAGCAGCCTATGATCTTGTTTCAGATCAAGTTAATAGATCTGAAAAAAGACAAGGTGGTGTAGGCGGACAACTCTCGGATGATGAGATCATAAAGCTGGGGAAAACAAGGGTATTCCAACTTATAAGCTCTGGCCAACTGGAAATAACCCCTAAACAGTCTGCAATATTGGACGCACTTGATGAATAATGGCTGAGGGGCAAACAATTAATCCTGAAGAAATGTCGTGGAGCGACATTGCTTCGCATCAGGCAAGCCAAGACCCGGAATCAATGTCTTGGGCAGATATTGCCAAGGCTCCTGTTGGGGATGTTTCTATAGAGCCAAGAATGCCCCCAGAAACGGACATGATGGAGGACCGTCAGGTTGGTGAATTCTCAAAGTTTACCCAGGCGCTTGAGGAGTCTGCCAGGACTAGGATTGCCCAAAATATAGAGAGATTTGCTCCAACGGCAATTGCAGAGCCGTTTACTAGGCTGGGTCAAAAGATTGCCCCTCCTGAGATGAGAAAGGATATTGAGGCTGAACAACCATCTGCTTTCTCTGGGATTATAAAAGATGATTCTAGCCTGTTAATGGAAACGGCGAGAGAAGAGCTTAATCCAAAAGTAGTTCTTGAAAGAACCGCTGATGCTATAGCTTCCCTTCCGGCTGAAGTTGCAAACATAAAAATGGGGATGTGGTTTTCTAAGTATGCTGGGCCTGTTTTAAAGGCAAGGATTGGGAATGTTGTTCCTCTCGCAAAAGACGTTGTACATGCTTTAAAAGCTGGCGGTAAGAACGCACAACTTATTGGTAAGTGGTTGTCAGAAATACCCGATTTAACTGCCTTTCTTGGAGCGTATGGTTTTGGCCTAGGGGCCGGAGAAGAAGCTGTTGCGATCTCTCATGAAAAGACACCAGAGGAGATGTCTTGGAAAGAGATCGCCAAGATTGGGGTAGGTGGCGTTAAGGGTTCTTTAGAAACAACTGCCCTTGGCCTTGGGTTGTCTGGTCCGCTTAGGGCGATTAGTTCCACAGTTTCTGGTAGAGGGGCTTATAGACCGTCACCGAAGGTTAGGGCTACCGCTGCTAAACAACTTGGGCAATCCGAGCCCAAACTAGAATTACCTAAAACCGAGCCACTTCAAATACCCGAAAAGGTACCACCAACCATTGAAAGGCCCGTTCCTAAAATAACAAAGGCTCCCGTTGGTAGGCCATATATTGGGAAAGGTCCAGCTGTTAGTGATGGTCCGATTGTTTCAGAGCCCGTAAGGGCAGAAATGCCAAGAACGCTAACTCCACAGGAACAAAAGATTGGAGCTGTACCAAGGCAAGTTTTTAAAACTAAGGGCAAGACGGGCCAAAAGATACAAGAGAAGATTGACAAATTAACAACCAATTGGGTTGATGATCTTGATCCTATTATTCAGGCACAAAGAGCTTTAAATAGCAAGCCAGAGTATGTCAAAGATCCTTATGTAAGGTTCCGGCTTTTAAGGGGAGTAATTGGAAAGGTTCAAGCGGAAATTGAGGAAAGACTTGTACCTGCGCTTCGCAAGGTCAAGAACATGGACGAGTTTTTAGAATACGCCGTTGCAAAGAAGGCCGTAGAAAAGGGTCGCCAAAAGGGGTACCCAATTATAGGAGAAGCAGTAGAAGTATCAGAGGCGAAGGTAAGGGCCATGGAAACCCCTGAAATGAAAGCCCAGCTAGAAGAACTTGTTGGTTTCCAGAACAGGGGGCTATGGGAACTTTATAACTCCGGGATGCTGACAAAGGAAAGCTATTTAACTATTAAGAATAGCAGCAAATGGCAGATTCCCTTTGAGAGACCCATAGAGGGGGCCAAACTTTCTGGTGGTGGAATCGGTGGGATGCCCAAGAGGATAAAGGGCTCTGATAAACCAGTTATTAACATTCTAGAAAACATTGTTAAAACCCACTCTGCTAGAATAAAAGCAGCAGAAACGAATCAAGCATACAAGATGTTTGTTGAGTGGGCTAATCCCAAAACAAACCCTGGAGCAGAAAGATTCATTAGAAAAGTTAAGAGACCTGCTCTTCCTATTGAATTTGAAGCAAAAGAAATCCAAGGCAAGCTGTCTGGCGTTATAGAGAATCCAGAAAAGGTTCTTTCCATATTCCGCGCACCCCCGGGAGGTAAGGAGTATGGACAAATAAATGTATGGACAAATGGTAAGCGTGAGTCATACGAGTTTACAAAAGATGGCAAAGCGCTTTGGGAAGCTATTGAACCATTCCCTAATAAACAAAAGAGTGCGCTCATTGAGGTATTTGGTAAGTTTTCTAAGATGCTTAGGTGGGGTGCGACTGGAGCAAACCCAGATTTCTGGCTTCGGAACCTTCTCAGGGACACAATGGCTAGGACGGTTGTTACCGAGGGGAGTTCTACGCTAAGCCCGCTGAAGGGATCGTTTTATAAAACAGGGATATTCCCAGATACAACTGCTGCGTTCTTTGATGTTGTAGGTAAAACAAAATATTATAATAAATGGAAGCGATCTCAGGGTGCCCTGGGTGGTATGCATGGGTATGATGCAAATACTTTCATGAGAACCATTTCCCAAGTTAAAAACATTAAGACGAGAGACAAGCTTCTTCATGCCGTTAAGCATCCGTTTGACGCCTTGAGAAAGGTTGGCGAAGTTCTTGAAGACACTTCCAGGCTTGCTGAATACAAGGCTGTTAGCCGTAGACTTGGTGCTGGTGCAGAACAAGAGCTAAGAGCTGCAATGGCGTCCAGGGATGTTTCCCTTGACTTCTTTAGGGTTGGTAAAAAGGGAAAAGAGTGGAACGAGGTTATTTCGTTTTTCAATGCCGGGGTTCAGGATCTATCCAAGGTTAAAAGAACTTTCCAGGATCATCCGGTAAGAACGGTGGTTAGGGGGATAGCGTGGATGGCTCCACCGACAATCCTTGAAGCCAACATGAATAAAAACAACAAATACTACGATAGACTCAGCTCGGTCCAAAAGGCTCTCTACTGGAATTATCCCAAAAAGGATGACCAGTCCGATTTCGTAGTATTCCCCAAGCCGTTTCTGTGGGGCGGGATATTTGCTGGTGGGATGTCAAATGCTTTGCAGTGGTTGAAAAATGCCGACTACCCGGCATTTAAAGAAATGTTGAAGGGGCTTGGCTTTACCGGATCTATTCCCATGGCCATGAATTCTTTTACACTTCTAGCTGCTGGTCTCTTTAATACAAGGATGCATACGATGTCTCCCATTGTAGGCGAATATGAGAAGAAACATCTACATCCATATATGCAATCGGACGATAGAACCTCAAAGGGAGCTAACATTCTTGGGAGACTTGGTGAGGAAGTATATCAGTCTCTTCCAAGGGGACTTGGTTCGGCAAGAGATTTGGCAAGGGTTTCTCCTAAAAAGATAGATGCAATTGTAAGTTCTGGGCTTGGCGGTGTTGGTAGGACAGCACTTGACCTTGGCGGCAGGGCGGCAGAGAAGGTTTTACCAAAGAGATTCACAACCAAAGAAAGAGTCCCTAAAAAACTTCTTGAGCTTATGCCTGGGATAAAGGGGTTCATTAAGTCTAACATGGGATGGATTGACGCTAATGTAAGAAACGATTTTAAGAAATACCTATCCCTGACAACTCGTTCTTTTGGGAGCATAGAAGAGGCCATAAAAAAGGGGATTAAGCCCGTTAGATCCAAGGAAGAGAGAATACTATATCAATTCCAGGAAGAGTATGCAGAAGATAACGAGTTTATATCGTCGCTTTGGAAAGACTACTTCGCCGCAAAAAGCGATAAGACGAGAAGAAATATTGCTAATTCAATAAACAACACAATGGCAAACCTTAATAAAAAATTAAAGAGAAGGTTGGAGAAATAATGGTAGATACAGCAAGTAGAGGGTCGTTAGTACCGGCATCCGCAACGATACGGATTAACACCATCACGTCAGGAGTTATTGATTCAAAGCCGTTTCCTACGGGAACGGAAGTTACGCTCACTCATACCATGAGTGTGGTGGCTGCAAACAATAACGCTGGTACAATTTTCATATCACCCACCGTTGGTGGGAATGCCACAGTATGTAGAACAACGAAAGTCGGTCTTACCGCCGGTCAATCGTTTACGTTTACGGGGTTACCCTTAGGCGTTAACGGTTATAGGGCTTGGTCGTTCGGTACAGGGTTAAGTTATATCACTGCCGCGGCAACGCCTAATACAGCTATTTGTATTTATAGTAAAGTGCAGTGAGGGGATCTCCCGATAAATCGATTGTTCGCCACTCTGTTGGTCGGGCCGGTAATCAGGTTAGAGTTAATAGAGACTCAGTGTTTGATTACGGGAGACCTGCTGGCTATGGTGGTAATCGTACAGCCGCAGACGTTGTAGCCCAATGGATTATGGAAGAATCTAGCGGGAATCTAACAGACTATGTTAGTGGCATTGTCCTTACGGCCAATGGAACGCCGACATACGGTGTTGTAGCCACGGGTCCACATGGGCGAAAGGGGCCAGGGATTACGTTTGATGGAGCTACAGACTACTTTATTAATGCTGGTGCACAGGCTTCCATGGACATTGGAACAACTGATAACTTTGTCCTTGAGGCCAATATAAAGGTTTCAAGCGGAGCTGGAGCTGGTGCTTTAACCATCCACGATACTTGGCAGACAACAGACGGCATATCATGGTGGATTGATACGGGTGGAACAGTTGTTTCTCTTTATTTAGAAAATGACCCAACCACCGTACAGGTTGACTGGACAATTGATGATATACGAGACGACAAAGAGCACAAACTACATATTGCCTGTACTCGCGGGGGAAACGCTATTTTAAGGATAGATAACGTCTTAATTGCCGGTTCTTCGAGTATCGCCGCACTAGATGGTGATGCTATCCCTGCCGAGGGGGCATCTATCGGTGGTTCATTATGGAATCCTGGGACTGATTTATTTGAAGGTACGATTTACGAAGTGAGGGTCACGGTTGGAAACAGCACTAACGACAGCGGTCCTTGATCCTATTGGAACCATTATCAATTGGTTCCGACGCGGATCACTGGATAACACGACCAGTATCGGCTCAATGGGTGGCGATAACGGTATATGGCATCGTGGTGCTAGAGCTGGTGGTGCTTCAGGACTCCCTATTTCTGATTTTTCTGTTCTATCTGATGGGTCTGTCGTTCCAACGATAGGAACAGCTGGAACGTTTACCAGGGCTTCTGTGTTTCTTAACCCTACTGGTCCCAACACATTAAGTTCCGTTGCTTCTGGTACTGCCGTTGAAGACTCAATGGTTCAGGGAGAAGGTGGCCCTACTCATACGCTTGGTGGGACTTGGCTTACGTCTGCTATAACAAACTATCAACCAGAGGCATCCACTTTCGATAACTGGACAGCTAATGGAACAGCTGCTGTAACCGCAAACGACGAAACAGATCCAGCAGGTGGTTCTACAGCGGATAAAATCGCCGGAGGCGCAGCAAATGACGGCGTTGAGCAAGCTACTAATTTAGGCACCGCTTCTCGCGGACAGTTTTTTGTATGGCTAAAGGCGGATTCTGGATCAAGAACTGTTACGATTTTAATCAAGGATTCTGCTGGCGCTCCGGTTACTTTAGGAACTGAAAATGTAACCGTCACAACTTCTTGGCAATTATTTGAGGTATCTACCAATACTGCAGGCACTGGGAACGCTGTCAATGAAATCATTGTTAACGACACAACGGGCTATGAGATTTGGGCCTATGGGGCTGGGCACTTTTCGTGGAAAGCTTTGGCATCATTATCTACGAATGCTGCATATACAATGGCACCAACGATTATTAGCACAGGAGCCTCGACGTCTTTAGCCGCAAGCCAGTTAAGATACGAGGGTGCTGAGATTGCCGTATCAAACGCAAAATGGACTATCTCTATATGGATGTATAATCCGGCAATACGGCAGTCATTTTTTTGGGGAACGCAGTATCTTTACAATTTGCAAAATCTAGCTTTTGCAACCTATGTTAGCTTGAGAATTAACGCAGCGTCGCAAGCCTTTGAAGTGGCTATAAATGACGCCACCTATTCGTCTACGGGTTATCGTGTAGACACACAAAACCAAAATGAATGGGTTAACGTTATTGTTGCCGTAGATGGTGCCGGGGATAATGAATGCTTTGTAAACGGTTCGAGTGAATGGACAAGTGTAGAGGCATTCGCAGCATTTACTCCCGGCAGGTTGGCGCTTGGGTCTAGGTGGGGGCAGGGGTCTAATCTTGAAACTTGCACTAGAACTCTTTTGGGGCAAACAGACGTTTGGGTCGGTGAGCGGTTTGATTTAAGCCAAGCTCTCACACATTACGACGACACAAAGGGGAACTATGGCATTTGATTTTGAACCAGGCAATGGGCAAATCCGTGGGTTCTTCTCGATTGATACATCTTCTGAAGATTGGAAAAATTGGTTCGACCCCGGGAACCATTATTTTGTTTCTAAAACATATCACAAAACAGATGGATCAAAAGCTAATATTGCCCTAAGAACCCTCGTAGGAACAAAGTTATTGTTATTTGCGCGAAGAACAAAGGATATGATTGATCTATTCCATAGAGCAAATATACGAAGACGATCAACAACATCACCCAGAACATTTCTTTGCTATACCTGTTTTGAAAATCCTAAAACAATGGCCAAACTCATCCTTTACTCTGGAACAGGGAAAGTTGTGTATTTGGGAGCAACATGGTCTGAGGCTAAAAAGAATTTCGGTAACAATGTCATGTGGTCAGAATTCTGGCCAAATGGAAAGATGGATCATGTGGTTTTCGGATTTGAGGGTGACGCAAGATGAACGGGATTGAGAAACTGCTAGGAAGCTTGGAAGCGAAAGTTGACAACCTTCATGAGCAGTACACGGAGGGGAAGTCTAACGCACGGCGTTCTGCGGATCTTAATGCGAAGGATCATAAGAAGATGTTGGAAATACTGGGTAAAACCCCCTCAAGAAAGGAAACATGGAAGATTGCCGTATTTGTCTTCTTGGTACTTTCTGCGCTCGGAATCAGCGGGAAGGAAGCCATTGCATTCATCTTAAAGGGCATATGATAACACACGACCTATCACTTAAACTTTCTAAAAACTTTTCTTTAAGAGAGTTCCTTGTCTCGGATTCATACCCTGAACTCGTACAAGGTATTGTTTTAGAGGAAAGTCAGATTTTAAAGTTTTACTATCTGTGTCAATTTGCGCTTCAGGTTATAAGGAATGAACTAGGACCGGTCCATATTACAAGTGGGTTTAGACCTCAAGTCCTTAACGCTAAGATCGGTGGTGTAGACACATCGCAGCATCGTAGAGCTGAAGCAGTAGACTTTAACTGTGGCGACCGTAAATCGGCTTACAATATTTTAATTGATGTGCTAGAATGGCCTGGAGAGTTAATACTCTATCCCACCCATTTGCACCTAGCACTCCCAAGACCGGGAGTTAAAGCCGACCGTATAATTAAATAAGGAGATAACATGGAAATATTTAGAAGTAAAAAATTCATTATGTCTATAGGCGGCGTTATAGCTGTTATTGTTGGACATTTCTTAAAAGTACCAGAAGAAGCTATTTTGCAAGTGGTTGGAATCGTTGCAGCCTACTTGGTTGGTCAAGGTTTAAGTGATGTTGGTAAGGGTGCCGCAGAAGTAGAAGCCTCTGTTGCCGATTTAGGTGACTGAAAGCATCATAGCCATACTGGCCGCCATATCTGGGCTGGTCTTATGGTTCCTTAAACGTAAGCGGTCGGTTTACAAGCGGGCTATGGAAACCCGTAAGGAGGTCGATCAGATTACAAATATGGGTCTTTCTAAGATGTTAGAGGGTGGAAAGGAGGCGTTTCGTGAGTATTCTAAAGATACTAATACTCGCCTTGATAATCTGGAGCTTGCCATTCGGTTGCTCGGTGAAAAGCGTAAACCTGCCAAACGAACTAAGCGTAGCAGATCCAACGGCAAGTAAGTGTGTCTGTCCTGAATTGGACGGTAATATAGAAGACTTCATCCTTTCCGGCAAAGCCCGAGAGGCTAAGATGCAACGCATGTTTGATTCATGTGATGCGCTCTTGCGGGAGATGGAATAATGTCCGGATTAAGTGGTACTTCTGGGGGGTTCTTTTCGCCTAAAGACTTTAATCTTGAGCTGTCTAAGGGGAAAATCTCTGGACACTCAGCGGTTAATAAGTTTGGTCGGAATATAGACGTAGATACAGGATCATTCCAAGACATCTGGGACGGTGGGGGAACCTATGGTTTCTTATCCGCTGCCACCGAACATTGGGTGTCTTCTGAGAGTTCTAACGACGGCTCCGGTTATCCTGGGGCTGGGACCATTCATATCCAAGGGCTAGATTCAAGCTGGAACGCGGCTACGGAAAGAGTTGTTCTAGACGGCGCCACACACCAACCAACCTCTAACGCTTTTCTAAGAGTGTTTAGAATGAAGGTCATGAGTGCTGGGGCTTCGGGTAAGAATATCGGTCGGGTGTTATGTGCAGCAACGGACAGTGGAGGAACAACCGCTATTATCTCGGCAGATTACAACCAAACGTTGATGGCTATCTACGCCATTGCTTCAGGCAGAACAGGATATTTAACGAACTGGTACGGCGATATGAACCGGAATACAACGTCAGGCGCAGCTAATCTTGTATTAAGAGCAAGAAAAGACGGTGAGACCTTTCAAACCAAACACGTCTTAGGGATTGTAGGGGCCGGTAACTCCCATTTCTCACATACGTTTATGCCGCCACTTAAGTTTACAGAGAAGACTGACATTAAGATAGACGCTGACGTTTCAGCTAATAATACCGACATCTCTGCTGGTTTTGACATCACGCTGGTCGAATAATGGGCGTATTACCGTCAGGCAATCCAAGAACCTTTAGCGAAGTGGCCAGGTTCTTTCGGATTATTAATGAAAGATTATCAGAGCTGTTCTCTATTCATGGACAGCAATTACCTCGCGGTGGTATTAAGAGAAAATCTTCTTCGTTTGCTTTCTCATCCGGCGAAGCCGTGTTTTCAGATTCAAGTGGGAGTTGGGTAGACGTGCCCAAGCTATCGCTCACCATAACAACGACAGGCAACCCGGTGTTTGTTGGCCTGATGAACTTTGACGAGCAAGCTCGTGGATATATTGGCGCATCTAAGTTAGGGCCTACCGCGGGACTAGCTTACGACGCAGACTTCAGGGCAAGCAGGGATGGGAATATTGCCTGGAGGGGCTTATTGTCTGAAAAGCCTGCTGCATTAAACGTTACCGACTACATTTACGTTCCAGCTGGAGCTGTTTCGTTTTTAGATGCTCCATCCGCAGGGTCCCACACTTACAAAATGCAAGCAAAGAGCGGAACGGAAACAAGCGCACTTGTCCAGGGTGTCAAGATGTTTGCTTACGAAATATGAAAACCCTTATTACTGGTTCCGAAGGATTCATTGGCTCCCACCTTAAACACCTAGACTATAGACCCTTTGATTTAAAAGTAGGTAATAATGTCCGTGACTATGAAGACGTTGAGTCTCATATGGCCGGGTGTGATCGAGTCATTCATCTTGCTTCAATCGCAGGGGTAGATAACGTTATCAAAAGCCCCATCCAAACGATGGAGACCATCTGGGAGGGGACTAAAAACGTCATTGACGCTTGTATGCAGCTCGGCACGAAGCGCATGATTAACGTCTCAACTTCGGAAGTTTATGGACAGTTCGCGCATAAGGTTTCCGAAGGCGAAGCAACGAGTATGGGTCCTGTCGGGAATGCAAGATGGACCTATTCAAGTGCTAAACTTGCAATAGAGCACCTATGTATGCATTATTACGAAGAGAACATGCTACCCGTTGTCTCCGTACGTCCCTTTAACGTATTCGGCCCAGGTCAGCATGGTCCCGGGGCTGTAAAGAATTTTGTTAGCAAGGCGCTGGCGAACGAGGATATTGTCATTAAGAACGGTGGCAACCAAATACGGAGCTGGTGTCATATTGATGACTTCATCGACGGGCTTACGATCTGTCTTGAACATGAACTAGCCCCCGGCAACGTATTTAATATCGGTAATCCACGAAACACATGCACGATTTATGACCTTGCTTTGCGCGTCAAAAGAATATGCGCCTCTCGGTCTCAAATTATCTTTGATGAAGTTCATGTACCCGATGTAGAACAACGCATTCCTAATATTGATAAGCTTTTTAAGCTTGGCTTTAAACCTAAGGTTTCACTGGATGAAAGTATTATGCGTATGATTGGGTTGGATGATCGAAGCGATCACCCAAGATATCCAGGGGGGCCCAGACCCTCACTGGACCCCCCAGACCCCCTACGTTGACGAATCGCCTGGCGTCGTCGTCGCGGTAAGAGACAACAACATCTGCCGGTTTTCATGAGTTAACGATAAAATCTCGTTAACCAACGTCATTAATTCTTCCGTTCTTGGGGCTGTTGTAGTCGTTGTTTTGCCGTTACCCTTAGGCGGGCCCTCGAACTTTGAT
>Ga0255047_10002413_pt1 | contig 12374 bp, 16 predicted proteins | sample JV7_2_1_MG_FD_183640 | JGI IMG/M metagenome (GOLD analysis project Ga0255047, IMG submission 183640) | Seawater microbial communities from Jervis Inlet, British Columbia, Canada - JV7_2_1 | ecosystem: Environmental > Aquatic > Marine > Inlet | place: Canada: British Columbia | collected 2016-10-06
ATCTGCACGACCTTTGCGGGGTTTTCCCGAGCGGTCAATATCTTAGCAACCCGGCGGGCCTGGCTGTGCGAGGGGGAATAATCCAACGACCGTAGCGCGCCGATCTGTGGACCACCATATGCCGTTTGCAGGTCCGTATCGATCCAAGGGTCGCCCGTTACTTGCTGAAAGTTCAGGCTCGGGTCAACGTATGTGAACGGCATTTCAGAATAACGGTCAAACGCGCTTGGCCCATCGTCAATGCGCGTCACTTCCAGAACGTCGCCAACTTCAAGCGTTAGTGTCGGGTCCGTCCACCGCCCCACGCGCACCCGCACTTTGCCAGCAGGCGTAACTCGCACATCGCCCGCGCAAGATTCCTTAAGTCTTTGCAGAACTGCTGTAGGCTGTTCATCCAGCGCATAGGTTGCTGCAAGCCGCCACCGTCGTTCGGTTCCGCCAGCCGCCGTAGCAATTAGGTTGTCTGAATAGTCCGCGTCTGTCTCTAGCTCGGATTGATCAACAACGCCCGCAAGCCCCATTCCATCGGCGTTTTCTATAAAGTCGGCCAAAACCAAGGCCGCGTTATCCGAATAAGCGGTCAAACCCGTGCGCGGGTCAAAAAGCCGCGATGTCTTCATTTGGAGTTGAATTGTCAATTGCGGATCAGGATAGGTTGCCAGCGCATTCGCAGCCGCGACCTGTCTTGCGATTGTCAGGCTGGTCACAAGGCCGTCCAGCCTATGCGTGGCGTCGTATTCCTGCCATACGCCGCTTATCTCACTATAGACCGTAGAAGGCGCTGACCCGTCGCGTGTCAGAATGCGCAACACCTGATCGCCCGCAACCTGATACTTGCTTTCTTGTGCATATCCTGATGCATCAATCGTGACCGGCTCATTGACGACATAATAGCCCGTGATTTCTTCAATCTCGCCTTGGCCGTGGATAACTACACGGTAAAGCGTGCCGCTGTCAGCTCGGAAAAATACAATCTGCCCGCCAACCCGGACCTCACCATAATGACGCCGCCGCGCAGACACATTCTCACGCAAGTTAAATTGCGTAACGGACGGCTGCAAGCCGGGTGTCGGCAGGTTTGACTGAAGATTAGGCTGTTGACTGCGCGACAAAGCAGACAAGGCCAATGTCGACGCTACATTTGCGCCAATGCCCAGAGCGGTTAGCGCACCCCCGGCCCCGATCAAAGCTGCTGAGCCGCCAACGCCGAAAATGCCTGGTGCAACAAATGCCAACGCCCCCGCCATTACCAGACCCACCGCGCCAATTGCTCATATTCCGCTTGCCGACCAATCCCGTTACGGGCCTTTATCCACGCATCATCGCCCGAGAACACGCACGCCGCAACCTGCCCGCCACTGGTGCGCACGACGCCGATCCCGTCGCCGTCACCTTCCGTTTCCCCGTCCATCAATTCGCGGCACAGTGCCAACATACCACCGCGCGACATGACAATGCGACGGCACGCAAACGCGCTGTCATACGTCCCACGCAAGGTCTCCGCCGGATCATGCCCGGTCATGTGGTGCCAAGCGCTTGCCGCCCATAAGGCGCAATCGTTCACGCCCCAGACCATTGGTGCCCCGCTCGTATCTGATATCCACTGGCCTAAGTTCACGACACTCGCTCCCAAGTCTGGTTAGAATACGCCACTTCTGGCACATATCTCAGGCCGTTGTCGTCTGGATAGCGCGCCCTTTGATCCCTGTCAGTCAAATACCCATATAAGGGACGTTGTGTGCCCTCCATTATTGACTGCGCCCGCAAAACAAGGCCAGCCCCGCGCCGCCCAAACCGCGCCGAAACTGATTGCATTCTTAATACATCCAGCGCCACCGGGACGCCCTTTGCGCGCATCCGCCCATGCGGGTCTAAATCGTCAGGGTCAAAGTGCTGCAAATACAACGCGCATGGCCGACCCGCATAGTCTGCACGGTCGCCAACCTTTTCCATGATGGACCCCACGCCCTCTATTGATTGCTCCGTTTCATCAAGAAACCCCCAAGGGATACCCAAAACAAAATCTACACCCTGAGCGGTTGAAGCGCCGCCGCCAACATCCGCCACGCTAACGAGGCCTTTGAACGGTTGCCATGTCTGGTTATTCGCATCCGTCACCGGCACCGACCAATCTGCCACGTATTGCGAGCCAGAAACAAAGTCCAACCGCAGCAACAACGCTCTTGGGATTGCCCCTTGCTGAATGAAGTCAATCATGCCCGTGGGCTGATCTGCAAAGAAGCGCCCTGTCCCTCTCATCTTTGGAAGTCCTCGACAACGGTCAGAGTTAGTGGGTCAGTGTGATGCGCGTAGTTTTCCTTTAGGCTGAAACCCGCGTCATCTGCCAGCTTCACCCGGATCGTTGGTGAGGCGATATTGGCTGCAGCACCCGAGGCAACCGCCTGACGCAATGGGGGGGAAAAAACCACAACACCCGACGTGTTTTCTTCGCAGATGTGCAGAAAATCGTTAACGCTGAAATAAGCCCCCGGCAACAAACCAGTTGCCTCACCACCAATCAGCCGAACAATTGTAGACCCTGCCGGGGCCGCCTCATATGCCGTTGGCGACGCGGTAGAAGGCAAATCAAAGCCAGTGCCGTCATCAAATATAGTGCCGTCTGAATAGCCGGAAAACCCCCGGTCAATATCACTTTGCGAAATGCCCAATGCCAGCCAAAACGCTGCATCTGTTCCAGACTTGATAGGGGTGCCTCGGTTGTCAATCGTGATGCGCAAAGACCCAAAGCGACCGCGCAACCTTGACGCCAATGCGCGCGCCTTCAGTCTGTCACCAAAGAAGAACTGCCGAAAATCAATTGCGCCCTGCCAGTAACGGCTTTCGCGGAAAATGACTTGTTCACGCCCGGAAATGCCGCGCCCAGGCCCTACTGTGGCCGTGACAAGATTGAACGACTGGTTTGCTTGTTCTGCGCTCAAAGCGCCTAATTCGTGAACGGTCATAGATTATCCCCAAGACGCCGCGCGCTGGCGTTCTGACATGGCCTCGTTATTCGCGCCCACCACCTCAGCCGCCACGGAGCCTGACACCTGCTCAACTCGCACGTCAAAGTAGGGTGACGGTGCGACCTGCACGACAACCTGACCGCCGCCCGCGCCGTTTGGAACAATGGAACCAGATCCGCGCGGAACAAACATTTCTGGACCGCGCTCTCCCACAACGTAAGCCTTGCCCGCACTAACCGGGCCGCCTTCCGCACGAAAGCCGCCAAAGATGCCAGAGAAAAACCCGCCTAGGCCACCTTTGCCAAATAAGTTACTTTCTAGCGCCGCAAGCGCTGCGCTCAAAATGGACTGGCGAACCGAACCCATAACGTCAGCTAAATCGCGCCCGTTAACGATCGCGTCTTTGAAGCTGCTCGCAATATCTTCGCCAGCTTGCGCCCAGCCGTTTGCCGCCTCCGTCGCGCTTTCATATTGGGCGGTAATTTGCTCAATAATCTTTTGAGTGTCGGTGGCAGTCAAATGCCCCTCGCGCTGCAATTCATTTACGCGACTAATTTCGTCCGCATACTTTTCCGCCGCCGTGCGTGCTGCATCCAACAACCGCGCGGCCTCACGTTGTGAAGCCTCAAACTGACGCTGGGCATCGCTTCGACCGCCGCCGCCGCCACCACTTGACGCCTGTTGCGGTGCGCGAACGCTCGGAAGCCGCCCGTCAACCGAATAACGCTGCTCGGCCATGCGTTCCCGCGCGGCCTGCTGGCCTTGCCCATATTGGGCATATTGGGCCGCCAAGCTTTCACGTTCCAGCTTAATAGCTGATGCTACCTCGAAAGCCACGCCAAGCTGCGCAGCCAATTCCGCCGCTGACCGGGCCGCCGCGTCAATGCCGCTTGCCACGTCAATTCCTGCCAGCTTTGCCGCCTCGATTGCAGCCTCCGACATGCCGTCGCGCATCAGCGCCGCCTTTTCTTGGCTTTCACGGATTGTCTTCAGTTGGTCCTCAAGCTTGCCCAGCTCCGATTGGAGAAGATCCAACTGGTACTCCTTCGATCGGGCGTTCCGCCCGCTCGCACGTTCCATAGCCGCCACCGCCTCGGCAATTTCGGCATGCTTGGCCGCAATAGCGTCAATGACCTGCAATTCATCGGCAGATACACCCATCCGTGCCGTGCGCAGTCGGTCAGCCGCCGCCGCCGCGTTTTCCTCAATTTCCTTTAGGCTTTCGGCAAGCTTTTGGGCCTCTTCACTGGCCCCAAACGCGCGCATGCCAAATTGGAACAAGGCCGCGCCGCCTGCGATAATTCCGATGGTGGCAAGGGAAAGCGGGTTAATCATAGATGTGAAACCAGCGGCCAAGCCGCGCAGGACTTCGCGGCCACTGCCCATTTGGGCAAAGACCTGGTTAAGCTGCGTGCCCTGTTGCATAGCCAGCATAAAAGGCGACTGCCCCGAAGCCATCATTACGCCAATGTCGTTAAATTGCGCCGTAATGTTTGCGGTCTGCATCCGCGCGCCCTGGACTTGAGCGCCCATGACCTTAGCTTGATTGCCTGCCCGCGCCATGCCTGCGCCAGCCTTTTGCGTCGCGGCCTCCACCTTCGAACCTGTCGCGGCCAACTTGTTCATAGCCGCTTCGCCGCGCGCCAAGTCGGTCGTGTCAACTTCGATTGAAAGTCGGGCTAGATCAATCGCCATTACGGTTCCCTCGGGGGCTTGCAAAGCGGGTTTTCGCCGCGCTTCATCCACTCAATATACGCGCCTGACATGCGCCTGACTAGCCTTGCCTCCCATCCGTCCGATATGCCTGCCGTTGCCTGCATATAACCCGCAATTTCAGCCCAACTTACAGACACAAGCGCCCCCATTCCAACTATTGACGCAAACCCCAAATCGCGCAGCGCGTCCAAAAGATAAGCCCCGGCCTCAATTTGCGGTATTTCTGGCGCTTGCCCTGTCGATGCCTCATGTGCAGCCCATCGCGTTCCCCCGTCTCCAATGTTGGCCTGCATATAACCAAGCCAAGACGCAACATATATCAGTCGCTCGGCATGTTGGTGGCGTAAGTCGGACGGTCTGCGAAAAAAGGGATAACTTGCTCAAGCACCCACTCTGTTTCTTCCATGGTGTATAGCTTGCGGATGTTGTCAGGTGTGCAATCCTCGGACCCATCGACCAACAAGCCAGACCATGCCACAGTTGCGACGATAAGCACGCGGACCATCTGTTCGTCCCTGTCGATCTCGCCCTTTACCACAAGCGGTTCGGTTGCAAGATACGCATCTCGCACCTCAGGCGCATCTTTGCCCATGAGTGTGATTGTGACTGGGGATTCTCCATCCCAAAACAGCTCTAGCGTGCTGGGGTGGCGCAGATGCAAGTCCGCACCACACTTTGCTGCTGCGCGCACATTAAAGCGACCTAGGCGAACAGGCATTAGGCTTCATCCACAACGATTGCAGTGTGAACCAGGATGCCGAAAGACACGCCCGCATAGCTGCTTTCGCTGGCCTCGATGAATTGATACGAATGCACCTCGCCCTCAAAATAGCGGATATTGCCAGCGCGGTCGGTTTCCTCAAAAGACAGGATCGCGTCATCATTGATTGCCGCCGCTGCCGTGCGGATCAGGTCTTGGCCGGCGTCAGCATAGCTTTCAGTGTGAATGGTCACTTCAATGTTGCCGCCGTTTACCGCGCCCTTTCGTGGCGTGATGCGGCCCGTTGCCAGATCAGCGGGCGGAGTGATTTCCGCATGGCTATCGCCGCGCGCAGAAATGGACGCGACCTTGCCGATATCAGTAAAGGTCAGCGCGCCGTAGCCAGAAGCGTCATAGGTCGCGGGCGATGCCGTGGCACAAGCAAGGGTAGTGCCGATGGAAGGGGTAGATACAGCCATGATCGGCCTCCTTGGTTATTGTCGCGCCAGTCGCGCATCATAGTAAATCAGTCCGCGCACTTTATACCACCCATCTTCGGGAAATGCACTAGGTCGCTCGTGCCCTCGAATATACAAGGTAGCGCCGGAATAGGTCAATTCACGCCCCGCCGGATAAGCGTCGAAAATGGTTTGCGCTTTTTCCTTAGCGTCATATGCCCCTTTGCCCGTTGGGTAATACAGGACAAATTGCAAAACGCCGTCCATTTCGTCTGTATCAGACAAGCCCACCGGGCGCACTTCATTTGGGAAGTTTGTTAGCTGGACAAACTCATCCCCCGCAGTTGGCTTGTAGTCCGCGTTTTCATGGGCAACCGGCAGGCCAAAATCCTGCGCCACAAAGTCTGTTACAAGTGCTTGGTCTAGCTTTAGAATGCTCATCGGTTGGCACGCCCCACTGCACGGCGCAACGCTGCCCGCGCATTGGAAATGGCCTTGGGAATTGTTCCGTCAACCTCGTTCCACACGGGGAAGTAGCTTGTAGTATTGGTCAGAAAGGTTTTGCTAAACGGCTGGATCTTGGCAACCTCGGAGGGGTCGGGCGAAAGGCTTGTGTTTCGTGTTGGCAGTTCAGGGCCGGAAGCAGGTGCGCCCGATGTGATCTGCCAATTTCCGCGCATGGTGCCGCCAAGATAGCTTGGATCTGGGCGCTTCCATGTTGCAGGGTCCGCGACGCGGGTATTACGCACAACTCGCTCTAGCAGGCTCAACTTAAAGCCTACGTCAACATCTGCGAGTGTCGCCCCCGTCTTTTGCGCAAACATTTGCAGTTGCACGCCAAAGGGAATATGTGCGCCACTCTTAGCCACTAACCAGCGCCTTTGTAATAACGTGCGTTGCGTTGTCAGGCTGAATTTGGACAACTTGGCGCACTTCATACTCAGCGCCGCCGTCAACAAAGTATTCACCGCGCAATACCTCGCCGCCGAAAATAAACATTCGGTCGCCAGACTGCACAAGGCTCTCAGGGAATGCCTTGTTGTCGATTGAACGCAACAGACCACGCACGTCGCGCGTTGCGCCATCGGCGGCCCCCGCGCCCGTCACCGGGTCGCCAGCCGTGCCAACCGCGCGGATGGTAGCGTCAAAGCCAAACCGCGTCAGAAGGCGGTCTGCGGTTGTTGCGGCGCGGGCATAGATACTCATCGCAGCACCTTCACAAGTCCAAGTCCAGACTTGCCCATTGTGTAGTCCGCCACCATGCGGTCAGCCGCTTGGAACGCTGGGCGATTGCGAGCGGTTCCCGGCGCATATTCAACCTCAATCACGTCTACCTTTTCACGGATAGCTGCACCCGCGTCGATGGTCGCAAACGGTGTTGCGCCTTGATGAATTTGGTATGCAATTTCGCACTGAGCGTCCTTGATTGCCTGCGGTATCGTGTCGATTGGAACGGGCCATCCGTCTACAACCAATTCCTGCAATCGCGGCCATGCACGGGCTTGGGCCTGATACCGGGTCGATCCAGGCCACTTGTAAAACGTGTCCAGATACCGCGCCGCCATGCGAAGCTCGGCCTCGTGTTGCGCGTCGTGCCCGTGGCCCGTGAAGGCGTCGTTATGAATTTCCAGCGCATACGTCTGATATTCCGCCAAGGTGGCGTAGCTATCAGACCCAGCGCCCCCAACTGTGACGGTCACGGCCATTAGTGCAGCGCCACAATGTCGGTTGCGGTGGTGCTGGTCGAGTTAACCCGCACGCATTGGACCGGAACCAAGCCACTGGCGTTTTTGATCGTGGCGGTTGTGCCGTCCGGCATCACAATCGCAATGTCGCCGGATACACCAACCCAAAGGGCGCGTGTAGGTCGGGCGATATTAACCGTGTCGGAAGGCGTTACAGCCGAGACGCCGACGGCGCTTTGTGTCATGCGGTCAGTCATTCAATCGGCTCCACATAAAGGATTTTAACCAGCGCGGCCTTGAGGTCTGGCAGCTTGCCTTCCGGCGCGTCAACGCCATGCGCTTCAAGCCATTCAACCACTTGCGCCTTGGGCATTGTGGCAATCTCTGAGCGGCTCGGAATGCCGCTTGCGGCTGGCGCAGAGTTAGCGCGCGGGTCATCCGCATTTACGATTTTCTTGCGGCCATCAATTTCAATTTCAACGGTAGGGATTCGCATAGTGCCTCCTATGGGTAAAGGGCGGGCCGCGAAGCCCGCCCCGTTGTCTTAGCCAAGGATCGGCACAATGGCGTCAGGCTTCCAAGCCTTGTAGCCCCACACCGCGCCGACAAGGATCATCTGCTTTTTAAAGCCCTTGTAAACGCTGATCTCGAACACCAGGCCCGAGAACGGGTCTTGCACTAGCAGACGGTCAACCGCTGCATCGCCGCCAAGCGGGTTAGCCGGGGCGCGCATTGCCAACTCAAGGGCCTGCTGATGCAGCATGACGTTAGCGGCGTAGCTGTTGCCAACCGTCATTTCCACTGTGTCAGCGAGGGTTTCGCGCAAGCCTGGGGTGCCGATAACGATATTGCCGCTGGTGGCAGTCGTTCCGGTGTTGACGATGTATTTGTTAGTGTCACCCGCGAAGGTAACAACATCGCCCGCCTTGATGCCCGTGGTGTTCACGGTGCCGCCGTCAAGCGCAATCGTGCTTTCGCCAATCGCCTCGCCGCCAGCCGCATCATATCCCACGCCCGCGCCTTTGGTGTGCGTAACGACCTGACCGCTTTCGCGCATCATGACGCCGTGCAGGTCCAGCAACACGCCGGAACGCAAAAGCGCGGTGCTGCCCGCCTCGTTGGCCTTTTGAAGCTGCACAAGGTTGCGCATTTTTGTGCCTGCCGAGGTGTTCATAACCAGCGACGTGCGCCCGTCATTTACCGGCATACCGTTGTCCGCAAGGATTTGTCGGCCCTCGGCAATAACGTCGATGCTGGAACCGAAAGGCGTGGTGCCTGCCGTGCCAACTGCCCGCGAACCGTTGGTATAGGCTTCGGTTGCAAGATCGGCCTCAATCTCGTTTGTCAGCGTGCGCATGGCTTGCGCAATCTGATCGCCGTAGATGGTCTGGTATCCTGGGCCACCATTGACAAACCGAATATCCTCGCCAGTCCACGGGATTTGAACGCCGCGTTGTTTGGTCAGGGTCATCGTCTTGTTGTCGATGGTTTGGTCGGTGCCCTCGGGAATGGTCATAGACGCGGCAATGTCGACAGCTGTTGCCGTGCGCGTAAAGTGCGCCCGAACGGTCTGCCCGACGCCGACTTCTTCAACGGACGTGTTGACGGTTGCGGCTGGGATAAAGCCTGTCAGTTCACGACCAACAATGTCAGCGGCTTTGTAAATGTCTGCCGCCAGATCAGTAAGCACGTTTGCCATGCTGTTTACCTCATATGGTTAGCGGTCAGTCTACGACCTTGCCGCCGGATTTGGAAAATTCAGCGCGTAGGTGCTGTGACAATGCGTCAAAGTCAGCGCGCTTGATGGTTTTACTTCCGGCACTGCCGTCGCCACCAGCAGCCCCGCCGCCTTTAGCCTTTGTGCCAACCAGCAACGGCGCAAGCGCCGGGTTAGCAATTAGCTCGGCCCTCAAATCATCCATCGTGGATGCAGAAGGCTTGCCGGACTCATCACGCACGACAACGCGCGCTTGACCGTCTTTGATTTCCGCCGCCACCCGTTGCTTAATCAGTGCCTCCAGCACAGACGCAGAGCCAGGAACGGCCAATTCTGACGCCAATTTACTTGCAGCGGCCCCCGCTGTCAATTCATTTACAAGCTGTTCGCGTTGGGCCAGCCCGTCCGTCAATTCAGCCTCGCGCGCGGCCAACTTATCAGACCACGACTTTTCCAGCGCCTCAACATCACCTGACTTGCGCGCGGCATCTTCTTCTGCCTTCTCGCGCGCCGCCTTGGCCTTCTTGGTCTCGCCAAGCAATTTGTCCAGATGTGATTGCATGCCAGACGTTTTTTCGGCAATCATCGCATCTACTTGTTCTTGCGTGAAGGTCGCGGGCGTTTCTGTCGCTTGAGTGGTTTCGGTATTTTCTTCGGCCATCGTTCAACTCCGTTTTAGATGGTGCGGCCCCGCCGCGTTAAATGCCCGCGCGTTCAAACGCTACAGGCTCCAATTCGCGCATCTGATCCAATGTCAGCGCGCGAAAGTTCTTGTCTAGCTGCAACTCCGAAAATCGCGTGGCAGATATGCCGCCGCCGCGCAATAGCCGACCGCGCGTTTGCCCTAGAACGCTATCTTGAAAGCTGGCGGGCTGCGTCTTGAGCCATTCATAATAGGACAGATCGGCGTCAACAAACTTAGGCTTGCCGTCCGCACCCCGGCTGAATTGTTCCCCGCCATCTGACAGCGCGCGCAACCGATTATCCAGCACGGGAACGCGCACAGAACGGCAGGCGATATGCAAAGGCGGAATTGGCCCCTCGCCTTGTGAAAATTCACGATCCGACAAGCTGCGACACAAAACAGACGTGCGCCCGTCCAAAACCGCGACAAACTTTTCCTTGGGGATGTATTTTTTGTTTTGCCGATACACCTCGGCCCGCGCTTGGCTTGCCACATGCTGCAATGCCGTGCGTGCCATTAGCGTCACGTCGCGCCGGGTTTGCTGCAAAATGCCATCCTTGAACCGCGCGGCCCGCGTCCCTCGCAACCTCCGCACCAATTCAGGCGTGCTTTGACCTTGCGCCGACGCCAACCGGATAGCGCCGGTTACGCGGTCAAACGTCTTGCTTGTCCAGTCGCGGTAGAAAGGCTCTAGCAACTTGCCGCCGTCCACGCCTTCGACGTGCAGGGGCTGCGTAAATGCAGCTGTGATAAGCTGCACGGGCGTTGGCAACACAAACTGCGCATCTGCCACCCGGTCAAGCGCGCGCAAGGTAAACTCGCCTTCATATCTGGCAAGGGCCTCGATCTGTTCGCGCCATACAGCGCCATAATCCGCAAATCCCGCGCGCAAGGTTTCCCTGACGGCTTCTAGCAGGCGGTTAAGCCGTCGCCCGGTTAAGTTTGATGGATCGTCTATGCGCGAAAGCTGGCCAATTAGATCGTCCTGCATGGCCTTAAGGAACCGCTCAAACTCGCGCACATATCCAGTCTTGAGACCTTCTAGGTGGACCGCATGGCGCGATGCAATTTCGGTCAGCAGGTCACTCAACCGCGCCGCCCTCAATCATCCCGCCACGCGCCGCGACTTCTTCAGCATAGTCGCCAGGATCTTTGTCGGGGTCCACAATGCCAGCGCCTGATAGCACGCGGAACGCCTCGCCAGCCCCTGCCAAGCCACGATCCCAAAGGGCCAGGAAAGACGTAATCCGCTGATCCGCAACATCGCGGCGCATGTATTCCTTTTGCATGGAAACGGTGCCAGCATCGGACCCCATAAACTCGCCCGCGAACACCAATGCGCGGTTATACGCATCCTCAATATTGGAAACGGCGAGTGACAAGACGGAATGTTGCGCCCGCATTTCACCCGCGCTTTCAGTTGCCGTTTTCTGCACCGATCCAGGATCAAGCAACCGCGCGCCTAGTGCCTTCATTTGATCCTCTTTGTCGCGCATGGCTTCCCGGCTGACAAGGTTCGGCTGCGCCTGTGCAAATCCCATCTTGCCCAGCACAACCTCACGGCATCCAATATACCAACCGGACGACTTAGCCTCCTCTAGGTCTTCTCGGCTAGGGGTGCCATCCACAGGCTCAACGTATGGCACAGCCTGCCCGGCATAGAACGCCGACTCTTCAAAGTCTGCGCTGTTGCGATAATGGGCACGGTTCAGCCGCGACAACGCCAGCAGTGGCGGGCGATCAACAGACGCTGTGTTGTCCATTGCGCCAACAAATACAAACGGGATCTCTGATAGCGGCTGGCCCGTTGCACCCACAATCGGCAGGGCTTCTTCTGGCATCCATTTGCCGGTTTTGCCGTCCTGAACCCAAGTCCGGTCCATAGGCGATCCGGTTTCGTCTAAGTGCAATTCGCGAATTATGTTTTGCGACTTGATCTCGTAATCGTCCCAAGCCTCGCGTGTCCCGGTAAAGATAACGCCGCCCAGCTTAACCCGCGAACCGTCTTTCTGGGTCCACCAGTTAATAATGCGCTTGGCCTCGATGACGTGCGTGGTCGCTGTTGCCCGCCCGTCCATAACGTCGCGGCGAGATGCCGCCTCAGACAATGCGGGGTAGGTTGTCATTAGCCCAGCGCGGCCATTGCGTAGAACACCACCAAGCGCGGTCTGCATTTGCTGTTGCAGGTCCGTGCCTTCGCCATCGCAGTCGGTGCGCAGGTATTCCAACCCGGTCGGCAATTCAATTTCGGGCGGGTTTTCAAACGCCGTGCCGATTAGACCCTGCATCGTAAAAGCGGTTGCGCCGAACCAGCTTGCGCGATCCTTGTATTGCTTGTTGCGTTCTTTGTTTTCGGAGCTTGCGTCATGCGCCATGATGGTGGGCAACAGGTCATCAAGGTTCTTTTCCAGCGCGCACGCATTGACCAATTGCCACTCAATGAGGGC
>Ga0255047_10002414_pt1 | contig 12373 bp, 19 predicted proteins | sample JV7_2_1_MG_FD_183640 | JGI IMG/M metagenome (GOLD analysis project Ga0255047, IMG submission 183640) | Seawater microbial communities from Jervis Inlet, British Columbia, Canada - JV7_2_1 | ecosystem: Environmental > Aquatic > Marine > Inlet | place: Canada: British Columbia | collected 2016-10-06
CTTCCGCGCACGCCGTTGGCGAGCCTATTGTGGTCGACGGCTTGCCAATGTCCGGCATTTTGTACCGCGACATGCGACCGGCCGCACGAGGCAAACCGAAGGAGGCAAACCCCGACTACGGCAAGCCTTACGAGCAAATCCAGTTCGATGCGGACAGAAAAACGCGCTACACCACGCTGGCGCAATTGGCCGCGTTTCACGCGACCCTCCCCGACGGTCTGCCCCCGTTGCTGCTGGCAATGTGGGTCGCCGTGGCCAAAGTTCGCAATTCGCTGATGACGGAGTACAACTCCAAACAGCCGCAGTGGATTGCGGCAGGCAAAGAGGAACATGCCAAATCGACCAAGAAGAAGTCAGGGACCGTTGCCGACGACGCCGACGACGATGAGGAGACGGTTACCGAAGCCAAAGACAACGGCAAGCCCTCCTTAGCCGAACTTCTGACCTAGCTCTCCCCTCCGCTATGATCGGCGGCTCCAAGTAGTCTACCAGCAACCCTGCTTGCGAAGCGGAAAGCGTACGGCAGGCAGAACCTACCCCAGCAGTGTGCGCTGCTGGGGTATTTTTGTGCGCTGACCGTCTATTCTCTTGCTAGGGGAAACGACCATGAACTGTTGGAAACTGGCCTACACACCCTGGGGCGAACGCTGCTCAGCGCTCGTCTTATGGGGCGTGATCGTCCAAGCCGTCCTCTGCGACGGTCGACGAATTGATCCAACGACCGTCAAACTGGCGTAACGCGTAACGCCTAGGCCCGTCCAGGGAACATCCTGGACGGGCCTTTTTCGTGCGCTGATTTCCTCTCGCCTACACTGGCGATACAGGGCAGCGTTTCTGCCGCTCTGCTGGCCTCCAGGGTGGCAGACACCCTGGACCATCTGCGCTCGTTAGGCGCAAACCTAGGCCCAATACGGCCGATAACACGATAGAGGAGTTTGCCCCATCGGCCAAGACAACCTGCGACCTATTCGGCAAGCGGTATCGAGTGCCGCCAGTGGCCCCGCTACGCGCCAGCCGGCTTGGCCGGATACGGCATCGGTGCGCGCCTAACGAGTGCCGCCAGTTCGGGGGGAGCATGAAAAATCGCATAGAAAGTGGCGGGACATTTCGGCGGATGCCGCCAGTTCCTATGCCGCCAGCGAGGCTGAAACATGGTCGCCAAGCCAGAGGAGGACCCGCTCATACGCTTGTGTGAGCTACACGACAAGCGGTACGTCGGAATCAAGGATTGTCTGGCGGAACTGCTAAAGGTACTGAAGAGCATGGATGCTCGGTTGAAGGCGTTGGAAGAGAAGTGACTACCGCTGTGGTAGCCTATTCCCCGTTGATTTCTGGATGAATTACTCTTGCTAGGAGAATCTCATGCCATCCAAGACTGCCGTAGTCCACGCTAAGCCGTGGGTGTTCGGCTGCTGGTTGCGCCACGGTGGCGCGACGCGTCGATTTCGCAGAATCCCAGAAGCCAGAGCCTATGCCGCCAGTGTCGGCAAGGACATCTGGATCAAGTGGAAGGGGTAATCCCATGATCGACCGATACGACGCGGCTATCATCGCGATTGCCGCCTTAGAATTACTCTTGCTCACGGTTGCGGCCGTGGGAGGATGGAGGTGAACCGTGGAAGACCAGAAAGCCCGACTTCTCGACGCCCTCCGGGACATGGTAGACATGTTCGAGCGGCACATCGACAGCCGCGAAGGGCCAGATAACGCAGCCGAGCGGTACGACACCGCCCGCGCCGTGCTTGACGAGCTATCGTGACAACGTACCGCGGTCAGGCTGGATGATAGGCCGAACAGGGGCAGCATATGCCCCGACGGGTGCTTGTTGATGTTTCGTTCTTTTGCTAGGAGACTGCCGATGACAACGTACAACGATTTGGAAGCCGCTGTGCTTCCCCTGCTGGAAGCCTATGAAGTAGACCTGACTAAGCACGACAGGAAGGCCATCGAAGACAACGCCGGCGTGCCGTTCCTACACTGGACCCGCCAACATGGGACGCATATCGTCTTCATGCCACCGTCGGAGGGCTATCCCAAGGAAGGCGAGCGTATCCCGTACCTGTTTGGGACCGCTGACAGATGGCACATCATCAAGGATGTGACGGTGCTTCCCGAGCACTTCCTGAAACCTCGTAACACGCCGGCCATTGCTGTCTACCACTTCGATGGGCAGCAGCTGCGGAAGATTACGGTGGAAAAGGCTAAGGACATCGCCTATGCCTACCGTTACCGTATTCAGACCCAGTGGACTTCCGAGCGCCGTCCGCTCTGTGCGTACTGAAGGAGACCACCGATGTGTAACATCGTCCAACGAAAGTGCCCCGAAGACTCTGGCGTAACGCTAGAGTGGACGGGTGGCATTGGCTGGCTCATCTACTCCCACCCCGTGTCGGTTAGTGCCGCCATGCGGGAATACGAGCGGGTTATGAGCAGTCCCCAATACGACCACGACCCCGAACACTGGCGGATTGTGGTGTGGACCTATTCGCCACTGCTGCACTCGCAGCGTGTGGCTTACATGTAGGAGCAGAATCATGTACATGGAAATCTATTCAACCGACGGCACCCTAATCGCAGATGGCGACGTAAGCACGCCCAATTCCACCCTCGCCAGCTCCGCTGTCATCGACCGAGCCGTGGGATTGGGCTACGACGTGGAGTGCGAAGGTAATTTATATCACAGCCCCACTGGGCAGACGGGGCGACGCGCCAACGCTTCGATCATCACAGGGGACGCGGCCCTAGGTAGGAGGGTGAAATAGTTTCCCGTGGCCGCCGCGTAGAAGGAGCCAAACCATGGCAAAGTTCGATGCTGCGCTCGCTAAGCGCAACCGTGAGGCACTCCAAGACGCCTCGCCCCTATTCGATCAAATCAACGAGGCGTGGGACAAGATCGAGAGATTCTTTCGGAAGCAGGGCATACTCCGTGCCGTGTCGTATCCCTACCAGAGCCTGTACGAGTGGAACGGAAATGAGGAGGTGGAAATCGGAAACCACCTGCTGGGAATTCAGAAGCATAAAGGTAAGTGGCGAGTCTGCTACGGCGTAGAGTATGATCGGGCACCGCCGCCCTTCGAAGTCTCGTGGACTCCCGTAACGGCTTGTGGGGCGAGTCTCCGAATAGAGCTATTCGACCACGTTGCAGGGCTATTTGAGAGGCTTGTGAAGTCCAACGAGGACTACATTCCTGAGATGGAGCAGGCTTTGGAGAAGTGGCATGAAGTTCTGTCGGATCTTGAAGTGGGCGCGGAGGACTGATCAATGGCTTACCGTTGGAATCATCCGCACGAATGGCTGAGTGAGAAAATCGACGACTTGGTAAGTGCTGGAGATGTCCAGGGCTTGCGATCGCTCGTCGTATCAGTAATGGGCCTTCTGGACGGAGACGCCATACAAGACGTGTTTCAGTCCGAAATGGACGGCGACCAATACTTTGACCAGTCGTAGACTGCATGATGGATGTTACTAACTCTTGCTAGGAGGACTGACGATGAAACCACTCTACGAGCGGTATCGCCCCAAAACATGGGACGAAGTGGTCGGCCAAGACCGGATCATCCAGGAACTTGCGTTTCTAGCCGATCGCGGCGACCTGTTGGGGCAGGTGTTCTGGATTACGGCCAATGGCGGTCAGGGCAAGACAACCATTGCCCGCTTGCTTGCCGACGAAGTAGCGGTCCCCGTCTGCCAGTGGGAAGAAGACGCCCAGGACGTGACGCTGGAGGTTGTGCGGCAGTGGGAAGACAAGTGCCAGGGCAAGCCAATGCCCGTCGGCAAAGATCCCCGACGGGCGTATGCCTTCACGGTGAATGAAGCTCATACGTTGAGCATCCGTGTCATCAACCGTCTCAAGACCGCGCTCGAACGACCGTGGGTCCAGGACAACAGTGTGTGGTGTTTTACCACAACCATCGCCGAACAAGCCCAGCGTGGGCTGTTCGACGAAGACAAGACGGGCTCGCCGTTTCTCAGCCGAGCACATGAGCTTGTACTGAACCATGGCGAAGACGTTGAACTTTCGTTTGCCATACGAGCCCAGAAGATCGCACAAGCGGAGAAGCTCGACGGGAAGTCCATTAGCGCCTATGTCCGTCTGATCCGTGACTGCGACGGCAACCTGCGGAAGGCGTTACAGCGTATTGCTAGAGGGGAGATGGCGGCGTAGTACCACCCCTGCCCCGTCTACCGCTCGTCATGGTAGCTGTTGTCCACTGACGCCGATTTCCGCTTTTCTCGCCCATCTGCGAATAGAAAAGCATCGGAGTTTCGTTTTTTCGCACCAACCGGATGTGTAATCCGGCTAAGCCGCTGGCGTCCGTTCCCGATGCCAGCGGTCTACCGGCTTACAAGTTGTTCCGTACTCTTGCTAGGAGAACCTGTCCATGAACACAACGACCATCGACGGCTGGAACCAGGGCATTGTATGCTTCTGGGACGCCAAGACCGCCAATCATGGCTTCCTCAAGGGAGCCATGGGCGCGGTTGGGCTTGGCAAATACTGCCCCCCACCGTACAGCGTTGGCGCAAGCCTAAAACTCGCCATGGCGGAGTACGGCCGCGCCCACCGCAAGGAATTGTTGGAGGGCTTTGAGAACCGTACCAACACTACCATCGAAGTAAAGCGACATGAGAATGCCAACAATGACGGTTACGAAATGATCGCCGTCGAACACGGCAAAGAGCGCAACGAGTACCCTCGCATATTTTCAGCCAAGGTCGAAATGAACGGCTCCGAATGCACGACGCTCACCTCTGGCTGGTCAGTTGTGTCCGACACCTACCAGATACAGGCCGCTTACGAACGGAACCGGCAAACGTGTTCCGCCAGCAGCGTTGGACAGATGCTTGTTAAGATGGTGGGACTAGCGAACGGTACATGCGTTCGGGAAATCGGCGGCGTTTATTACTTGCCGGACGGCGCGGCTAACACATGGCGTAAGCTATGCCAAGCCATCGACTCCCCCAACGGCACGCAGATCACCTGGCACGAAATCCGCCTGAATGAGTCTTCCATGCGGTCCATTGCTGCGTCGATTACCAAAGAAATCACGGCTAACGCCCAGAAGCGGTTTGACAAAGTAATGACCGGCGAACTAGGGGCGCGGGCGCTTGCCAATCAAATCGAAAGCCTGAAGGAACTACGAGGCAAGTTGCACACCTACGAAGTCATCCTGGACTCGCCATTGCAGGACGTTCGCGAGTTACTCAAGAAAGCCAGGGACGCCGCAAACATGGCTCATATGCTGACCCTACAGGACGATGTCCCGGCTTAGTAGCAACGGTTTCCCCCTCTGCCTTTCCAGCTTGGAAGGGCAGCGATGTAGTAACCGTTTCCAACTCTACTAAAAGGAGACCGCAATGAAAACTGAGATTCTGGGACTGTCCCCAGGGGACATCGGGAAGCTGATGGAGGAAAACATGATGTGTGACATGTCGTATTACGACATACTCTGCGTCACTGGAATTCCCGCCATCGGCAAGACATCAGTGGCCCGCCAAGTGTGCGAAAAACTGGGGATTCCTGGATGGGTAATTCGCCCCATCCAACACGAAACGGTAGAGTACACGGGCGTGCCGTTTGTGCGAGACCCGGTATTCTGCGAAATCGCTAGATCGCTCAAGGCAATGATCGCAGGAGAAGCGACGGAAGGCGACTTTGAAGTTGCTCCACTGAATGGGCAATGGGTGCCGTTTGGTGAACTCTTGCCAACGGACCCTGAGTGGGAAGGAATGATCTTCATTGACGAGTTCACCCAACTCGACATTTCGCAACAGAAGGTTATGGCTGGCGTACTTGATAAGGCTGGTGTCGCTGGTCAACGTATTCCCAAGGGTGCCCGATTCGTCGTCGCCGGGAACCGCCAGCAGGATAGGGCTGGGGCGGGCCGTCTCCTTTCGATTGTCGAATCGAGATGCACGCAAATCGAAATGCTATTCTCTATAGACGATTGGCGGGAATGGGCGATGGCAAACAACGTACACGAAGTCGTGGTGTCATTTGCTGACTTTTACGGAGCCGACAAATTCTGCCGGTTTGACAGTTCCAGTTCCGTCAACCCGTTGCCACGGACCTGGGAAAAGGTGAGCAACAAACTCCATAGAGCCGGGCCGAATGCCGACACGAGCAAGAACAACCCCATTATGAAGGCTAACGTAGCTGGAAGCGTTGGAGTTGGCCCTGCTGTCGAATTCCTTGCGTTCCGGGAACACTACGCGGCGCTGCACGGGTTTGTCGACACGGCGTTGAATAACCCAAACGCCGTCCAGATCGACCACTCCAACTTGTCCGCCTGTCACTGCATGGTTGGGGCGATGTCGACGAAACTCCGTGAGATGAACGGCCAGTTGACCGACGACAAGCTGTTGAATCTCATCACACTTGGCGGGCGATTCAGCAACATGCTGGAGGCGCTGCTACAGCAGAAACTCGGTGCCCAGACGATCCTTCGACTCGGCAAGATGGACGAAGGCCGGGAGTGGATGGACAAATACTCGAAATTTCACCAGAAAGTGAGGTAACCATGTCCGACGACCAGGCCGCGCTGGAAGCCATGTCCAAAGTCATGTTAGACATCCGGCGTGAGAAACAAGAGAAGGATGCCATGAAGGCTGTCAACGGCGCTCACATGACCTCCATTTTCAACCTCAATTGCCAAACGCCCGCTCAAGTGTTCTTCACTTCGCTGGCGTTGAATCTCAATCCAGTCCCAAACTGGGACATAGAAACGGCGAGTACAGACGGTACGTCGCTGTTTTTCAATCCCGAGTTCATCTTGTCGCTCACACCGGACGAAGTACACGGCGTAGTGTGTGGGCACGAGCCGATGCACTGTGGGTTCGAACACTTCTCGCGTAGCACCGGATTCTCCGACATGGACTTGGCCAACATCGCTGGCGACCTGGAAGACAATCAGGTATGCCTCGATGCCGGCTTTGTTCTGCCTGCGTCTGCCGTGCTTCCCGGACGTGGCGACTACAAAGACCTGCCACCAGGAAAGTGCTTCGAAGAGTATTACTCGATACTCTACAGCAAGAAGGAAGACGATCCGCAAGCGTTTGACGGACAGGGCGACGACCCTGGTAAGTGTGGCGGCTTCCAGCAATCCCCAGACCCGGCGACGGCCGCTGCCCAGTCCAGCAAGTGGCAAGGCCAAATGGCTGCCGCTTCGCAAGCCGCTTCGCGAGCCAAGGGTGATATCCCTGGCTCGCTGCAGGATATCATCGACCGCATCCTGAAGCCCAAGGTCGACCCGTGGGAGGTCTTGCGGGACTTTATGACACGTATTGCCAAGACGGAGCAGTCATGGGCCAGGCTGAATCGTAGACACCTTGCCCGTGGATTGTACCTCCCCGGTAAGCACGGCTACGAACTGGGCGACGTGGTATTGCTGGCCGACATCTCTGGGAGCATGGATGCAAAACAGTGCCAGCTTACGGCAGGCTTCCTACAAGGCGTCTTAGAATTGTTTCCAGGGCGGCTGACGATCGCATACCACGATACGGAGGTCCAAGACGTTGTCGACTGGACGTGTAATGACGGGGAGTTGGAAATCCCGGTCAGGCAAGGAAACGGTGGTACGTGTCACCGCTGGCTAAACAACTGGCTGGATGGGCTGGACTTCGAGCCGGCCATCGTTTTGGCTTGTACCGACATGTGGACCGACTTCCCGAGCGATCCCGACATACCGTTCGTCTGGTTGGCCACAGAGGAAAACAACGTGACGCCGCCATTCGGCAAGCTCATCTGCATCGCCGAGGCAGCATGAATCACAGGTCCGCAGGCTCGTCCTGCTCCGGGGTTCAAGTCCCCGGCGGACCTCTCACCGAGTAGTTCTAGCTTTGTGCGGAAGAGCCCTGGTTCGATTCGACCAGCAAGCAATGAAGCCGCACGCAACGGGGGTGGCGAAAACCGCCAACCGCCTGTCGTCGCTTTTGCTCCTCTGGGCGGTAGGCGGATCTCTTGTAGAACTACTCGGCACCGTACAGCGCCGGTCGACGGTTCAGCTAGTCCCGCAAGAGGTCCCGTGCGTACCGCCGGGCAGCCGTTGACGGCGGGACACAAAGAGGGTGAGAGCCTGCGAGCGTTTCGGATGGAGAATACCATTATCGTTAAGAAACGATACCACTGCGTTAGGGTATTATGCATCCTCACGTTCTCGTCTTTGTGAACCGCCGACCGGCCCGACTCACTGCCGCCAGTTGCCCTGGCTTTGTCCAGACGAGGCCCCGGTGTTTCGCCGGGTAAACCATTGACGCTGGGCGTCAGGAGGGTGAGCACCAGCAAGATTCGGTGTTAAGGTCGCTCGCTTGTCGTTTCGCTCCGTCGAAGACGACCAAGCTACACTCCGCCCTCGCTCGTAACACCTCACTTCTCGACTTGCAGGGCAACTGGTGGCTATAAAACACGGGGGCACCCGCCGAGCGGAAGAGGCCCAGTCGCTTCGATCGGCAACCATTGACGCCGCTTGGTGTTTTTGGGCGACTCGAAAGAGTAGGCTAATAGCCTGGTACGCCGCTACTGGTGCCCCCGTTTTACTGGAGACTTTGACCGCACCCGACCGCTGCCATTCCGAGGCGTCGAGCGTTTAGCCGACTAACCGACTTGTAACAGAGGGTGGCTTAATTCGGACATACTTGTGCCACAAGTATCCTTGGGTCCGGTGCGGATTTACTAACAAAAGGAGAACCCTATGCCACGAAGACGCGAACCGAAACCAGAGTTTCAGATCGTCAAGATTCCCAAAGGTAACGGGCGATTCAGAACGATCTACATGCCCCGAGCGGACATCAAGCAACGGCTCAAGAACTACGTTCCAGCTCTGGAACGGACAGCTCTGGAAGTCTGCCCACCCAACGTGGTCCACGGCTTCTGGCCTGCCCGGTCGTGCGTCTCGAATGCCGCCATGCACGTCGGCTACGAATACACCGTCTGCATGGACCTGACGGACTTCTTCGACCACTGTACGCTGGATGCGATGATGCCACATATAATTCGTTCGCAAAAGGGATGGGGAATAACGACTTATGCCAAAGAGTACATTGCTCCCGACGGCGCTTGCCGCCCAGGGCTTCCCACGTCCCCGGCAGCCGCCAATATCTGTGCGTCCGAGATGGACTGGGCGCTAGTCGGGCTCGTCCACGACGAATGGGGCGTCCAGTACACCCGCTACGCTGACGACCTGACGTTTTCCTGCGACGACTTCGATACCGTCAAGCGGTTACTCGAATCCGTACCCGAGATCGTCGCCTCGCACGGTTTCAAGGTCAACGAACGCAAGACCCGTGTCCAATGTGCTCGTGCTGGACGCCGCATCATCACGGGCGTTGCCGTAGACGACACGGGCGTCTATCCAACCCGCAAGGCCAAGCGGAAGCTCCGCGCGGCACGCCACAAGGTCACACTGAAACCCAATAACCCCCACTGGAAACACCGCGCCGCCGGCCTGGCCGAGTGGTGCAAATGTAAACGACCCGGCATCGGCAAGAAAACAAGGAAAGAGATCGAGCAGAACCCCGACGACGCACTGCAACTTGCCGCCGCGGCAACACGGTACGCCGTCTCAACGAAGAAGGAGGAATGACAAATGAGTCTAGCAGAAAGCACGGTATCGCTGGGCCAGCCGGTGCAGCCCGACGACAGCCCCGCGGTGTATTACTACGATTGTGGTGGTGTCGTCACATACGCCTGTGCACAGTGCGGTACGCATGTTACTACAGTCATTGGCGAGGAATTTGGGAAACGGCATGCGTTTCTTGAACAACACAAGGACTGTGCGCCGCCGTGGGGGATCACAGAGAGCCAACAGGAGGAATGAGATGTCTCACACACCTGGACCGTGGCACTACCAATCATCGGCGGGCGATCACGATTACCTCGTTTACGATGAGGACAACGGCAAAGACATTGCGATAGTTCGTAATTTTGACGTGGCCAACGCCCGCCTGGTGGCCGCCGCCCCGGAACTGCTGGAGGCGTGCGAAACACTCGCCAACTACGTCGCCGACTTGGAGGGCGGGAACGGGCGAACCTTCGGCATCGTCACGAAGGCCCGCGCCGCAATCGCCAAGGCGAAAGGATAATCCCCATGAAAACCGAACAGCAAATCCGCCAAACCGCACGCAGGCTGCACGCCCAAGCCTACGCCCAGCAGAACCTCACCAATAACGAAGCCCTGGCCATCACGCTCTGGACAGCCCGAAACTTTCTGCTCTGGGTGCTGGACGAATACGAACTGGACTGGACGCCCTACGAAATCGACGCCATGGATCGCATGGCCACGGCGATCGAACAGCAGAAAAACCACGAAACGAATTGACAGCGATCCGCGAGTTGTTATCGTTAATGCGGAATCGTTCAACGATTCTCCTAGCAAGCGCATCCGGTGGCTTCGGCTGCCGGGTGTGTTTTATTTAACCACGTCGCACCGGTAGCGCCCGCGAGATTGCCGACTGGCTCGCATCTGGCCCCCTCTTCCCGCCAACGTTCAGCTTTCCTTGGTCTCGTATTGACAACTTTAACAATATTGTTAAACTGGAGTGATGGCAACGACAACCCTCGAAAAAAAGAAATGGTACAGCGTCAACGAGGCCGCCGGTCGGCTTGGGCTGACGGGTGGCCGCATCCGCCAGCTCCTCATCGCGGGCGAACTCCACGGCGAAAAGCTGAACGAACGCGCGTGGGCGATCAGCCATGCCGATTTGGTCAAATTTGAGCGACATTACAGACGCTACCAAGGGGCTACCGCTTGATCTCGCCTTCTGGAAAAAAACCGAAAAATATCGGCAACCCCCGTTGACCCAAATTAACAATACGGTTAAAACTACATGACAACCTAGCGCGGACCAAACCTCGCTTTTTTTTGCATTGACACCTAACGGTATCGTTAGCAGAGCGGGAGCTACTCACATAGGAGCACTACCGAGTCGTCGTGTCCTCCAACCCGTTGGGGGCGGGTCCAAACAGCGCGGCGACTCGGTCCAAATCAATCACATGACTGCATCCCTTCATCCATCCCCGTCCGGCGTTGCCGTAGCCTTCGAGGGCAGGCGGGGATTTTCGACGCGACGAACTCGGGACGGTACGAGTTATCGACGCTTTGCGAGGCATGGCCTCGGAGTAGCCTCGGCGAATTGCGTATCCGTGACAGCCCGGAGAGACGGGCACTTTGTCCCCGTGGCGGAAGTAGACGCAGAACGGTTAAGTGGATTCCGGATACAAGCTTAACGTAAGTGAGAGTCGAGAGACTCGTGCAGGTATCGAATCCTGCCGGGGACACCTTTTGGGTAATGGATTCAATCCCAGCTTACGAGGAGGGAGAGATGAAAACGATAGGGCCGTTCACATTTCCAGACCAATCGAGCCGTGAAGAAGCGGAGGCGTGGGAGCAAACAGTTTGCTACCTCGCGCTGCATCGAACTTTTCTCCTGATTGCCACTACGCGAATAGAAGGCAAGTGGAAGTGCTACGGCACGCCTGTGCCGGGGCACAGCCACGAACGCGAAAAGCTGCTGTGGAAACGCGAGGGTTTAGATGTGGGCGAGGCAATTGCACGGGCGGCGTTCCCGCGCTTCGCCGCAATACCGTATGCGAGGTAATAGCGATGGACACGACATGGATTCTGCTGACTGTCTGGTGCGGGTTGATCGCACCGACGTTTATTGCATCGCTCTGGATTACGCGGAGGTCGACATGAGATCCGGAGCCCACTGGACAGCGTACACCGACGCGGATGACCGCGAACTGACCTTCGAGCGTGAGCACGAGGCCGTGGAACGATTTGAAACACCTGCTGCCACATCCATCGTCGGCGCGTCGCTCTCTCGCGACGGGTCGCGTATCCAGTTGCGAGGCAAGAAGAACAACGAAGCGAGTGAATTCTATCACACGCTACCGGGCAGCCGGTGGTCATCGGCGGTGATGTGTTGGCAGGTTGACGCAACGCCGGCTTCGGCGTGGCGGATCATGGAACACTGCCCCGTTGCGGTCGTGGCCGACGAACCAATTCTGGCGTTGGCTGCCAGCTTCGCCCGATCGTTGAAGTGGACAACCAACGGGCAACCACCGATACGGAAACTCGACGCATGGCGTCACCAGATCGAAGCCTATCACTTTGCCTACAACAAAACCAGCGCTCTGTTAGCGATGGACATGGGCACCGGTAAAAGCCGCGTAGCCATCGACCTCATTCTTAATCGCGACGCCAGGGCGACACTCATTCTTTGCCCGGTGTCGGTCCTTCCGGTATGGCGTCGCGAGTTTGAGAAACACGCAGGCGAACCGGTCGACGTGCTGATTCTCGATAAAGGCTCAGTCGCGAAGAAGGCGGTGAATGCCCGCCTGCACGTCGACAAATGCACCAGCCTGAATCGCCGC
>Ga0255047_10002416_pt1 | contig 12369 bp, 9 predicted proteins | sample JV7_2_1_MG_FD_183640 | JGI IMG/M metagenome (GOLD analysis project Ga0255047, IMG submission 183640) | Seawater microbial communities from Jervis Inlet, British Columbia, Canada - JV7_2_1 | ecosystem: Environmental > Aquatic > Marine > Inlet | place: Canada: British Columbia | collected 2016-10-06
ATTCTTCAGGAACAGAGCGTTTAATTTGTCCTGTTCAGCCTTCAGCTCAGCGAGTGTCGGGTTTGCCATGTCATGTTACTCCCGCAGCCTGCAATTCCTCGGGTGTCTCACCGTAATCCCCAGGCTTGGCGTCCTTGTCGTAACGAATGGAGCCATCAGCCTTGCGAACCACTCCGACACCCTCCATTTTCACCTCGCGATTCAGCAAACTCTGAAGTTCGTCCGGGTCCATTGCCTCGATCTGCTCGCGGGTGAATGTCTTTTTGACTAAATTTGCACCGTCGCCCATATCATTCGTTCCAGGTTACTTGATAGCTGGAACCGTTAGCGTCAACGCCGGCCAGATTGCGGCAACTGATCGAATCTTGCAGCAGGCCATTGCGAATCAGCCACGGACTCGCCAGCGGCAGGGCCACGTAGCCTAAGCCACCATGCGCGTTCCATGATTGCAGGAACAGAGCAATCGGAGAGGCCGGCAACACTGGCTGAGTGGTCGCGTAAGTCGTGAAGAAAGAAATGAGCGGTGTGGAATAACCCGGTGAATGATCTTCCGGCGTCCCGGCAGTACCGGCACCTACACCGGATGTCGTGGGCCGCACCCATCGAGTGCGATAACCGGTTGACGTGGTGAGTTCCCCACCCCAACCAATAGCGACCACTTCCCCGTAATCGCCGGCTGTATCGCCTTCGAGTGTCCAGTTATCGTCGGTAAGTGAAGGCGTGAAGGTACTGACAGCGGCTTGATAAGCAGGCATAACTCTATCTCCTAAATGCCAATGACTTTCGCGTTTTGACGCTTTCGGATATCAGCTTCAAGCGTCTGTTCAACTTGCTTCATAAAAGGTACGCAACCGGATACTAGCATTATGTCTAGGCAGGGGCCACATACCGGCGCAAAACACTGGCGGCACCATCCACCACCGCCAAGACTGCGCTCTTTTTTCCAATCCTGCAAGAACATCACCGCCTGACAGTGAGGACAGCACACGACATCGTGTTCCTGCTGGCCGCCGCCAGAATTGCGGTCATCGTTCAGGTGATAGCCAGCGCCGTCGACCTGTCGTGTCAAAATTTTACGGCTCATGGATTCACAATTATCCCGGCGGCCGAGAGGGGCGTAGGTGTTACGGGAGCCGCAGCTGATTGCCCGAACGCCAGCATCGGCCAGAATCTTGTCGTGCCATTTGCCGTAATAATGTCTGCATTAGCAACGCTCCACCCTGTTGAGGTAAAGACGAAATTGCTCATTTCATGTAATGCACTGTCGCCGTTGTGTCCGGTGTATCTCAGGCCAGTATTGAAGTTGGTAGCAGTATTGCTGGTTCCGAGACTAATCCCATCCTGAGATCGCCAGTTGTAAGTGAACTCATTGCCATCTTCATCAACACAGAAAATTCCGTAAGTCCCGGCATCGGTAGTCGTTTCGGCATTTGGCGCTGCTGCGTCTGCCGCGTTCAACCAAATGGCAACAAATTGAGGCTGGAATGCCAGCGACGTGTAATCCCAATCCGCGGCCGCTGTAGTTGGAGATTGGACAAACAGCATATCCGTTGATATGTCGTCGCACTCGATTAGCAAGCCAATCAGATCGCCGCTTAAAGACCCGCCTCGCGCCGTGTACGTTATGTTTGTTCCATCGTTTCCAGTTACCTCGACCCCACGCGCCAGCGTCCCGTTGTTGTTCGCGTAGCCACCAACATTATCTGCAACCATACGAGTTGCATTTTGCGTCGTGACAGCCTGATTGTTGTTGTGCCACGGCATCAGCGAGGCTTGCTTGATTGAACCGTCGTCGGCATGGAAGCCAAAGCTACCGCGGGCATTGTCTCGGCTGTCTGCGTTCTGATCGTTGTAGCCGTAGAACCCGGCACCCGGCGCGGTACTCATGCCGTGAGCAACCTGGAAAGTCGCATCCTGCGCGGTGGCATTGCCCGCACTGAACGCCTTACAAACTGAGCCGAACACAAGGATGACCTGAATCCTGTATGCGGAGCCGGATTGAATTGGAGTAAGCTGGACGCCACCAGTGATTGCAGTTACCGAAGCAGAACGAAGCGTAGTACTGCCCTGCCCGACAGCGTGCATATGGAAAACTTCAGTCTCTCGATGTGAACTTGCGGAGTCTGTTGGGCCAACCGCGTCCTCATCCGTACACGATACGCAGGCTTGGTCGGTGAAATCGCTAACACCAAAACCGTATATCAGATCATCAACGCGCGTCCCTATCGTTTCATTGTGACCGCCAATAATAACGACACCAGTTGGTGATCTTCCCGCAGTAACTTCCGCAGCGTTCGTAACATCGAATGTCGATGTATCTGTCGGGAATACCCCATCTTCGCATCTGACTTTAGTCTCAGCCATTTACCGGCTCCCGAAACCTTAGCCGGTGACGCAGGAGCTGAATCGGCTCGGGCAAGCCGTAGCGAACGCATCAGGATTCGCTTGGATCGCTGCCTCAACATTTGCCAGATCACCCGGCGGGTTTAATCCGATGACAAACGAAATATGCGTCGCTTGCTGACCACCACCGTCAATACCGCCAGTTTCATTGAATATCAGTGTATCCTCTGGCGCTTGGATCGCGGCTTGGCTGCCACTGTAAATAGCGTGGTGGACAATCGTACCGCGAAACTCTCGATCAACCTCACTCGACACAGTGTCGCCACGCCAAAGGCTGCTCGCCGCGCTTCTGCTGTAGTCCGGTTCCCCGAAGCCAATTCGATTCTGATAGGCACTCTCGAGTAATGCGTCCTGTCGGCCGGCAAGACTGTTGATGTACGGACACCATGTGGTGTTTTGGAATGCTACGGCATTGGCCTCATCCAACCGGATAAGTTGATCCCGTAGCGAATTATGAGTGAAATCGGCCTGTGGAACACCGCCGAGGCTTGGCCCCGACTCGGCACCTGTCACCAGCTCGAAATTCGGATCAGAGTCATAGCGATCTGCAATGGCAGCCCAAATCTCAATGAGCCGATCCATGTTTGCCTGCCGCCAAACCATCCAAATCCAACCGGGCGAATTGGTTTGAAGCGCCTGATCAGGCAGCAAATCAGCTGGCGCGATCCACTCGATGCTCGCGTTGTTAAAACTTTTCCACGGCATTTCAAACATCAGTCGCTTGCCCTGCGACTTCAGGAAATTCAGCATATTGTCGACAGCGGTGAACTCGTAAACACCCGGTGCCGGATTGATGTAGCCACATGCGAAGGCGACCAGTGCGCCCTGATACTCAGGGATATTATTGATATTGTTCGTCACCTGATTCAGCATGTCGGCGTGGTAGGCGTCCTGATCCGTGTTCGTGTGACCACCCCGCGACTTGATGTACGGCCCTGGATTGAATTTTCGACCCACCAGAACAGGCGGTGCTACTTCCTCGATGTCGCCACCGGAACCAAGCATGAATGACATATCGACCTCGTAATAAAGTGCGTCACCAACCTTGAGCTGATAGACACCGCCGCCGTGTTCCATTGCATCAGCCTGAGCTGAATCAGCAGCGTCAACCGTTGTGACGTGCCTCGAAATATACCGCTCGCCGCGCCATAACTCCAAGTACGATTTTCTCGTAAACATATCAGATGTCCTGTTCCAACCCGCTAACGACAAAGCTCAAATTGCCAAGCGCAGCGCGAACTCGAATAATATCACCAGCATCGACCATGAATGGCACCGTCGAGCCAGTGTCGTTTCCATCTATCGGCGTATCGAAGGCAATGTATTGAGCCACATCATCAGCAGCACCGCCGATGGCCGCTGATACCCGAAAACTGGTTGGTGTTGCTGACCGGTTTGAAATGATGACTCGCACTGTCGCGTTCTTCGCCCCAGGCACCGTGTATAAATCTGTCAACACACCGGAACTTGGTGCGGCCTGACCATGAATGCCGCGCTTGGTCGCCATCAGTCATCCATCAACAGAGCAAGGGCTTCGAGATCATCACGTTTAATTTTCAGATCGCTTTGAGTATCTATGTCGCCGCCGATGTTACCCCATAGACCAGTAGCGCCCGGATCGCCACCGCCATCCCTTGAGCTTTGGATCAGCTGACGCAATAAGCGACTCTCCCTGCGCCGGCCGCCAAGATCGGTACGCCTGAAAATCGCCATATTATGCCAGTCCCAACTTAGTCAGTCGCAACCATGATCCCAATTTGACGATCAGCTGCGCGGTACTCGTAGTCTGCTGAGCCCATCGAAAAGCAAAATCTGTGGTCAGTGTTGGGTGAGTGTGAATCATTCCCTCGAACTTAATTACTTTATCGTTTGTGCCATCGAGCGGGGTATTTCGTATCGTGTTCAGGCTGTCCTCCACATCGAATAACTGAGTGGCATCCTCCTGCGTGATCGTGAACTGGTATTTGGATGCTTGCGGCGTTTGCGATCTGCCAAAAGACCACTGAATGTCAGGGACACTACTCACGCAGGTAACGATGATCCAGCACTCAATTCGGAAAATTGTGTCAGCTGGCAGCGCAGCTACAACCAGTGTGCTGTCGTCAGCAAGCGTTGTCTCCTCGGTTTTTGGCTGATCTACCGTTTTGACCTTTTCAACAAACATCGAACTACCATGTTGGACAGTGCCGACCCAACGGGTGCCGTCGCATACCATGATAATGCTGCCGCCCGGAGCCAAGACGACGACCGTTTCGGTATTTATCAGCTCCGATGCGTTGCCATCGACAAGAACAAATGCGCTGCCGTTATTGGAAACTGCAAGAGCGAAGCCGTCTTTGGCGGTATTTACTGCCGGCAACGTGATGGTGCTGGCGCCAGTGACATGAAACGATGTACCACGATCTGCAACCAACACCGTGTAACTGGCAGTTTTTGACACTACCGCAAAACCGAACTGTCCGGTCATCATGCCTGCCTGTACGAAAGTAGTCATACCTTTACCTCAATAAGAAAGCAGCCAGTCGACAAGCGCCGTACTGGCACCGTTAGAGCTGTTGATTGTGAAGCCACCCGTTGACTTACCCGACCACCAGACAGTTTCATTCGCATTCGGTGACAACGACAGTCGATAATTAGCTGTCGGCGCGGTCAGAACCAACGTTACAAATTTAGTGCCAGCGGCCAGCAGCGCCTGACCGCGTTGATTGACCTGGATAATGTTATTGGCGTTGCCAAAGTTGCGAAGCACAATTTTCGCGTTCAATGGTGGCGCAACGAGAAATTCAAGAGTACTGGTCGTGACCTGATAATCGACTGTCGGCGCTTGTACGACGCCATCCACCGTCACCAGCATACCGTTCACCGACGCCGGCGCTGCGCTCAAACTGAACACTTTATTGATCCCGGTGCCGGTATAGGAATCCAACGTCACAGCCACGCCGCTTGCCAAGGCTGTAGATATGGCAGCTGCCGCGGCAGCGGCATTGATCGCAGTTACTGGAAGGCCGGCAGAATCAAACTCAAGCAGCATCCCACCGCGTGATGCAATTATTGGCAGCGTCAGGTCAATGGCCGGTTCGCTGGTAGGACTGACAATCGCCCGGACTGCGGCGGTTGCATTTTCCTGCTGAGCCATCGTCACCTTGTCGAGCGCATCTTCATACGTCTGTGGCAAGAATGAGCCCTGCGAGCTGTAGTCAGTCAGTTGCGTTAGTGGCGTCACGCGCACGATAAAGAGCGTCGCGCCGGTAGCCAGGTTTCCAGCTGTCAGGACGACATTGCCACCAGCATCAGCGCCAACTCCTGTCACCGTGTAGTCGGTATCGACGACGAGTACAGCGGCCGACCCACCGAGCGGTGTGTGAGTGACGAGCAGATCAGTTTTAGCGAGAATCCTGAACGTGTAGGCAAACGTATCGGTGGTATTGGTGCCGGTGTACGGCCCCGTTTCAGTAACCAGTGAGCTAATAGTCATTGCTCGTCCTCTCTGTCAACTTTTGACACTACAACTCGTTCTCGCGCTGTCGCCGTTGCTCGTCGGTTTCCTCACGCGGCCCTGTCACAAGAAACTCCCAAACATCAAAGCCTTCTTCGTCGCCGGCCTCCAATGCTAACAAATACTGCGCGGAGCGGGTAAGTTGCGAGCCGCCAGGTATCAGGAACAGCTGTGGCACCGCGAAGGCCGCTCGTATAAATGCGTCATCTATCTCGAATTGCTCTAACTGTGTGCCGAGATCAAACGGCACTTTCAAAACCCGCTTCATCGGCAGCTCACTACTGCGACCAGTTTCCATGAGCCAACCGACTTCCCTGAGCCCCGCCATTAAACCGAGTGAGAAGCCGGCTACCGATTTTGTCCAGCGATTGTTGATGGCCGAGCTGTCCTCATCGTCATCGTCCCTGCGACCTGTCATCAGTTCCTCAAACAACGGCGGGATCAGCAATATCCACATGACGTTATAGACGTGTTCGACACGACTGATCTTGCCAAGGTTAGCTTTCTTACCCTGTTCGACTGCTATCTGGTAGATCGCTGAGAACGCGGAATACATGACAGTCCACATTTTGATGAACTCGTTTTTGCTCTCGATGTTCGCCAAGTCCATTAAAAGTCCAGACTGCTGTGTGCGCGATACTGAACGATCAGCCCAATCAATCGCGTCTTGCTCCGTGGTGAAAGCCTCGAAATCAGGATCAGCCACCCGATCCATGCCGACCTGATACTGACCCCACCACACCGGCAGCGATATAGTCCGATCACCCGCCAGCAGGAACAGGAATGCTTTTTTCCGCAACGTGTTCATCGTAGTGGAGCCCTTCAGCCCCTGCATGATGTCGGTTACGTCACGGTGCATCGTCTTACCACGCTCACGCATAAAGACGGAATTTTCGTCGATGAAAGCCCTGTTTGCTACCGGATCGCGCAAGTAATCAACCACCCCGCGCATCACTACGTCACGCCCTCCGAACTCACCGATGGCCGTGGCAAAACCGAGCATCTGAGAAAAGCCTGTTTTCAACGAGAAGCCGAGCGCCCCGTAGGTAACTGCCAGCCGCGCCCACCGTAACGTAGATTGCACCGCGCTCAGCTCTCTGCTGTTGACATGACCGCCGGCGACCTCGACCACCGTATTTTTCATTGACTTGTGAGCCTGCCGGCCCAATGCCGCTTTGATGGCATCAGCGATATGCTTATTACTCAGCACCCGGTCAACGTCCATGACCGCCTTGCGGTGGCTGAGATCGTGGATCACGGCATCGACGTGATTGAATACAACGTCGATATTCAGATCAATACTCTTGCCGGCGAAGTTTCGACGTTCGATTGTCCAGCCGTGAGTCGTCGCTGCGTGGGACGTGCCGCCGATCTTTTCCCGAGCTTGTCGTGCCTCGCGCTGAGCATCACTTTCCGTAAACCGACCGCGGGCGATATCCTCGACCAGCGGATAGTAACCACCCTTCATGGTTCTGCCGTTGACCTCGAACTCTGTGGCCTCGACTTTTGTCGGAACAATGCCGGTGATAGCCCGCTCCTGTTTGGCGATCTCATCCCAAAAAGTGTCGATGTAGTCCCAAATATCCTGGGCCAGATCAAGGTCTGAATCGCTCAGCGTGGCAATAATTGTCTCCACATCTGCGCGAGTCATAGCTAGATCGTGCTGATTCATCGTCGCTTCACGATTGCCCTCATTGCCCCAATTCAGCAGCATGGCGATCCGACCACCTAATGACAGCTGAATCTCGCGCCCGCTTTCCAGCGTGAACGTGCGCTTGTCTTTGTTCTGGTTGAATATGCCCTCATGCCCCTGAAAGATGACATCCAGGGCATCGTGAGCATTTTCCTGCATCTTGAGTTTGCGGTTATTGGCAGCCAGCAGCGGCTTGATGACCAGCTTCCAGAACGGGCCCAAGTCCTCGAAGCCATCCAGCTCGCGCACGAAACTTTCCAGCTTCCGGTGATAGGCAAACACCGCTCGGCTCCATTGTGTTTTCCGGCGGGCCTTGGTGTCCTCGATGCTGAGTTCTTTCTTGGTCGGAGCCACTTCTGCCATATGCTCAGCCATGATTCTCATTTGCTCATTGAACTGTTCTTTTTCGGCTTTGCTGTTGAGCCGGCCAGCGTTCAGCAGACTACTGGCTATGTCATGCACAGCCTGTAGCTGATCCAGTGTCATGTCTCGATAGTGAACGATCACCGTGAGCTGTTCGGCGTCGATGATATTGGCAGGCGATTCGGGGTCTGCCTGCTGTGTCCGTATCCACTTCTTTGTGGCTTCCAGCAGCTGTTGGCCGTTCTTCCGGGCCTGAGCATTCGAGCGCCTGAAATCGTAGGCTGACAAGAATTGACGCAGCTGGCTGACATAATCCGGCCGTACCGCTGCCGCGGGGTATCGCTTGGTCTGCATGGTACGGAGCCGCTTCTGCATCTTAGAGGCTGACTCTATGGCATCGGTGGCGGCTCGCCACAGGTGGAAATGAAATACTTGCTTTTGCTTGGCTGCCTGAGCCGCTTCGAGGTCGCCGGCATCCTTGGCCTTTTGCGCTTCCTGAGCCGCCCGGACTTCCGCGGCGTGATACTGTGACGGCCGCAGGCTGCTAACTCGCTTGCCGCCGATGATTCTGGCCGCGGCGTCCCTTATGGTTCGTCGCTCACTGACCGCCTGGACGTTTGTCTGCCCCGACAGCGCCCGCAGCTCAGCTAGGAGAGCAGAGCCTTGCTCAGTATTGTGGGCTGCCTCAGTGGCCTCTCGCTCAAGCGTACCGTCATTGAGAATGTCACCGTGGCGCTCGACCATGATCTCGTTTGCTCGGCGTTCAACGGCGAAATTCAGCGTCGGTGATTCCATAATTTGACGCACCAGCTCATCACCCGAGGCAAAACCGAATATCTCTGCCAGCGAATCAGGGTTCATGCCGCCTTTCTTCGTCAGGCCACGGAGCTGTGCCGGCGCTTTGAATCGCTCTGCCGGCACATCGTTCGGATTCTCGAACAGCTGATCCAAGTCAGCGAGCTTGGAATACTGAGTATCGCCAGACAGGTCATCCAGCAGTTTGTCGAGCAGATCACTGGCCGTCGTTTCACCGTCCAGATAGCCCATGCCTTCTTCGGCCAGCAGCTCACGCATTTCGTCAAAGGTTCGCCCGCCTTTTGCCCGGAATAACGGACTGCCAACACCGACAGGCAGATTATCTGGATTCGGTACGCTGACCTGTACCGGCCGCATGACCCCATTCTCATCAGCCCGCATCTTGGTTTTTTTGATATTGCGCCAGTGAGCCGAATCAACGCCCTGTGCCTCTGCTTCCTCACGATCCAGGCCACCGAGCTTGGCGATTGCCACGCTCAACGAATCAATCGCCGGATCGACACCCTGTTTCGCGCTCTGGACTTCCGTAGGGATAGCGAGCCCGAGCAGCGCATACACCGCGTCACGATCTAGCTTGTTTTCCTCGAAACCCTCTGGCGGGTTTTTGGCCCGCATGAATGCAATGGCCCTGTAAAGCTCTCTGGCCGACAGCTCATCCCGTACCTCATCCTGAACCGCTGCCAGCTCTTTACGCCACCACTTTTGAGCTGTGCGCCTCAGCTGAGCCAGCACCTTTTTGCGTAGTTCTTCTTCGGCCGCACCCTGAGTTTTTTCCTGATACGCGCCAAATTCCTTTGGCGTCATGTTGGCTTCTTCAGCCGTCTTGAACAGGGGCTCAAGCGCCATGCCGGCCTTAACTTCCGCGATTTGCTCATCGGTAGCCAGCAGTCGATCCATAACGCCTCGAATCTCAGGCGTCAGCGGCACTTGCAGGGTACGCAACCCCTCATAGACCTTACCCAACCACGCCGTGAAGCGCCGGAATACGGGCTTTAGCTCAGCACTTGGAGCATTGCCCTCGAACAGATAAGCCTCGAAGCCGACCGCCCATTTTTCGTGATGTTTGTCCTCAATGTCATCGAATGAATCCACGCCAAGCCAATCCAGGATCGCCTGACCGTCAGCCTTGGCTTCGTCACTAATTGACGGATCAAGGAAGAACCGCTTTTCCATTTCGAGGAACAGGTGCCCGGATTCGTGCAGGAAAGTGGACAGGTTAGCGGCTTCTGTGAGCCGGATGACGGCCCCGGTCGCGTCCTCATTGAAGGCGATCTCGCCCCGCCTGTCCTGCCGGAATACCTTGTTCAGTACCGAACCGTCGCCAGCGTTCGGATTGACGCTGCCCGGTGCAGCTATACTCTCAGCTGTCTCGCCGCTTTCAGAAAGCTCTCCGGTGTCTTGTGTTCCTTCAGCAGCCCCAACATCTTGTCCACTTGCAGCAGTTCCTGTGGATGCGACCCCTCCTGTGTCAACATCTGCCTTTGGTGTTCGAGAAATGTCCTCGGACTCACTGGTTCCAACTGAGTCGAGAGTGTTTCCAGGATTTCCATAAGAGCCGTCCCAGAGTTTCCTGTTTGCAAATTCGTAGATGTCATTGTTCTCACCAAGATGGGCTGCCAAGTCGTTGACTATTGCGCTGAGATCGCGGCCAGCCACCAACACTGAGGTTAAATGCTGTAAGGCTTTGCCGAACGATTCGTAGTGGTTTCTCTGCGTATGATGGGCCATTTCGTGAATCATGGTCAATAACATATCGGCGGCACGTTGCCTGTTCATGTTTTCCGGGCTTACTTTTACCATGAGTGGAAACGCATCCGTTGTTCGCTTATCGGCCAGTGTCTGTGCCGGATTAAGCAGCATGGCTCGCAGCGGAACTGTCGTGTTGATTCCCATGACCAGACCGGGGCCATCAAAATCACCCGCGGCCTTATCGAAACTCGTACCTATCGGAACCTCTTTAATGTTATTGAACTCAGGGTCTGCAATCTGCGACACACTATCGCGTAGCGATTTGAAAACTTCAGTCAAACCGATCAGATAAGCCGCAACCCGTTCATCCCCGAACTCATCAATCAAAATATCAATCAGCGGCTTACCGTCTGAGATTCGCACCACCCCCGAATGGATGACCGGCAAACTCGGATCAATGAGCCCTTCCTCTACACGAAAATCCTTCGGATCCACGCCCAACGTCCTGAAACTATCCTTGGTTAATTTCGGTAAATCCTCGCCATCCAGCTGCATTTGGCCGTCGCTAATCGTTACCGAATCCCCTTCGCCAAAATTGAAACTCAATCGCTCGATGTCGTTGTCTGGTGGCCTCATGTCAATGGGTGGCGTGAAACCACTCGCATCTATCTGACGCGTCGAGCCAAAACTGGCAGTACGTGAAATCAACTCATCAACGCCGAATACCCGCGCTAGGTAAAACTTCAGCTGATTGATGTCTTTAGAGGCAAATTTCCGTATTCCTTGTCTGTTCAAGTCCATCGGATAGTCCGACGATTCGGGCTTAGATGTTGGTCGGAGATTGAGGTAAAAAGTACGCGGCACCTGTGCCGACATCGGAGACAATGGACTAATCTTCACATTTTGATCGACTTGCCAAAGACCGTTAATCAGGATGTGCATATTGGAGCCGTACGACCCACTTTCACGCGGTTCTTTGCTTATCAGCAAATCAGCTTGGCCCCAGGAGAACTCCAAACTGCCAATGCTTGAAAACTTACTGGAATCAAACGACTTGCCGATTTCAAGCGTTTCCACTGGAGTTAAGCTTTCGTCCGTTAATGTAACCTCGATATCTTCCAGCAGCGGCGAGAACTCCAAAACCCGTTTTGCGTGTGAGGTCATCGGACCCGAAAGGGTGCGCTCTGTTTCCTCACCAAAGTCAATTTCTATGTAGGTTTCCGGTATTTTGACGGTGACGGACGTGCCATTAGAGACATCACTACCGACCGTTTCCTCCCTAATCTGAATCGGTTTGCCGTTCTCATCACCAGAAGCAAGCAATTCCTGATTCGTAGCGTCGAAACTTAAACGAGTGCCATCCCGCACAGTCTCCACAGCGACCCCATCGGAAGAAAACAGGAACAGCGTTTTGGCGATTCCGAAACCGCCGGTATCCCTGGTGCCCTCTTTTTTACTTTGAGCGATAGTGAAAAACGGCCCCTGCAATGTTTTCAAATCCATGCCAATGCCGTTATCTCTGACCGTTATTGTGCGGTCGAAGTAGTCAACCTCTATTTCGATCTTGCCGCCCTTGAATCCTTCACTTTCGATCCGAGCCTTAATCGCGTCGAAAGCGTTTTGAACCAGCTCCTTGATCACGACCTCGTTCATTTTCGGAATATCGTTGTAGAGTGCTTGGCCGAGCAGTACGACAATCTCTCGGAAGCCGACAGACCCTCTTGCTGTCAGGTTAGGGACTTCTTCATCAGCAAAATCAATCTCCGCTTCGAGCTGCGTGAACAGATCGTCCTCGATCTCCTGTTTGAACACCGTGGGCCCGGAGAAAGACGCATCTATGCGGCGGTCAATATCCTGATTCTTCTCGGCAAACTCTGACGTGGTTTTGTCCAACTCAGGCAGCCGCGCT
>Ga0255047_10002417_pt1 | contig 12369 bp, 13 predicted proteins | sample JV7_2_1_MG_FD_183640 | JGI IMG/M metagenome (GOLD analysis project Ga0255047, IMG submission 183640) | Seawater microbial communities from Jervis Inlet, British Columbia, Canada - JV7_2_1 | ecosystem: Environmental > Aquatic > Marine > Inlet | place: Canada: British Columbia | collected 2016-10-06
CACTCCCCCAACTCGCACCCGTGCTTGGTGCCGGTCAGTCCGAGGTCCTCGCGGAGGACCTCCAGCAGAGTGCGATTAGCAGTTGCGACACAGCGACGACCTTCGCCGTTGACGGTGAGGGAGACGACACCGTCGGACATCAGGCAACCGGACCCGCTGCATCGGAAGGAACCAATGCGGTGCCCTCGGCGATTCGCCTCGCGGTGCGGTCGTAGGCGGCTCGCTCCACGTGCCACGAGTCGCCGTCGGGGTTGACCGCCACAGAAACGGCCATCACACCGCTGGTGTGACCGATGCGCAACGCGGTCGGGTCCTGTTGCTCGGCGACTCGAGCGACGACCGTGCCCGGGATACGAGCGGCAACACCAGTACAGGCGGCTGACGCCCCTGGATAGGCCTTATGCAGCATTGGGGGCCTGCCGCCGATGACTCGGGCCACGAGATCTACCTCGGTGGCGGCAATGGGCCCTGCCTTGCCCAAGCCGACGTAGTCCTGGGGGGCGGCGACGGCCGAGGGGATCGGGGTCAAGGCGTCGGGTGCCAGGCCGAGCAGCGTCGCTACCGCCTCCTTGACCGCCACGACCGCTGCCACATGTTCGCTAGTGGCCTCAGCAGGGCCCTCGGTCCCCCGCATACCAACAGCCGCCGCCTCGAAGAAGACGCACAGGCTGGCCAAATCCACAATCGAGACCTCCACCGGTCCGATCGCTGAATCCATCTCGTCCATGACGTTTCCGGTGGGGAGCAGGACGCCGGTCTCGCTGCCAAAGGTGCCGCTGAGATCAAGAGCGATTGGGGCTCCGGTGCCGGGAACGCCGGCGATCGCGCAGTCACCGTCGACCGCGGCCCGACCGTCGTTCACCTGGACCACCGCCCGGAAGATGCGTCCAGTATTGGTATTGAAAATCCGCACCGTGGCCTCGGGCTGGTCTGTGCCCACCAGTGCCTCATCCACCGCAAAGGCCCCGACCGCTGAAGAAATATTCCCGCACATGATGTCGTAGTCGACGAACGGCTCCGAGACGCTCACCTGGGCGAACGTGTAGTCGAGGTCCACATCCGGGCGAGATGGCGGATCGATAATCGCCAGCTTGCTGGTGAGGATGTCCGCTCCACCCAATCCATCAATCTGCCGGGGATCGGGGCTCCCGAACAACCTCAGAATCATCCGGTCGCGGGAAGGTCCCGGCGGAGGCAGGTCGGAGCCGCGGAGAAACACCGCTTTGGAGGTTCCGCCCCGCATCAGGGTGAAGGGGAGCGATAGCTGCTCTCCGGTCACTTCACCAATACCTGCACAGTGCAGGCCGCGCCCTCGATCCCAACGGCCTTGCCACCGCGGCAATGCGCCAAACCGACCTTGGCGCCCTCGATTTGCCGGTTGCCCGCCTCACCTCGCAGCTGGCGCACCAGCTCTACGACCTGGGCTACACCGGTCCCACCAAGCGGGTGCCCCTTTCCGAGCAGTCCACCGCTCGGATTGATCGGGAGTCGGCCGCCAATGTCTGCTTCACCGCGTTCCACTGCAGCCGGGTAACTGCCCTGTTCAAAAAGACCCAGACCCTCCACCCGGAGAACCTCGGCGATGCTGAAGCAATCGTGAACCTCGGCGAAGTCGACGTCATCGGGTCCGATACCCGCCTTCTCGTAGGCAGCCTGAGCGGTCTTGTGGGTCAACGGCTCGAATGTCATCGGGGTCGGCTCCACATCGACCGAACCCGTGAAGAGCGTCGAAGCAGCCAGGCGAATCATGCGCTCGTGACCGAGCTTCTTGGCCGCCCTGTCGCTGACCAGCACCACGGCAGCCGCACCATCGGTGACCGGAGAGCAGTCGTGGAGTCGCAACGGGTCGGCGATAGGGCGAGACTCCAATACGTCCTCAACGGTGATTTCCTTGCGAAAGTGCGCCAGTGGATTGGCCGCCGCGTTGCGCTTGTTCTTGACAGCCACCATCGCCAATTGGCGACGGGTCATCCCGAAATCCTCCATGTAGCGGCGGGCCCGCATTGCATAGATACTCGGCATCGTCGCCCCGACTGCGGCCTCAGGGTCGCTCGGATCAGGAGTGAGGGCTCCGCGGAACTTGGTAGTCAGGTGCTCGGTGCCGACCGCCATCACAACGTCGTGTTCCCCGGCGCGGATGGCGAGCGACGCTTCGCGAATCGCGGTGGCACCACTGCTGCAAGCGTTCTCGACATTGGACAAAGGGAGACCGGCGAGGCCCACCTGGGCGAGAATGCGTTGCCCGGTAACCATCCCCTGGAAGACGTGGCCGCAATAGGCCGCCTCGATCAACCTGGGATCGATGCCGGCGTCGCCGACAGCCTCTTGGAAGGCTTCGGCGCCGAGGCCGGCAGCATCCGCCTCGGGATGCTTTCCAAACTTGGTCATTCCCACTCCGAGGACGTGTACGCCGGTCATCAGGATCCCTCCTTGGGCCGGAACCGATACCCGGCCATCTCGTTTCCCTCCTCGTCCGTTCCAAACGGCTCCACCACCAATTCCATCTCCATACCGAGTTCGTAATCCTCGGGATCTCGGCCGGTGAGCTGCGACAGCACTCGCACTCCCTCGGGAAGGTCCACGTAGCCGAGGGCATACGGCACCTCGAATTGGGGCGTCGACTGACGGACCACAGAGAACGTGTACAGCGTCGCCGTGGTCGAAAAGCGAACCGTCTCCAGGTCGCCGTGAAGACACCCCGCACAGGCCTCCCGCACGGGAAAGAAGTGGGCGCCACAGTTGCCGCAACGGCTTCCGACCAGGAATCCTTGACCGTCCGCCGTGACCTCGAACTCCACGGGACGGAACGACTCCGGAATCGTCTCAGGCTGCGTTGTAGTCACGATCGGGTCTCCCGTCACTCGCTTCCATCACCTGCCTGCCGACCGTTCGGTAGACTAGTCTCTTACTGCCCGCTCGGCCCGGAAGAAAGAGCCGGGCGCGAGGGGATGAGCGAAGGAGACCGTCATGGCGGACAGTCCGGACCGGGATCAAGACCTTCTCCACGACTGGAATCTCATCGGCGAGGCAGACATGCCCGCCCCGGGAAGTGTCGAGATCGACGATGAAACGCTGCGGGATGGACTGCAGAGTCCGTCGGTTCGCCAGCCCTCTCTTCCCGAGAAGATCGAGATCATCCACGAGATTGCAGCCCTCGGAATCCGATTCGCGGACATTGGGTACCCGGGCGCCGGTGCCCAGATGCTCGAAGACGTTGTCGGCATCGCCCAGGAGATCGACCGCGCCGGCCTCGGTATCGAAGCCAACTGCGCCGGCCGCACCCATTCCGCCGACATCCTCCCCATCGCTGAAGCTCAGCATCGCGCCGGTTTTCCCATCGAGGCATCGGTGTTCATCGGGTCCAGCCCAATCCGCCAGTACGTCGAAGGATGGGACCTGAGTTGGCTGCTCAAGACGACAGAAGATGCAGTCCGCCTCGCCCGAGACAGCGATCTGACGGTCATGTACGTGACCGAGGACACGACCCGAGCCCATCCCGACGTGCTGCGGCCCATGTACACGACCGCCATCGAAGCCGGAGCTCGCCGGATCTGCCTCTCCGACACGGTCGGCCACGCCAGTCCGTGGGGTGTACGACGCCTGGTGCAGTTTGCCAAGGAAGTGGTGGCCGAGACCGGCGAAAACGTCAAGATCGATTACCACGGTCATCGCGATCGCCATCTGAGCGTGATCAACTCGCTGGCGGCTCTATCCGCCGGTGCGGACCGGGTGCATGGCTGCGCACTCGGCATCGGAGAACGTGTCGGCAACACGCCGATGGAGCCCTTGCTGGTCAACCTCCGCCTGCTGGGCTGGATCGACAACGATCTCACAACCCTCCCCCGATACGCAGCCGCGGCGTCAAAAGCCACCGACACCGAGATCCCGGCGAACACACCGGCCATCGGGAAGGACGCTTTCGAGACCAGTACCGGCGTCCACGCCGCCGCCGTTCTCAAGGCGATGCGCACCGACGACTCCGAGTTGGCAAACCGTATCTACAGCGGTGTTCCGGCAGACATGCTGGGACGCCAGCAGGTGATAACGGTGGGACCAATGAGCGGTGAGGCAAACGTCATCGCCTGGTTGGAGACGCGCGACATCGCCTGCACTCCTGAGATGATCAAGGACGTGCTTGCCGCGGCCAAGGAGACCGATCACGTTCTGTCGGGCGACGAGATTCGCGCCGCGCTCGGCATGGCGGAATGACCGACATCGGCGTCACACCCGAGTTGGAGACCGCAGAACGGATTCTGCATGAGGCAGCCGCTCTATTCCGCACCAAGAGCTTCAACGGCGCCAGCATGCAAGCCCTGGCCACGGCGGTCGGCATCACCAAGTCGAGCCTGTACCACCACTACCCCAGCAAACAGGCACTTCTCGCCGCGATTATCGAGGTGACGATGAGCCGGGTCCCGCCGCTGGTGGCGGAGATCGCCGCCCTGGACTTGCCGGCGGCAAGTCGCCTGCATCGCGCCATTGCTCTGCACACTGCGGAGTCGATCCGTGAGCGGGACTACCTCGCCTGCTTCTTGGAGGAGAGTCGGTACCTCTCCCCAGCCTTTATGGCTGTTCACCGCCAGAAGAAGGATCGGTACGAAGCCCTCTTTCAGCAATTGATCGAAGACGGGATCGAGAGTGGCGAATTCGTCGCGCAAGATTCGTCGCTGGCGTCGATGGCGGTGCTCGGAATGTGCGCCGGCGTGATCCGCCGTTATCAACCGGAAGACGGGTACTCACCGGACGACATCGCAACCGCTTTCGCAAACACCGCAATCCGCGGCCTCGGCGCCCACGACCTAGAGCAGATACAGGCCGGGGAGGTCGCACATTGAGCCAGGCGCTTGCTGGGGTGAAGATCCTCGACCTTTCTCAGGGAGCGGCCGGCCCAACATGCGCGATGCACCTGGGAGATCTCGGAGCCGAGATCATCAAGATCGAACCACCGGGCGGCGAGTGGGGCCGCAGTTTGGGCCCGCCCTTCGTGGCCGGTGCTGCGGCCGCCTACCTGGGAATGAACCGCAACAAGCGCAGCGTGGTGGTGGATCTCAAACAGGACGGTGGCAGCGACGTGGTGCTGCGCCTGGCCGAGAGCTGCGACGTCGCACTCGAAAGCTTCCGTCCCGGCGTCGCCGACAGGCTGGGCATCGGGTACGAGGCCATGACCCTCCGCAACCCGGACCTGGTCTACGCCGCCATCTCGGCGTTCGGTCAGGAAGGCCCATGGCGGGACCGCCCCGGCGTCGACGGTGTCGCCCAGGCCATGGGCGGCATTATGAGCGTGACCGGAACCGAGGATGCGGGACCGGTGAAGGTGGGGGTGCCGGCGGCCGACATGGCCGGCGGAGCCTTTATGACGCAAGCGATCCTGGCGGCGTTGTTCGACCGGGAGCGAACCGGCAAGGGGCGGCGGGTAGACGTTTCGCTGCTGGGTGCGCTGCTCGCCTTCCAGGTCGTCCCGCTCTCGATGTACCTCGCCAGCGGAGAGACTCCACGCAGATTGGGCAGCGCGGCGCCCTATGCCGCTCCCAACGAGGCCTACGCCACCGCCGATGGCTACGTAATGGTGGCCGCCTACACCGCCAAGAGATGGCCGGCGCTGTGCGAGGTTCTCGGCCGGCCTGATCTCGCCGTCGATCCCCGTTTCGACGACAACGCCAAGCGTGTAGGCGCACGCTCTGAGCTGAACCAGGTGCTGGCACCAGTCTTTGCCTCCCGTGCCACCGCAGATTGGATCGATGCCCTGGAGGCCGCCGACATCCTGTGCGGGCCGATTCTGTCTTACCCCGAATTGGTGGAGTCCGAGCAAGTGGCGTCGGGAAAAATGATCGTCTCGGTCGAGCATCCCGCAACGGGCACGGTGCGGTCGCCACAAATCCCGGCACGACTCTCTGGCAGCGGAGCTCCGCCCGACCGCCCCGCTCCGCCCATTGCCGGGGAACACACGACCGAGGTGCTCGCCGAGTCAGGGTTTAGCGATGAGGAAACAACAGACCTGATGGAACGCGGCGTTGTCGCCGGTCCAGAGAGATAGGAGTACAAGTGGCCGCAGAGACACCTGAGGAACTGGTGCTGTTCGAACGGGAGGGAGCGGTTGTGGTGATGACGCTCAATCGCCCCCAGGCCCTCAACGCGATGACGACCGACATGCTGCACACGATGGCTCGATTGATGGACGAGATCGAGGCCGACAACGAAATCCGGGCATTGGTACTGGCGGCGACGGGCGAGAAGGCCTTCTGCGTCGGTGCCGACCTCAAGAGCAGGGCGGCCGAGTACGAGGCCGGAACGGTGCATGATCCCCTGGGAATCCTGGTGCGATCGGTGTTCAGCCGATTCGAGAATCTCAACATCCCTGTGATCGTCGCCCTCCAGGGCTACGCCCTCGGCGGCGGGCTGGAGATGGCATTGGCATGCGACATCCGGATCGCAGCCGAAGGCGCCCAACTCGGCTTTCCCGAGGCCAAGGTCGGAAGCCTCCCAGGTGCCGGCGGTACCCAGCGACTCACCAGATTGGTCGGGCCCGGCTACGCCAAGGAGATGATGTTTACCGCAGAGCGCTACCCCGCCGCCGAGGCCTACCGAATGGGCCTCGTAAACCGAGTTGTGCCCAATGCCGACTTGCTGGACGAAGCCAAAAAGATGGCACAGGCAATTGCAGCCAAGGCGCCGCTATCGCTGGATCGGATCAAGGCATTGATCAACCGGGCCGGCAACACCGACATCGAATCCGGCCTCGACTTCGAGTCGACCAGCCACGCGGTGCTGCGGGCCAGCGAAGATCGTAAAGAAGGAATTCAGGCATTTATCGACAAGAGAGACCCTGAGTTCAAAGGGTGCTGAGGAGGTAGCAGAAGTGAACGTCACAGATCGGGTTGCGGTCATCACGGGTGCCGGTCAGGGCATCGGAGCGGGAATCGCCTCGGTGCTGGGTGCGGCCGGAGCCAAGGTCGTCGTCAACGACCTGATCGACGAACGGGTCGAGGAATCGGTGGCCGCTCTGCAATCAGACGGTATCGATGCCACGGGGGTCGCCTCGGACGTGGGCACGGCCGATGGAGCCGAAGCGTTGATCGCCGGAGCCGTCGACGCCCACGGTCGCATCGACATCCTCGTCAACAACGCCGGTATCGCCCGCGACGGATGGCTGGCCAAGATGAGCGAGGAGAACTGGGACGAGGTGCTGCGGGTCAACACCAAGTCGCAATTCCTCACCTGCCGGGCTTCCGCCCCTCACATGATGGAGCAAGAGTTCGGCCGCATCATCAACATCTCGTCACGAGCGTGGTTGGGCGGCCCCGGCCAGGCCAATTACGCCGCATCCAAGGGCGCTGTTATCAGCCTCACCCGGACGCTTGCTCTCGAAATGGCCCGCTACCAGATCACCGCCAACTGCATTGCTCCGGCGCTGGTGGATACCCCCCTCTTCCAAGGACTCGATGACGAGGTCAAGGAACGTTTGGTCAAGACGATTCCACTCAAACGGGTGGGAACTCCCGAAGACATAGGCAACGCTGTCCGGTATCTGGCCTCCGACGAGGCGTCGTATGTGACCGGCCAGGTCCTCTATGTCTGCGGCGGGCGCAGCCTTGGTGCAGGCTGAGGTAGGAGGGGCATGGGTTCAACACTGGCCGAAAAGATCATGGCAAAGGCGGCCGGACGCGAGTCCGTGTCTGCCGGCGAATTCGTGGTGGCCGACATCGATCTCGCCTTGGTCCACGACATCTTTGCCGCCTCCGTCTTCGATGCGCTCAAGGAAACCGGCCGAGCCACCGTCTTCGACCCTGACAAGGTCGTGGTCGTGATCGACCATCTGGTGCCGGCGCCCTCGGCCGAGGCGGCAGCCGTTCACGACCGCATCCGCAAGCACGTGAGCGAACTCGATATCGGGGCGTTCTATGACGCCGGCGAGGGGATCTGTCACCAGCTGCTACCCGAACGGGGACACATCCGTCCCGGAATGTTGGTGGTGGGCACCGATTCCCACACCACCACCCATGGAGCCCTGACAGCCGCAGCCACCGGGATCGGCACCTCGGAAATGGTCTACGTGATGGCCACCGGCCGCCTGTGGTTCCGCGTCCCGGAGACGATCCGGTACGAACTCCACGGCTCCCTTGCCCTCGGGGTCTCCTGGAAGGACGTCATCTTGCATCTCGCCGGACGGTTCGGATCCGACGGAGCCCAATACAGGGCGATGGAATTCGGTGGGCCGGCCCTCGTCGAGGCCGATATGTCGAGCCGACTCACCGTATCCAACATGGCCCTCGAGTTGGGGGCCAAGTTCGCCCTCTTCCCATCCGACTCTGTCACCGCGGACTATCTCGCTGAACGCGACATCCCGGCAGAGCCGCTGGATGCCGATCCGAATGCGTCCTATGAGGCGGTTCACCAGATCGATCTCACCGCGCTGGCTCCTCAGGTCGCCCTACCCCACGACGTCGACAACGTGATTCCTGTTGGTGAAGTCGGCGATCTCGCTATCCACCAGGCGTTCCTCGGTTCCTGCACCAACGGCCGGCTCGAGGACCTTCGGGCCGCAGCCGCCGTCCTCAAGGACCGCAAGATCGCACCCGGGGTACGGATGGTGGTGGCACCAGCCTCTCGCGCCGTTCTCACCCAGGCGTTGGCGGAGGGAGTCATCGCCACCCTCGTCGATGCCGGAGCCTCGGTCCTCCCCTCGGGATGTGGTCCCTGTTTCGGGGGGCACAGCGGTCTGTTGGCTCCTGGGGAGCGGTGTATCGGAACCCACAACCGCAACTTCATCGGCCGCATGGGAAGCCCCCAGGCCGAGATCTACCTTGCATCTCCCGAGACAGTCGCCGCCTCGGCCATCGCTGGCCGCATCGCCGATCCCCGGGAGGAGGTCGTCCATGTCTGACGCACTGGGCAGGGTCTGGAAGTTCGACCACGACATCAGTACGGATCTGCTGTCGCCGGGCACCTACGCCGTCGACCCGGTCGAGGTGCGGATGCTCCACACCCTGGAGTCGATCAGCCCGAGTTTTGCGTCTGAGGTTCGAGCCGGCGACATCGTGATCGCAGGCCGTAATTTCGGCTGCGGCTCGAGTCGCGAGACCGCAGCCGAGAATCTCAAAGCCCTCGGCATCGCCTGCGTCGTAGCCGAGTCGCTATCTCGACTCTTCATGCGCAACGCGGTGGCCATCGGTCTTCCTGTCCTCCTATGCGCCGGAGTTCACGAGGCGTTCAATGACGGCGACGAAGTAGCCGTAGACCTGACCGCGGGAACGATCGCCTCAGCAGACGAAGCACACCATCTGCAGGGCGAGCCCCTGCCGACCGAGATGCGCGAGATCCTGGCAGCAGGAGGAATCATCTCGGTTCTCCAATCTCAAACGGAGGGGTAGCGACCTCGCAGCGACTCGGCCAGACCCTCCAGCTCCTCCAGCGTCCTGCCCTCGAAGCGGCGGGCACAGACTTCGTCGTACCTGGAGCACAAGTCCCGACAAGCGGGACCGACGACCATTCCGTCTGCCATCTCGAAGAGAATTCCATCCTCTTTGGCGATGTGCGCCCGGATCAAGTCGATGTACCCCCGGGCGGCGTCGGCGAACTCAGGGCCGGCCGCGGCATCGGCGGGCGGCAAGGCCTCTGCCATGCGCCCCACAAACTCCCGTCCGATCCGGTGCTCCTCGAGCATGACGGCAATCGGCCCAACATCCCGCGGCATGCCCTGGTCCTGGAGCGCGGGGAACAAAAGGTCCTCTTCCTTGCCGTGGTGGCAGGCGTCGGCAAAGAGCCTGAAGAACGCGACGCTGTCACCGAGGGTTTCCGCATCGCTTCCGCCGTCGTCGATGGCCCGCTCCAAGACGGAGGCCACTTCAAGGATGAGTTGGTGCTCGGCTCGCAGCACTCCGGTCGCTGTGTCGTCCATACGCGCACAGTACCCCGTCGTGATGCCCGGACCACGCGGTGCCAACATCATCGATGCGTTGACAGGAGCGGTGACTGACATGACGACCGACCGATACTCATGGCGCCTCGTTGAACCTGGAAAGCCGCTGCTGCGAGTCGAGGGTGCCGGCCACGATCCAGGAGACGGCGAGGTGCTCATCGAGGTCGCTGGGTGCGGCGTGTGCCACACCGACCTCGGTTACGCCGACGGCCACGTGGCCACCCGTGCTCCGCTGCCACTGGTACTGGGACACGAGATCGTCGGCACGGTTGTCGAGGCCGGCGCCGGCGCCGAAGATCGGATCGGGGCCGCCGTCCTGGTTCCTGCCGTCATCGGATGCGGCGAGTGTGATTTGTGCGCCGCCGGGCGGGGAAATGTCTGCAGACACCAAAAAATGCCCGGAAACGATCTAGACGGGGGCTTCGCCACCCACGTGACGGCGCCGGCGGCAGGGCTGGCGACGGTGGGATCGCTGCCCGACGGCTATGAGTTGGCCGACATCGCAGTGGTCGCAGACGCGGTGACCACCCCACTGCAAGCGGTACGGCGGGCAGGGGTGGCTCAAGGCGATCTCGCGGTTGTGGTTGGAACCGGCGGCGTCGGCACCTATGCCGTCCAGGTCGCCGCAGCCTCGGGAGCGACCGTGGTCGCCGTCGACATCGCCGAAGCTCGGCTCACCCCGCTGCTCGAAAACGGCGCGGCAGCCACCGTCAACTCCAGCGGGCTGTCGCCACGCCAGGTGAGAGACGCAGTCCGCGACTCAGCTCACGACCTTGGAGCACCCAGCACCGGGTGGAAGATCTTCGAGTGCTCCGGCAGTGCAGCGGGTCAGGAAACGGCATTCGGAATGCTGGGGCCGGCCGGCACGCTGGCAGTTGTCGGCTTCACCATGGACAAGGTCTCGGTGCGCCTCTCCAACCTGATGGCATTCGACGCCGATGCCTTCGGGTCGTGGGGGTGCCCACCCGAGCGCTATCCCGAGGCAGTCGAACTGGTCGCCTCAGGGCAGGTAGATCTTCTCCCGTTCATCCGCAAGGTTCCGATGGCCGAAGTCGAGACGGCGCTGGCGGCGGCTCGCGACGGCTCCGACCCCCGCCGCTCGATTCTGGTCCCATGAAAGGAATGAAGCACATGGAGTTCAAGAACCACGATCTGGTCCCGGACCACGAACTCGCCGGAGTGCGATACGAAGAGAAGCCGGTGTTCGATAGCTCCGGGGATTCGGTCGATGGGCTGCATTCGGTATGGATCACCCTCGACAACCCTGCCCAGCTCAACTCGTATACGACCGAGACGGTAAAGGACACCATCCTCGCTTTTCGCCGCGCTTCGGTGGACCGAGCTGCCGTGGCAGTGGTGTTTACCGGCTCCGGCGACCGTGCTTTTTGCACCGGCGGCAACACCGAGGAGTACTCGGAGTACTACGCCGGACACCCCGGTGAGTATCGCCAGTACATGCGGCTCTTCAACGACATGGTCTCGGCGATCCTGAGCTGCGACAAGCCGGTAATCAATCGGGTCAACGGGATGCGGATAGGCGGCGGCCAAGAGATCGGCATGGCTTGCGACTTCACCGTCGCCAGCGACCTGGCCCGGTTCGGTCAAGCCGGCCCCAAGCACGGCTCTGCACCCGACGGCGGTTCCACCGACTTCCTTCACCTGTACGTCGGCTTCAGCCAGGCGATGGCATCGTGCGTGCTGTGCGAAGCGTGGAGCGCGCACGAAGCTCTCCGACTGGGCTTGGTGAACGACATCTTCCCGGTGCTCAAGGTGGATGGTGAGTTCGTCCCCAATCCGCTGGTGGTGACGGACCGCTACCTCGACGAGTGGGGTCGCATCATCCATGGAACGGCCAAGCAGGGCGAGGATCTCGATGCGGGCAAGGCAATGCTCAAGGCAGGCGAGGTCGACTTCTCCCTGCTCGACGCCGGTGTCGAAGCCCTGGTGACCAAGATCCTCTACACCATGCCGGACTGCACGATCAAGACGGTCGAATCGATGCGGAAGAAGAAGCTGGAGCACTGGGACCAGAACAAGGAGACCAACCGCGCTTGGCTCTCTCTGAACATGATGACGGAGGCCAAGGCGGGATTCCAGGCTTTCCATCGCGGCGATCGCGAGGTGGGCCGCGAGGTGGACTTCGTCGATCTGCGTCGTCGGCTCGCGGCCGGCGAGACCTGGGGTGACGAACTCATCGCCGCAGTGTCTCCGCAAGACTGATGTCGCTCATCATCCACGCATCGTCGCCCGACGGCGCCATCCACACGGTCACGCTGGACTCGGCACCGGGCAACGTGATCGACATGGCGCTGTGTGCAGAACTGCGGCCCGCCATCGCTGCCGCCGCCTCGGACGATCGAGGCAAGGTGTTGGTGCTGCGGGGCGCAGGCAAGCACTTCTCGTTTGGTGCCAGCGTCGAAGAGCACCTGCCGCCGGCGGCGGCCGAGATGCTG
>Ga0255047_10002418_pt1 | contig 12361 bp, 7 predicted proteins | sample JV7_2_1_MG_FD_183640 | JGI IMG/M metagenome (GOLD analysis project Ga0255047, IMG submission 183640) | Seawater microbial communities from Jervis Inlet, British Columbia, Canada - JV7_2_1 | ecosystem: Environmental > Aquatic > Marine > Inlet | place: Canada: British Columbia | collected 2016-10-06
TGGGCCGTCGAGATTCCGCAAACCCAGCCCGGCCAGACGGTCCTGATTCTCGGTCCCGGGCAACGCGGCCTCACGAGCGTGCTGGCCTGCCGGGAGATTGCGGCGGGCACGATCATCGTCACGGGTCTTGCGGCGGACGACAAGAAGCTCGCCCTGGCCCGAGAGTTCGGCGCAGATTTCACGATCGATGTAGAGAATGAAGACACCAAAGCGCGTATCCGCGAGCTCACCGATGGCCAGGGGGCCGATGTGGTGGTGGACGTCTCGTCCTACGCCACCGAGCCCGTCGCCGGCGCGCTCGACTACGTAAAGCCGGGCGGCACCATCGTGCTCGCCGGGGTCAAGGGCTTCCGACCCATCCCCGACTTCGTATCCGACAAGATCGTGCTGAAGGAGATCTCGATCCGGGGGGCCATCGGGGTCACCTACGACGCCTACGAGAGCGCGATCCGGCTGATCGAGTCCCGCCGGGTCCCCATCGAGAAGATGCACACACACGACTTCGGCCTACGGGACGCGGAGCGGGCCATCCTGACCCTGGCGCGCGAGATTCCGGGCGAGGAGTCCATCCACTCCTGCCTCTTACCCAATCTGGGGTAAATGGGGTAAAAGCTCGGCTCGCCCGGGCCATCCCCGATCCGTGTAGAATCGGTGTGGGCGAAGGAAGATGATACCCCACCTACGGAGAGGTGAAGTCTGTGATCTGTCTACGTTGTGAGCACGAGAATCCGCCCGATAACACTTTCTGCGGTGCCTGCGGAGGTCGGCTGCCGAGTATTTGTCCGAGCTGCCAGCTCGCCAATCCGCAGGGCCAGAGCTACTGCAGAGACTGCGGTCACGCCCTGGCGCAGGTGGCCAGCGCGCCCTCGACCCCGAGTCCCGCCTCGTACACGCCCAAGCACCTGGCCGAAAAGATCCTGACCTCTCGCAGTGCCCTGGAAGGGGAGCGCAAGCAGGTCACGGTGCTGTTTGCGGACGTCAAGGGCTCCATGGAGCTAGTCGAGAGTATCGATCCAGAGGAGTGGCACCAGATCCTCGATGGCTTTTTTCAGATTCTCGCCGACGGGGTCCACCGCTTCGAGGGTACGATCAACCAGTACACGGGGGACGGGATCATGGCGCTCTTCGGGGCGCCCATCTCGCACGAGGACCATGCCCAGCGAGCGTGCTATGCAGCGTTCCACCTGACCGAAAAACTGCGCCCCTATGCCCAGGAGCTGCGCCGCGAGAAGGGCCTGGACTTCGCCGTCCGCATGGGGCTCAACTCGGGGGAGGTCGTGGTTGGCAGAATCGGCGACGACCTACGCATGGACTACACCGCACAGGGTCATACGGTGGGCCTCGCGGCGCGTATGGAAGAGATCGCGGAGGCCGGAAAAGTCTATTTGACCGAGAATACGGCCGCACGCGTCTTCGGCTACTTCGAGCTCGAGGACCTGGGTGAGTTTAAGCTGCGCGGCACGAAAGAACCCATACGCACCTTTTCCCTCGAGAGTGTCGGTCCCATACGCACACGCTTCGACCTGGCACGCGCGCGCGGCTTTTCGAAGTTCGTGGGCAGGGCCGACGAGCTACAGGATCTGGAGAATGCCCTGCAACGCACCATCGCGGGCCAGGGTCAGGTCGTCGGCGTCATCGCCGACATCGGCGTCGGAAAGAGCCGGCTTTGCGATGAGTTCCTGCGACGCTGCCGCAATCGCGGCGTCCGGATCGAAGCGGGGCACGCCGTGCCGCACGGAAGGACGATCCCGTTCCTGCCGATCCTGGAGCTGCTGCGAGGCTACTTCGGGATCGGAGAACGAGATACTGCTGACGAGGCTCGACGCAAGATCGCGGGCACACTGGTTCTGGTCGACCGCAGCCTGGAGGAGGCCCTGCCCCTCGTATTCGAGTTCATGGGTGTGCCTGATCCCAACCGTCCCCCGCCGAGAATGGAGACAGAGGCGCGTCAGCGCCAGCTCTTCGGGGCGCTGCGACAGATGTTCCACGCACGGAGCGAGCTCGAGCCGTGCGTGATTCTGATCGACGATTTGCACTGGATTGATAGCAGCAGTGAGGAGTTCCTGGAGCTGATCGTCGAAGCCGTCGTGGGAAGCCGCATGCTTGTGCTCGTGAATTTCCGCCCCGAATATCACTCGCCGTGGATGCAGAAATCGTACTACCACCAGGTCCCGCTGCTCCCGCTTGCGGCTCCCGCGGTGACCGAGCTGCTGCATGATCTGCTGGGCAACGACTCCTCCATCACACCGCTGCTGGATCCGATCCGGAAGCGCACTGCGGGCAACCCGTTCTTCATCGAGGAGGTGGTCCTAGCACTCGTCGAATCCGGATCTCTCGTAGGATCAAGGGGCGCCCACCGCCGGGTCCGCGACACAGAGCAAATCGAGCTTCCCGAGAGCGTACAGACGGTGCTGGCCGCACGCATCGATCGACTCCCCGCGCGACACAAGATGGTACTGGATGCTGCGGCTGTCGTGGGCAAGACGTTCTCCGAGCGGATTCTCTCTCGCGTGGTCGATCTGCCGGAAGCGGATCTCACGGATACTCTCAACGCCCTCGTGGACGCCGAATTCATCTACGAGCGAGCGCTGTATCCCGAGGCGGAGTACGCCTTCAAGCATCCCTTGACCCAGGAGGTCGCGTACCGCTCCCAGCTCGTCGATCGGCGCGCCCGGGTACACCGGATCGTGGCCCAGACCATCGAGGAGCTGCATAGCGATGGCGTCGAAGCGCACGCGGGACTCGTGGCCCATCACTGGGAGCAGGCCGAAGACTCATGGCGGGCCGCTCAGTGGCACGATCGCGCCGCACAGCGGGCCGTCGCAACCCATCCCGGCGAGGCAACCCGGCACTGGATGAAAGTTCGCGCCTTGCTCAACCGCGTACCGGAATCGCGGGAGTCGGCGCCGCTTCGCATCCTTTGCCGCACACAGATCCTGAATCTCGGCTGGCACCTGGGGCTCGCCGACGAGGAGCTGGAGACCATCTTCAGCGAGGGCAAGGCACTGGCAGAGCGCAGCGGTGACCTGACCGCTCTGGGAGGTCTGTATCGCGCCTACGCACTCAGCACTTTGATTGCAGGATCCATCGATGAATCTGCCAAGTGGTTCGAGGAGGCGGTGCGTCTCGCTGTACAGACGGAAGACCTGGCCATGAAGGCCGCGCTCCAGACCTCCTTGATCCTGGCCCACGTCTGGGCCGGCCGGCTGGATCAAGCCCTCAGCTCCGTCAACGGCCTGATGCAGCAAACGTCGGCGGACCTGCGGCTCGGCTCCGAGATCCTGGGCTACAGCCCGTATATCTGGGCGAGCTTCATGGAGGGAACGCTGCAAACTCGCATGGGCCATCTCAACGAGGGAGAGCGTGCGTTTACGCTCGCGTTGGACCTCGCGCGAAAACACGGGGACACTTTCGTGCTCGGTCACACGCGTCATGCTCAGTCCGCGCTCGAGTGCTTCGGGGGCAACCTCGACCAGGCCCGAGTACGGGCGCGGGAAGCCATCGAGATGTTCGAGAAGATGGGCAGCACGAACCAGACCGCCTATGGCTACCTGAGGCTCGGGGCCGCACAGGGTCTGGGGCAGGAGTGGAAGGAGTCGGCCGAGAACCTGGAGTGGGCGCTCTCCATCGCACGGCGTCAGCGCCTGCTCGTCTCCGAGGCGGAGATTCTCTCCCACCTGGCACTTGCCCAGCTCGGCCTCGGCCACCACAGGCAGGCCCTCGAGACGGCGGAGGAGGCCACACGCTCGGCGCGCGAGCGGGGAACCAAGCTCTTCGAGTGCGATGCACAGCTCGCACTCGCGCGAGTTCTGCTGGGAAGCGAGGGAGAGCGCGCACACAAGCGAATCGAGAGTGTGGTAGAGGGAGTCGCCAAGCTGATTGCCGCAACGGGAGCTCGCGTGCACGAGCCCTTCCTGAGACTGGTGCGCGCGGAGCTGGCACGCCAGCGTGGAGACTCGGACCAAGAACAGAGCGAGCTGCGCGAGGCCTACAGCTTGTTCACCACGATGGGCGCGAGGGGACACGCGGAGACAACGGCACGACGGCTGGCGCCGAAGTCTTAGGTTGTGCCGCAAAGATTGTGTCTTTCGGGGCGTTTTCTCCCGCTTGGGGACGATCCGAGCCGATCTCAGAAGGCGTAGGCTAGCTGGTGGGAGCGGCCGTTGCGTATGCGACGCGTGCGAATCTCGCGCCGGTAGTAGCGTGCCACGCGTTCGGGGAGCTCGACGCGGGTGGCAAACAAACGCCTTCGCAGCACATCCGCGACCGAGAGCCTGCGCGACACCAGCCCCAGCCGCTGGCCCGGAGAGGCATCGCGTCTGCGCTCCGAGAACGGTTTCACGAAGTTTCGCCACACCTGTAGGATCGCCAGGCGTTCGGCCGCACTCTGCCTGCGCTTCGAGAACGCGATGGTTTCTCGCTTGTGATTAGCCCCCCCATGCCGGATCAGGAGGTCGAGCAGGTTCACCGGAAACATCGGGTTTGCGGGGGTACGCGGCTTACGCGAGGAGGTCACGTGATGCTCGATCTCGAACCCGCGCAGCCGATGCAGCGCACGGGGATAGGCCGGATGCTCGTCGGAGTGGATGCGCAGCGGCTGCGGCTCGCGCGCGACGCTCTGGATCAGCTCCGCCATCTCCTTCTCGATCGACTGGGGATCGGGTCGCCCGAAGCGAGACTCCTGGCGGGCGCGCGTTTTCTTCTGGTGATCGGTCATGCGCCCCTTGCGGCGCAGCTCCGAGTCGGTGAAGGCATAGAAGAAGTGCGAGCGTGCCCCGACCGCCACGTGGAAGTGGACGGGATGGTACTGACTGAATTCGAAGGTCTCGAAGCCATCGATGACCAGCGTCTCTCGGATCGGACCCCTCGGGCGGTGCAGCTCCTGAAACAGCAGACAGTGCCGGCCCAGCCGCTCGAGCTGGCGTGAGATGCTGGAGGGGGCTACGCCGAGCTCGCGGGCGATCTGGCGGTTGGCCGAGCAGGCCAGCGTCCGCTGGAAAAGGATTGGGAGCAAGTCGGGACGGCGCAGCCAGTAACTGGGATGGAAGGTCTGTGAACTGAAGCTCCGGGAACAGTGAAGGCAGAGAAACCTCTGGATGCGGGTCGGGGCGGCTCGGCGTTCGTAGAAGCCGATCCGCTTGAAGCGCCAACCCCTCGGATTATGATGGAAATTGCAGGAAGGCCGGGGACAGAAGGGGGGATGGAACCGCTCGCGTCGCGAGGACATACCTCATTGCACAGCACGTCCCGTGCCAGACACACTCCTCGCGGCACAACCGAAGTCTTAGGTTCCGATGCGCAGCAGGCGGATCAGCGGCCCGTCCGGCGAACTCTCACTCTCCAGATCGACCTCCCCGTAGACGCACCACAGATTATCGTCCTGTGGGTCGAGCAGGACCTGCTGCACCTCCCACCTTTGCGCTCCCGTGGAACGAAGCAGCGTGCACTGGGCCTGGCGCGCCTGGGGCGTGAAGAGCAGCGTTTCGTACTCGGCAAAGAAGTCCTCGAGCGACTGCTCGAAGCGGGCGGCATCCCAGGGCTCATCGGGATCCTGCAGCACGCAGCGTGAGGCTTCTTCGAAGTCGCGCTGGGACAGGGCACGAACGAGTCGGTGCAGCTCCGCGCGAACCCGCGCCGCGAGGACCTTGGGGTGATGGGCCAAGTCGAGAGCTGGAGCCCTGTCTTCCACGTCTTCTACGTCTTCTACGTCGGGCGTCTCTGGTGACAGCCCGGATTTTAGCAAGCGCTCCCACTCCGCCACCAGACTCGAATCGATCCGGGCCAGCATGCTGCGGAAGAAAGCCATCACATCGTAGATCTCCTGGGTGCGAGCCGCTTCCGGGACGGTCTGCTCGAGTGTGGTGTAGACCTGACTGAGGTAACGCAGCAGCAGCCCCTCACTGCGCGCCATCTGGTACTGCCGCACATACGTGTCGAAGCTGTAGTAGCCCTCAAAGATCTCGCGTGCGATCGACTTGGGACGAATATTGGTCGTGCCCACCCACGGATGCTTAGCGGCAAAGATATTGAAGGTTGTATAGATGAACTCCGCCCCGGGCTTGGGGTAGGTCACCTCTTCGAGCAGGCGGATGCGCTCCTCATAGGGCACGCCCTCGGCCTTGAGCTGGGCGAGCAGGTCTCGCTTGAGCTGGTCGACCTGCTGCCGCAGAATCAGGCTCGGGTCCTCCAGAATCGCCTCCACCAGACTCAGCAGCTCCACGGCATAGCCAGGCGACTCCACATCCAGGACCGAGATGGCCTCGACCAGATACAGAGAGAGCGAGTGGTGGAGTGAGAAGTCCGATTGCAGGTCGTCGTTGACCTGGATCCAGCGTCTGCCGCTCTGCGGATCCCGCTTGAGCTCGACAATTCCTGCGCGCCGAAGCGAGCGAAACAAGATGGCAGCGTCTCGAAGCAGGCGCGCCTTGGCCCTCGGCTTCTCGTGCGAGAATCCGATCAGATCGATCAGGGCACGGTAGCCGCACCCGAGTCCGCCACTACCCGCCTCCCGCTGCAGGATGTTCACGATCATTCCGTGTGTCACACGAAACACCGGAACCAGCGTCTCCGGGGGGGTCTCGATAAGCCGTTCGAAGATGGATCGATTCCAGGGTACGAAGCCGCGCTTCGGGGCCTTCTTCTTTGCCAGCACCCGCTTCTTCGCCCCCGAGCGCTGCGAGACTCGCTTCTTTTCGATCACGTGCTCGGGCGCCTGACACACGACGCTGCCATGCTCATCGAATCCCTTGCGGCCCGCGCGACCCGCGATCTGCTTGAACACACGCGCGCTGAGAAGCGCGACCTTCTGACCATCGAATTTGTACAGCTTCGAGAACAGCACGCTGCGGATCGGAATATTGACGCCGACCCCGAGTGTGTCGGTGCCACAGATCACCTTCAGCAACCCCTGCAGGGCAAGCTGCTCGACGAGCCTCCGATATCTGGGGAGCAGGCCCGCATGGTGTACGGCGATCCCGAAGCGCAGGAAGCGCGACATTTCCTTCCCGTAAGGGGAGTCGAAGCGGAAGTCACCGATGGCTTCTCGGATGCGGTCACGCTCGTCACGACTGCATACTTTCGCGCTGGTCAGCGCTTGCGCGAGCTCGGCACACTCCCGCTGGGTAAAGTTCACGATGTAAATGGGTGCTTTGTCCTGCTCCAGCAGGCACGCGACGGTCTCGTGGATCGGCGTCTCGCGGTACTCGAAGTCGAGTGGAACCGGCCGCTCCTCCGACTCGACGAGTGCTACTTCACGTCCGGTACGTTCGCGCAAGATCTCGCGCAGCTCCGAGCTATCGCCCAGCGTCGCGGACATGAGCAGGAAGGTGGAGCCCGCGAGCTCCAGCAGGGGTATCTGCCAGGCGGCACCTCGTGCGAGATCCGCGTAGTAATGGAACTCGTCCATAACCACGTAGGGAGCGGCGACCGCTGCACCCTGGCGCAGGGCCATATTGGCCAGCACCTCCGCGGTGCAACAGATGATCGGCGCGCCGGGATTGATGCTCGCGTCGCCCGTGAGCATACCCACGTTGTCAGCTCCGAAGTCGTCGCACAGCGAGAAGAACTTTTGACTCGCGAGCGCCTTGATCGGGCTCGTGTAGAAGGAACGCTGGCGCTCGCACATGGCCTTGAAGTGCAGGCCCAGTGCCACCAACGACTTTCCCGAGCCCGTGGGCGTGCCGAGAATCAGGTGACGCCCCGCCAGCAGCTCGAGCAGGCCCTCCTCCTGCGCGGGATACAGCTCCAGCCCGATCTCTCCCACCCAATCGACAAAGCGATCCAGGATGAGATCGGGATCGGAGGTGGGCTGCGCTGGAACCCGCGCGAACAGCCCTGCGCGGGAAGTACTTACGGGGTCGCCAAGGCTCATGCGGTAGACATTGGACAGGGATGCCCAACTTAGCACGAACTGCGTCCAAAGACACACACCGGGAACCTGCGAGCGTCAGCTTCGGACTTTCTTGCAGAGAAATGACCAAAAGTATTCAAGTCGGAACCAGCTCGCTCCGTAAGGAGGCCCAGCTCCCCATTGTCACAGGAGGGATCGACCGTGCGGGGGCACATCTTCCAACGAGTTCTGACCTTCACGCTGGGTCTGGCACTGAGCGTGACCGGCGTCCTGTCTTGCCCCATTGCCGGCTCGCGCGAGCCCGGGGGTGCGGAGGCTCGAGCAGCGCTGTTCGAGGCCCGGCTCGAGCGTGTCGAAGTCGTACTTGAAGAACGCGCACGTCGCATCGGCGCGGCTGACCGCGCGCGCATCGCCGAGGAGCTGACGCGAGCCGATCTCGAACACGGGCTGGACGCCTTGCTCTTGCTGGCACTCATCGACCAGGAGAGCCGCTACGATCCGCGCGCCCGCGGACCCCGTGGTTCGCTCGGTCTGATGCAGATTCGGCCGTTCGTCGGAGCGGACGTGGCACAGCGCTACAAAATCCCCTGGGGAGGTCCCGCCACACTCGTGGATCCCGTGCTCAATGTGCGCATCGGCATTGCCTACCTGGCCGAGATGAGGAAAATGTATGGCAAGGATGAACTCGCGCTCGCCGCTTACAACATGGGTCCGTATCGCGTGAAGCGCATCCTCGCCAACGGTCGCCAGCCGCAGAGTCGCTACGCGGCACTGGTTCTGGACGGGTATCAGACACTGCGTCAGCGCTTCCTCAGCGAGGTCGGCACCGCAGCTTTTTAGTCCTGGATATCTCAGCAGCGGGCCGAGCCGGAATCAAGTCCCTTTCCTGCCGCGGCTCGAAGTATGAAATACTCCGGGCACGAGGGAGGATGCGCCATGCGTCAGATATGGATTCCCCGGGCCGGCCCTCCCGAGGTGCTCGAGCTACGCGAGGCCCCGGATCCCCTGCCCGGCCGGGGAGAGGTACGGATCCGCGTCGAGGCGTCGGGCGTCAACTTCGCCGACATCGTGGGCCGACTGGGTCAGTACCCCGACCTGCCCCGTATGCCGGTGGTTCCCGGCTACGAAGTCGCCGGCCGCATCGATGCGGTGGGCGAAGCGGTCGAGCTCGATTGGATCGGGCGCGACGTGCTTGCCATGACCCGCTTCGGCGGCTACTCGGACGTCGTCTGCATACCCGAGCACCAGCTTTTCGTACGTCCGGCCGAGATGAGCGCCCTGGAGGGGGCGGCGTTTCCCGTGAACTACTTGACCGCATATGCGCTGGTCGAGGTGATGGGCGGTCTCGGCTCCGGGGAGACGGTCCTGATTCACTCGGCCGGTGGTGGCGTCGGCATCGCGGTGATTCAGCTCGCTCGCCAGATCGGCGCGCAGATCATCGGTACGGCCTCCGCCTCAAAACACGACTTCTTGAAGTCGATCGGCGTCGACCACTGCATCGACTACACCACCGAGAACTTCGAGAAGCGTGTGCGTGTGCTAACGGCGGGCCGCGGAGTGGAGCTCGCTCTCGACCCCGTGGGGGGTGCCTCGTTCAAGAAGAGCTTCCGCTGTCTGGCCCCGAGTGGACGCATGGGCATGTTTGGTATGTCGACATCGGTCCGCGGCAAGAAACCCCGCCGCCTCGCCCTACCCCGCAGCGCGCTCTCGATCCCCTGGCTCAAGTTCAACCCTCTGGTGCTGATCAACCAAAACAAGGGCGTCTTCGGCGTGAATCTGGGCCATCTCTGGGACGAGGCGGATCGCGTTGCAGCGTGGATGGAGATTCTACTGCAGCACTATCGCCTGTCCGTCGTGCGACCCGTGATCGCAGCCCAGTTCGCGTTCGACGCTGCCGCGGACGCGCACCATTTCATCCAGGACCGCAAGAACATCGGCAAGGTTCTGCTCGTACCGTGAGGCAGGGGGTCGTCGGTTTATCCCGAGGACGCGCATGAACCTCCGCGGTGCGAGGGTCGCGGTGACGGGAGCCACGGGGTTTCTGGGGCGCTACATCGTCGATGCGCTACTCGGGCGAGGCGCACACGTCATCGGAGTCGTGCGCAATCCCGGAAAGCTGCCCGAGCTGCTTCAGAAAGGCGTCGAGCTGCGGCAGGCGGACCTCTCAGCACCCGCTCACCTTAAGCAGGCCTTTGCCGGAGTCGAGGCGGTCGTATCCAACGCTGCACTCCTGTCTCTGGGTAGGGCCCGCTGGGAATCGCTGCTGCAGGCAAACGTGGAGGGTACGCAGAACGTCTTCGAGGCAATGAGTGAAGCAGGGGTAGGACGTGCCATTCAGGTCTCGACGGTAGCGGTCTATAGATACCGCCGGGGTGTGGTGATTCGCGAGGATCACCCGCTGCGTGAGGCCGACGAGCGCATCACTCGCTTCAATGCCTACGGGAACTCGAAGGCCCGCTCGGAGCGGCTGGCTCGCGAGCTCGCGCAGGCACACGGGATCGCGTTGACCGTAGTTCGACCCAGCGGCGTCTACGGCGCCTTCGATCAGGGCGGCTTCACTCACACGTTCAAGCGTCTGATTTCCCTGCCGATCACCCTGTATCCGGTCGGGATCAGCTCGGGACTCGTGTACGCGGGCGACGTGGCCGAAGCGATCGTGCTCGCCCTGGAGCAACCCGCCTCCGCGGGCAAGGCCTACAACGTGACGGGGTCGGACGAAACTTTCTGGGAGTTCGCACGCGCATGGAAGCGCGCGGGCGGAAAGTCCTCCTGGCTCATGCTCCCGGTGCCGGTGCCCTCGCGCCGCTGCTACGACAACCGCCAGGCTCGGAAAGAGCTCGGCTGGACGCTACGCTCCTTCGAGGAGGGCTGCCGGGACATGTGGCGCCTGGAGCAAGCATGAGCGAGCTCATGAAAACAGCCGTGCGCCACAGCTCCCGCCGCCGGCAAGCGGAGCAGTGGCAGCTCGCGCTGTCCTCGCAAGGAATCGAGACGCGCCTCGCCTACACCCCAGAGGGCTGGACGGTCTTCGTAACGGAGCGGGAGAGCGTGGAAGCTGCGGTTGCGCTCGACAACTACGAGCACGAGAACGTGAGGCCGGAGCGAAAAGGCCCGACGGTCCAAGACTGGGGCCCCAGCTCCGCCGGCTTCATCATCGCGGGAGCGCTCGCTCTGTTCTATCTCGTAACGGGACCGCACGACCCGGCGGTCCCGTACTTCGAACGTGGGAGCGCGAGTGCCGCGTTAATCCTCGAGGGTGAGATGTGGCGAACGGTCACCGCCCTGACGCTGCATGCCGACCTCCCGCACGTGGTCGCCAACGCGCTGTTCATGGCCGTGTTCGTCACGGCCGTGTGCGTGTCACTGGGACCCGGTCTCGGCTCTTTCCTCTTGCTGCTGGCGGGCGCGTTCGGCAACACCCTGAATGCGCTGATCCAGGACCCGGGTCACTCCTCGGTCGGAGCCTCTACCGCGATCTTCGGCGCGATCGGAATCCTTGCCGGTCTGCGCGTAGGCCGCAGACACGCGCCGGAACCCCGGCCCCGCAAGCTGTGGTTTCCGATAGCGGCCGGCCTCGCTTTGCTGGCCATGCTGGGCATGGGCGCCCGCACCGATATCCTGGCGCATACGCTCGGACTCGTGGCCGGACTGGTCCTCGGATGGGCCGTCGGTGCGGTACGGGTGCGTCCCCCGGGAGCGATAGCCCAGGGGGTCTACCTGTTCATCGCACTCGGCGTCGTCCTTGCGGCCTGGAGTTTGGCCCTGGCCGGGTCCGGAGTTCTGCCGCCGTGGGCTCAGTCGAGCTGAATCGTGCCCGTAACACTCACGCGCACTTCGCTCTCCCCAGCTTCGACGGCGGGAGGTGTCACCATCTCACCTCCCGTGCGCATGGCGCGCATCGTGGACATCGGGCGCACCGGCGGCGGCCCCCCGGTGTGGATCGAGATCTCGACGATGCGGTAGCCCGACGAGCCCAGGTTCTTGCGCACGATTTCCGCCCGTTCCTTGAAGCGATTGAGGGCGGCTTCGATCATTTCGTCCTCCGCCACACGCCTCGCCTTCTGTGAGACCATGAATCCGAGTGACTGGAGCTGCAGCTGACTCTGCAGCTTGCCGATCAGCGCCGTCATGCGTTCGCTGTCGCGACTCTCGAGTAGAAGCTGCTGGCTCGCGCGCCAACGTACGGTCACGCCCTCGCGGCGCACCGGATGGGTCTGGTAGCCCCCGCTGCGGACCGTAATGCCTTCGCTCGAGCGCGCCTGGTCGAGAGCCCAGGTCATCGCGCGATTCACGACGTCCGCGACCTCTGCCGCCTCGCGGTCCTCCGCCTCAGCGGCCAGTGTGGCCTGCATCAGATCATTCGCCACCTGTTTCGAGCTCTCGGCCTTCAGGCGCACCCGATCCATCGCATCGCCCTCGGATGCGTCGCTCTCCGCTGCCTGCGCAGGCGCGATGCAAAGCGCCAGCGTGGCGATTCCCAAGCATGGAAAGCGAGCAAGAGCAAAGCGAGAT
>Ga0255047_10002419_pt1 | contig 12356 bp, 16 predicted proteins | sample JV7_2_1_MG_FD_183640 | JGI IMG/M metagenome (GOLD analysis project Ga0255047, IMG submission 183640) | Seawater microbial communities from Jervis Inlet, British Columbia, Canada - JV7_2_1 | ecosystem: Environmental > Aquatic > Marine > Inlet | place: Canada: British Columbia | collected 2016-10-06
CCCTCACCGAGGTTTCACCAAGTCCAACACCCATCTTGTTGGCAATTTTAGATCCCTCCTAGGGAAGAAGTACCGAGATATACTGATTCTGCGAAGCGCAATGAGTGTAAGTCGTGATGCTAACTAGGAGGGATTTTCTTTATGGCGTAGTAGAGTTATAGTAAACCATCTGTTAGGGAAGCTAGACGAACTTTCAGGTATAGTGGGCGCAAAACCCACCTACGTCAGCCTATTTTAATGAGAGCAGTTAGTAGATAACGAGAAGACGCGACAGGCCTATGCCTTCTCATGGCCCAGTGCTGACTGTTCTCATTAACATAGGAGATAAACATGCAACACTTTAGTATTAAACCTTGTGGTATGTTTCATACACCCGCAGACTATAGAGAAATAGAAAACTGGATTAATAAACACACACCCGAAGAAAGAGTACATTTACACACCGTTATGGGCATGACTCATAATTTATTAGCAAAAGCAGCAAAGGATCATATATGTACACAACAGCAAATTTCACAGAAGCTGATAACATGGCCTGCCATTGTTGCGGTAAAGGCGGCCCAAGTATAGCCTTACTAATTCTGTTAGAAGATTTACGAGAACATTTCGGACGACCAGTAACACTAAACTGTGTCGCACGTTGCTTAGCACATAATGCTAACACACCTAACTCAGCTAAACGATCAGAGCATATTGTCACGCCTGAGAATAACTGGGAATCAGATGGTGCAGATATAAAAGTTAAAGGTGTTACACCTACTAAAGTTTACGGCTACCTAAAGAGCAGACCATACGCTAATTTGATTGGTTTAGGTAAGTACAAAGGATTTACTCATGTTGATACACGTGGCTATGGGGCTAGGTGGGCTGGGTAAATAACTCGGGAGAGTACCTTGAAGATTCTAGTAATACCAGATACGCAAGTACGACACGGTGACGACATCACTCATATACAAGCCGCTGGCAAATATATCATGGAAACAAAACCTGATGTAATTGTTGTCATAGGCGATTGGTGGGATATGCCTGCACTAAGTCGATTTAGTACCAAGATGGAACTAGAGGGACAACGCATAGCGAAAGATCTCAGAGCCGGTACTAGGGCATTAAAGGAATTCCTGAAACCATTAAGAACGTACCAACGTAAAACTAAGAAGAAAGATTATTATAATCCTCGACTAGTATTTACAGTAGGTAATCACGATCCACAAGTTAGGATACCTCGACTATACGAGGAGTTCCCAACTTTAGAAGGATTGTTTACTATACCAGATCCAGCAGAGTTAGGTTTTGAAGTTTATGACTTTTTAGATGTCGTGACAATCGAAGGTATACGCTTCAGTCACTTCTTCCAAAACTCACACGCTGCTAAACGAGGGCCAGTAGGTGGCATGGCTGATACCATGTTAAAGAACGCTGGTTGGTCATTCGTATGTGGACATACACAAGGCTTAAAGATGGCGAAACATTACTTAGGTGATGGTTCAACACGAGTAGGTATTTGTGCTGGTAGCTTCTATCCACATCTTGAAAATTATATGGGTAGACAAGGTAATCATCACTGGCGAGGTATCGTTGAATTAGACGATGTTAAAGACGGTGGTGCTAATATTTCAGAGAAAAGTTTAGATTGGTTGGTACGAGAGTATAGCTAGTCACACCGCCTACGGGCGGTTTATTCAAGGTACATTATGAAGATACTAGAACATAAAGATATAGTTAAAGCAGCTCGTCGTGGTCATGGGGAAATGATCGCAGACAATTGGGCGCAAGCTACAACAAATTTTACAGCAGAGAATTTAAGTATAGGTCAAAGTGTTAGAAGCACCTTTAATTTAACACTGAGTACACAAGTTACATTGCCAGGGATATGGGCAGACCGAGGTGCAGAAGCAGAACGTATAATGGCGGAATGTATCAAACGCGAAATGTACGGGGAGATTACTGATAGGTTAAGAGGTATAAAAAGGCTTATTCATTCAGGAACTAAAGATGAAGTGTTAGACAAGTTAGATCAACTAATAAGTAAACTATCATGAACATACTAACATTTGACCTAGAGGTCGAGAATCACAAACATAATAAACGAGTAGCAGGGCCATTTTGTGAGCGGAATTATATTGTCCAAATTGGATGGAGTATCAATGGCGGTACACCACAAGAAAAGTATTACGAAGAGTACCACAGAGAGAACGTTCTACCAGACCTTTCAGACATTGATGTTCTGGTCGGTTTTAACATTAAGTTCGATTTGTTATGGGTATGGAAAGAACCTGAATTAATTAAGTTCCTCAAGAAAGGTGGAACAATATACGACGGCCAGTACATAGAATACTTATTGGGTGGAGCAACCCAAGACGTACAGATGTGTGCAATGAATGACATAGCAGAGAGCTATGGTGGTGGTTGTAAGATAGACGCAGTTAAAGAAATGTGGGAAGACGGAGCACTGACTTCAGAGATTCCACAAGGCTTACTAACAGATTACCTCGTTGGTGATGGTGATCAGATAGTAGGTGATGTACATAACACATGGTTAATATTCCGTGGGCAGATGGCTCGTATTAAAGCAGAACACCCAGCAGAATTCCGTACGATGGCAAAGATGCGTATGGATGGTTTACTAGCTACAACCGAGATGGAATACAACGGACTATACGTTGATCAAAAACTCGGTGAAGAACTAAGACAGAAACAATGGGATGCACTGCAAGCAGCCCAACAAGAACTAGAAGAATATATACCAGAGCTACCACCAGAACTAATATTTAATTGGGGTAGTCCTGTACAGAAGTCGTGCCTAATATTTGGTGGGACAGTAAAATATAGTAAGTGGGTGCAACATGTGGACGACAACGGCAACGGCGAGTACGCAAAGAAGAAGGTCAAACAACCTATCTTCACAGTCGATGGAGTCACGCTGCCTGTATCACCCGATGATGACAACTGTATTAAAGCGGGGGCATTGTACGTGCTCCTTGTGCCTGAATCCGTTGCCAACTCTTGGGAACACAAAGGCAAGTGGTACATAAACCAGAACTGTTTTAAAGGTGGTAAGAATGCAGGACAAGGTAAGTATAAACAAGTTGATGTACCAGATCTTACGAAGCCAAAAGGCGCACAAACTGACCACTATTTCGCGTTCAAGGGATACGTTAAACCTAAAGATAAATGGAAGGGTTCAAGTACCGATGCGTACGACAATCCATTGTATTCGACGGACAAGGACACTATCGCGGAACTGGGAAAACTCGGTCTACCGTTTACGGATGCGCTCAGTACACAAACTAAGATCGCAAAAGACCTTAGCTCGTACTACTGGACTGAAGAAAAGAAAGGTAAGCGCAAGGGCTTACTTACTCTGGTTGGACACGACGGTATCGTACACCACAAGCTCAACCACACAAGTACCGTTACGACGAGACTCAGTTCATCCGATCCTAATCTACAGACGCTCCCCAGAGCTGACAAAGATGGCGACGGTGTGGCGAAATCAGAAGTTAAGCGTATGTTCAGTTCCCGCTTTGACAAAGGTAGAGTTGCAGAGATTGATTACTCACAGCTTGAGGTTGTAGTACAAGGCGTATTGTCTAACGACGTAAACTTACGAAAAGATTTAAACAACAAAGTAGACTTTCACTGTATGCGACTGTCTGCCAAATTAGGTAGACCCTATGAAGAAATCTGGGACTTACACCACAAACAGCATGATCCTGACATCGGGGCTCAAAGGACTAAGGCTAAGATATTTAGTTTTCAACGAGCGTACGGAGCAGGCGTGGCTACATTGGTCGAAGAGACAGGTATGCCGAAGGCAGATGTCGAAGCTCTCATTGAAGCCGAGAACAGACTGTATCCAGGAGTTGTATCTTTTGATGATAGACTTGCTAAACATATCGACCACAACGCAACAGCGAGAGGCGGTTCACTGTTTATTGAAGGAGTTAGATTCAATCAAAAAGAAGCACACTGGGACTCACCTACTGGGACTCGCTACCTATGGAAACAAAACATAGCGCCTAAGTGGAAACAAGACAAAGGTCAGTACACTGGCTTTAAACCTACCGAACGTAAGAACTATCCAGTTCAAGGTTTCGGTGGTGAGATCGTACAAGCAATGTTAGGTAAAGTATTCAGATACTTTGTAGCTAACGATATGTTTGACGGTCAAGTACTATTAACAAACACAGTACATGATTGTGTATTGCTAGATGGTATCGACTCGGACACACTCAACCCAGTTGTTATCGAAGTAGCTAAAATATTAGAGTCTGTACCAGAAACATTTAACAAGGCATTCCCGAATACACTCAAGATTGATGTACCATTCCCTGTAGAAGCAGAGGTAGGTAACGATCTATTCGACATGTCACATTTACCGCATAAGGATTAATTATGTCAGCATTAGATTTAAAGGCTCTAGCAGCCGCAGCAGCAGAAACAGAAGATTTAAACGTAGACAAGTCAGGTTTCGAACGTAAGCCACTAGAAGAAGGTGCATGTTTACTGCGCCTGCGTGACTACATTGAAACAGGACGTTACGCATCTAAGAACCCAGCTTACAAGCCGGGACTTAAAGTAGATTTAGTATTTGAAGTATCAAGCAAGAAACATCTTGTAGAGATCGACGGTAAGAAAGTACCGGCTTTGATGTACGTAAGTTTAGGCAAAGGTTCATCAGCAACCAGCCAATACAAGAAGCTGTTTAACAGCATGAACAAAGCATTAGGCGGTACTCATAAGAACTTCCTAACTATGATTGATCAACCTTTGAAAGCTCACATCACTCAGAACAAAGTTGGTGAAGGTAAAGATCAGAAGATCTATGCTAACCTAGATGAGAAAGGTGTATGGTCATTTGTACCAGCAGTACGCGAAGTGTTAGACGAAGATGGTGAAGTAGAATCATCTACTCCTATCAATGTGAAAGAGTTACACGGCAACTCAAAAGTATTCATGTGGGAGAACGAAGGTATCTCTGACGACATGGTTGTAGCCATGTGGGAAACACTGTTTATTGACGGTACTCGTGAAGACAAAGATAAGAACGTAGTGTCTAAGAATACTATTCAAGAAAAGATCATGACTAACCTAGAATGGGTTGGCTCTCGTACAGAAGCTCTGACACAAGAGAACTTAGTAGACGATAGTTTACTAGAAGCTGACGAAAGTGATTTAGCTGAAGGTGCAACAGCTCCTGAAGATGAAGACGTGGACTGCTTATAATGGGTTACTTCGATATGGGTTGGGCATTAAACCAACTACGAGCAGGATTATGTGTTAGCAGAGAAGGTTGGAATGGTAAAGGTATGTTCTTATCATTACAAGTGCCTGATACTGAATCTAAAATGTCATTACCTTACATATACATGAAAACAGCTGACGGCCATCAAGTACCTTGGTTAGCATCACAGACAGATATGTTAGCAACAGATTGGGTAACAGTATGAAACTAGACCTGAAGAAAATAGCAGATAGTGCTGTTGAGTCAGGTCAAGGTATACCAGTTCGTAAAGGGAGAGTCTTGCAGTTAGATGCAGACTTTCTCTCGTTCGACTGCGCACACCCTGATGAGACTATAGCGCACGACGTTAAAAGAGTTAGAAGCAAGATTAAATACCTAATGGCACAATGCGGAGCAGAGTTCTGTAACGTACATTTGACTGTAGGTATGAAAGGTGGGCGAGAGCAAATGGCTTCAGTCAAACCTTACCAAGAAAAGCGGGGAGCAGATCGTGACCCAGCAATGACAGAACGTAAGACAGCACTCAGAAATGAGATGGCTAACTTTAAATTCCGTACATGCAAACCAGTAGTAAATCAGTTCCAAGAAGCTGATGACAGCCTTTGTCAATACCAAGTAAAAGCAATAGCTAAAGGTGAGTTATTAAACTCAGTACTTATGTCAGGAGACAAAGATCTCTGGATGGTTCCCGGATGGCACTGCGACTATAAGACAGGACGTATGTGGTTAGTTAGTGGATACGGTAGTACAGAGTATAGAGAAGTTGGTAACGTCAAACCTAAGTTAGTAGGTGAAGGAACCAGTTGGTTTTGGCATCAAGTACTTATGGGAGATACAGCAGACACTATCCCAGGACTACCTAAATTATCCAATAGACTGATGGATAGGTACTTGCCATTAAAGGCAGGTAAACGTAAATCAGGTTCAATTGCTTGTGGAGAAGCCAAAGCAGTTGCAATACTAGATGGAGTACATGATGATAGACAAGCGTTCCAAAGGGTTGGCGAAGCTTACCAAGAAACTTACGGAGCAGGCTTATGGAAAGCTATGTTCTTTGAACAAGCCTTCCTATTATGGATGCGTAGAACTCTTGACCCACTTGATGTGCTGGACTTCCTTGCTACAGTAGGTTTCCGTTACACGTTGACAGAAGACCAAGAGCAACGTATGCAGCGATTTAAAGACTTCATTAACTTACAATTAGAAATGGGTGACTAATGCAATTCTATATACCAATGAACGACAAAGATGAAGAAGGTTGTACCTCAGTAACCTATCAAGTATTAGATACTGGTAGTGACTGTCCTCGTACAAACAAGAAACAACTAATGCAGTACCTACGTATGTGGGGCGTTAGAGAGTTTGAACTTAAGAAAGTAATGAAAGCTTTAGGATTCTGGGGTGCTGGCTTATCGCCGCAAGACTCAAAACGTACAGTAGAAGCAGCTCAGAAGATGATGAGAGCAATGGCCGAGGGACAAGCTAATGTTTGAAGAGATAGCGAATGCTGTGTTTAAGAAGCGACATGCCTTTGAGCACGAAAACATGAAACCACCTAGAGTAATCGAATTATACTTAAACAACGAGACGTACTTCGCCTTGCTAGCAGACAGAGAGTATGCAATGAGGTTAGACTTGGACAACGGCAAGCTACGCTTTGAGGGCTTCCGAGTAAATCGCTGCGTAAACGCAGATGCTGTACCATACAGGATATTAGTAGAATGAAGATGCAAAAAGCACTACACCTACACCTTGAACTAGCAAAGAAGAACCCTAAGTGTAATGAACAGATGTACTCAGTCTTTGAGAAATATGACGGCTGGTTCGGCACTCTAGACGTAGTACACGGCGAAGCAGGTTATATACGTAGCTCAACAGGCCGATTAATACCATCGCTCTCAGGGCTTTCTATGAAGCTACAGGATACATTATCACAGTATCCATTCTTAACTGGCCGATTTATATTTGAGATATTAAGTCACGATTATAAGGATTTTCATACCCTTAACGGCGTTTTAAACCGTAAATCAGAGCAATGCCCGAACGCCTACCTAATGGTACACGATCTTGTCATAACGCCGGACGATGCATTCAGCGCCCGTTACAAAGAGATGAAACGCCTTGTTACAGAAATGGCTATGTATGAAGTACGTGTAGCACCAGTACTAATAACAACTAGTAACATAGTAGCAATGCAGACAGAAGCTAGATCTATTTGGTCTAGTGGTGGTGAAGGTGTAATACTTAAACGTACAGCAGCACCTTACTCAGAAGGTAAACGTAACTGTGATCTAATGAAGATCAAAGAAGAGTGTACCAAAGATCTGTTAGTTACAGGTGTTGTAGCTGGACAAGGTAAATACTCGAACACAGTTGGCGCTCTATTACTTAAGAGTAAAGCAGGACATACTTTCACAGTATCAGGTATGACTGACGACGAACGTGACGAATGGTGGCATACACCAGAGAAGATCATAGGTCAGATAGTTGAAGTTAAAGCTATGAAAGAATTACCAGATGGCAGCCTACGTGAACCACGTTTCAAAGCGATACGCTGGAACAAAGCGGCAGGGGATTTTGACTAGTGCCTAAGAGACTTAAAGCAAACCAAGTCTCTGATGTAACTCAAAAGCTACTAAAGATGCAGGGCGGTAAATGTGCAGTATGTGGGCATCCCATGACACAGCGCGACCGTCCTGTACTAGATCACGACCATACCACAGGTTTCGTACGAGGTGTATTACACAACTCATGCAACGGTGCTGAAGGTAAAGTACGTGTGAAAGCTATGAGAGGACACACAGGAATCTCACCAGAGAAGTACATCGTAGGCTTAGGTAAATACCTAGAGAAACACCAGAAACCACAAACACAATTGTTGCACCCGTCACACCTAACGGCAGACGAGAAGCGGATTAAACGTAACAAGCGAGCGGTAACGCTGCGCAAAAGGCGTAAGGCAGCAAAATGAAAACGTTAGAAGATCAACTAGAGTGGGAACAAGAATGCTCCGATAGAGGAGCAGCAAGATACGCAGCGACTCAGTTGCGTGTTAAAGAAAGTGGGCAAGGGGATACGGCAGACACTGTCCAACACCTATTCCGCGAACGTCTAATGGAAGTAGCAGGAGAGCTGAAGAAACAAGCTTATACTACCAAAGGTATTCAGGCCCACACTAATGTCTATCTACGTAGAGTAGTAATCGACGAAGATTGGGAACGTATAGCTTTCATCACTCTGAAAGTATTATTCCAAGCAATCCTAGAACCACGTAACCATACACTTGTACAAGTAGCTATGGATATTGGTGGTAGATTAGAAACCGACATAAAATGTATGATCTTCGAAGATGCTCACCCAGCGTATTACAACACAGTAAGAAACTCTTTTACAACACAGAAAGTATCCGACTACAGACACAAGCATAAAGTGATGAACACTATGTTTGACAGATTCGATCTCGAATGGACTGCTTGGGCTGCTACTGTAAAAGCACATATAGGTACACATTGCGTAAACGCAGCACTCAAGGTTTACGGTGATGTATTCTACCTATACTTACAATGGGAAAAGAACAAGAAGCAATACATAGTCAAGTGTACAGAAGAGTTTGATAAGTGGTCAGATGAGTTCGAGAAGCATAGAGGCTTAATGATGCCTTATCTGTTACCACTAAAGATACCCCCAAAACCATGGGAAAATGGTAAGGGCGGTGGCTATCATACTCGTACACTAGGTCATAGATTACCTTTCGTAAAAGTCAAAGGTAAACAGCATAAGAAGTTCGTAGCAAAGTACAGCATGGAACAACATTCCTCAGCCGTAAATAAGATGCAGCGAACCGCGTGGCGTGTTAATACAAGAGTATTAGACGTTCAACGTATTGTTTATAAGAAAGGTATGAACATAGGTATTCCATCTGAGATTAAGATAGAACCGCCACCGTTCCCTGATGACTTACGAGAGATAGACAAACAAGATCTTAATAAAGATCAGAAGAGACGCGTTAGTAACTGGAAGGCAGCAGCCAAGACAGCTTACAACAACGAACAACAAAGAAGAGGTCAAGTCCTAGCATTCATGCAAGGGTTCGCCCTAGCAGAAGAGATTAAGGACTGGGATGAATTATACTTCGCCTATAACTGTGACTTCCGTGGAAGAGTATATTGCGCAACAAGCGGACTCAGCCCACAAGGAGCAGACTTCGCAAAAGGATTACTACACTTTGCTCGTCCAGTACGATTTGGTGAATCAGGAATACGTTGGCTCGCTATACAAGGATCTAACACGTTTGGATTTGATAAAGCCAGTTACAGCGAGAGAGTACAATTTATCGTCGAGAAAGAGGATTTCATTCGAGCTATTAACGATGATCCAATCTCAAGTAGAGAGTTGTGGGGAAGTGCCGACAAGCCTTACCAGTTTCTTGCATTCTGCTTTGAATGGGCAGCAACAGACTACGGTCGTGACAAACAAGCTATGGGCTACTTGCCTGTGGGACTCGACGGCTCTTGCAATGGCCTACAACATTTTAGCGCCATGCTACGAGATCCTGTTGGAGCAAGAGCAACTAACCTAACAGACAACAAGTTACCATCGGACATCTATCAAGATGTTGCTGATGTTTGCTTACGTAAGGTACAAGACCACTACGATCAGACACAAGATGCTAGAGCAAGAATCTGGCTACAAGTAGGTATAGATCGTAAGTGTGCAAAACGTCCAGTAATGACGTTACCATACGGAGCAACACAAGAGAGTGCTCGCCACTACGTTATGTCGTACGTGCAAGATAATTGGAGTAAGTTCGGCTTAGCTGATAAACACCAATGGGAGTTTGCATGTTACTTGACACCTCTTCTATGGGAGTCCATAGGTGAAGTAGTAGTGGCGGCCAGAGCTGCGATGGATTGGTTACGCAAGAATACAGGTAATGGGTTTAAGCAGTGGGTAACACCTATTGGTTTCCCAGTATATCAGTACTACAATAAAGTACAGACAACTAGGATTAAGACACAGTTGAATGATGGACTTACATTGTCAGTAGGAGATATTAACAAGCCAGGAAAAGCTTATAGTGCAGCACAGAAGAACGGTGTGTCACCTAACTTTGTACACTCGATAGATAGTACACACATGATAATGACAATCAACGCCTGTGACTTCCATAGCTTCGCCATGATACATGACGACTACGGTACACATGCAGGTAATGTTGAGGAGTTAGCTGTGGCTATCAGAAAGCAATTCCACAAACTGTATACAAAGCATAACCCGTTAGATGATTGGGCAGAGCAGCAACAAGTTGAGCCTTTATCGTTTAGAGGTTCATACGACATCGACGAAATACTAGATGCCGACTATTTCTTTGGATAACAGTAATGGAGAAATTATGAGTAAGACAAAACTAGACCCTAATGGGCTAGCTAGAGGACATGTAGAACAGTTGAAACGTTTATTTGGTCAAAGAGGCCCGATAGGTAAAGATGATTGCATCATCGAGATACAACGTAAAGCTGCACAAGATGAAGTTATACACTACATCGAACAGAACTTTGTAGGCCGAGGACATTATGTTACCGATTAGTAAATGGGAACAACTCACGCCTATGGCTCGTCGCAGTTCTATATGTGAACTAGAGGAACACTGCAAAAGCTTACCTCAAGCAACACTACCATTGAATGAGACATTCTGTAATGGTATTTACGCACGAGAGTTAATAATTCCACAAGGCGTGACCCTTGTTGGTGAAATACATCTCCAAGAGAATTTGAACATAGTGACTAAGGGTAAGATCTTAGTCGCTACTGAAGAGGGTGTGAAAGAGATATCCGCTCCTGCTATGTTCAAGAGTCCTGCTGGCGTAAAGCGAGCAGGATATGCAATAGAGGAGACACACTGGATATGCTTACATGCCACAGACCTAACGGACACAGAAGAAATTAAGAAGGAGTTCATAGCTCCAAACTTCGCTGAGTTCGATAAACTAGTGGAGTATAAAGTATGAGTTGGGCAGTAACAGCAGTTGTAGCTATTAGCGCAGTCAGTACGGCAGTAGAGCAAGATAAAGCCGGAAAAGCAAGAGAGAAGGCTAGAAAGCAAGCTGAAAAAGACCAAGAACAAGCAAGAGCAGCGGAAGTATTCGCAGAGACAGAAGGTGCAGGTGTAGGTCAACAAGGTAAAATAGACCTTGCGGCTGAATCCTTATCCGAGGCAGACTTACGAATTCGACGTGGTTCTACTTTGAGGGTTTAAGTATGAATTTCCACAGCGCGAAAGAACACTATCTTGATGGTGACTTCAAGTTAAAAGGTGAATTCAAAACAAGTAAAGGGCGAGACACCGCTTTAAGTAAAGCAGAGCGTTACGCCGCTTGGACATTACCTATCATCATGCCGCAGGACGGTGATGAAGATGAAGAAATGCAGCACGACTACCAATCGGTAGGAGCGCAAGCAGTAACTAACTTGTCCAATAAAATTATGATGGCTCTGTTTCAACCATCAAGACCTTTCTTTAAAATGGATTTATCCAAAGAACAAAGAGCGGAAGTTAGTGTAGATGGTTCAAATGATGCAGCTATAGATGAAGCTATGGCAAGTGCAGAACGTGAAGCTATCAAACAATTAGACAAAAGAAACGGCAGAGTAGTAATTACCGATACAGTTAAACACTTAGTTGTAACTGGTAATGCTTTGTTAAAGATACCTAAGAAAGTTGGTGGTATGATGAGTAACTTCTCTATTAGAGATTATTCAATACTACGAGACTTGAACGGCGAAATGGTTAAATGTATCGTACGAGAGACTAAAGAAGTAAATGGTCTATCAGACGAGTTAGCAGAATTAGCTATGATACATGGGTACGGCGACAGAGATGACGTTTCAATATACACCTGTATGCAAAGAGTTGGTGATAAATATTTAGTATGGCAAGAGCTAGAAGATATTTGTTACTGTTCAGAAGAAGCAGGTTATGTAGAACAGAACGACCTTGAGTATATTCCACTCACATGGAACTTATCAAGAGGTAGAAACTATGGTACAGGTCTGGTAGAAGAATACTCAGGCGACTTCCATACGTTATCTAACAATGCAGAAGCTAAGCTAG
>Ga0255047_10002421_pt1 | contig 12353 bp, 21 predicted proteins | sample JV7_2_1_MG_FD_183640 | JGI IMG/M metagenome (GOLD analysis project Ga0255047, IMG submission 183640) | Seawater microbial communities from Jervis Inlet, British Columbia, Canada - JV7_2_1 | ecosystem: Environmental > Aquatic > Marine > Inlet | place: Canada: British Columbia | collected 2016-10-06
AAAAGCAAAAGGAGAGATTCACAAAGAGCAAGTATAACCAGATGTATTTAGGGGAGTTTGTAGATGATGCATACCGTATATTTGGAGATAAGTGGATAGATAAGGTCTGCACACTAGAAGTTAAGAATTATCACCCAAATGACCCAGATAATCAAGCCATAGGCATAGATGTGGCGGGAACTGGAGAAGACGAATCTACTTATGAAGGTTTAGTTAGAAGTAATAAAGTAAAGCAATTCTATCACCAAGTAGTAGAAAAGAGCAGTGAAATGTGGTTTACTGAGATGATGATTAACATCAGACACCTAAATAAAACATATGACCCTAAGTTTGGGATAGATGGGGATGGTCTAGGTTCTGGCGTTGTCAGTTCTTCTATGTCTGATGATGATTTAAAGAGAAAGGTATCAGATTTGAAAAATAGTAAAAGAGAAATAGATGGTGATGGGAAGATGACAAGCAGGAGCATGAAAGAAGCCATGTACATGAATATGCTTGAGATGGGGGAAACTGGAAGATTACAGTTATTTGATTCTGCAGAGATTAGATTATCTCTAAGAAGTATAATATCTCAAAAACAAGAAGGGGGGAGTGAGAAGATTGATGGCAATTACTCACATATCGCCGAAGGGCTAGTTAGAGCTGCATGGATGTTAAAAGAGAAAGATTTAAATCTTAAAGTGTACTCCATAAAAGTATAAGGAAAAATGGCTGATTTAGGAACACTAGCAACCACAGCACAAGTTCTCTTAGCCATAGGACAAAACGGAAGCGCAACCCAAATTCTAGAAGATAATACTAACATATGGATTTTGATGGCCGAGGCAGACATGGAAAAGGAGTTCGGTAATAATATAGGTCTAGTAGCAAATTACGCAAGCGTAACTGCAGCACTAAAACAGTGGTTAGCCATGGTAGCCTCACATAGAGCAGCCTTCTATGCAATTAACCAAAACCAGAACACATGGCAATTGGCCACATCACAATCTAAACTAAATGTATGCAATAGTATCTGGAAAGGGTTTTTATCAGACCTTAAAAGCCGAAGACCAGATATTATTGATGACTTAGGATTATAAAATGCCCTTAGACCCAGCACTAACAGAACTTACAACAGTATCCCAAGCATCCCCAACTGTAGAATTTACTGATTTTGTTACTAGGACTGGTTTTGTTACTTTCTATGCAGCAAAAACAACCGACCTTAACGTCCTAACACAATCAGACTTTTATTCGGATACCGTAACAACTTCAATTTTAAACCAGAACCCAACAGAGTTCACGAAGATGTTAGACTTAGACTTTGATATAGAATTTAAGGAGACTGGGGATGTTAGGGGTACTGGGACTGTGAATGTGCCAGTAATGATGGTTATACATAATAGTAGCAAGACACACAGTTCTTATGTTATAGTAAAGGTTAGGCACTGGGATGGTTCTACTGAGACTGACTTAGTTACTAACCAGTCTGACACATGGATTGAGACAAGCACAGGAACTAATGAAGTACATAAAGCCATGTTTGGTATTGATGTGGTTATACCAGAGAGACACTTCGCAGAAGGTGACACCTTAAGGCTCACTGTTGAGTTATGGGGAGATTCTACAGATTCAGGTGGTAATGGAGATTGGGTTCTTGGGCATGACCCTAAGAATAGGGGTACAACACCTAGAGAATCCTTAGGGGGTTCTGGAAATGCCACAGCTTTAGACTTTGGTTCAGAACCCACAATTTTATTATTTAAATGTCCCTTCAAGGTAGAGTAAATGGCAGAAAGAGATATAGGCAAAGCAACAACAACAGACTTCACAAACCAAGTACCTAACTTCATAGTAGAATCTATGGCACTTGAGGTAGCAAACGCAGATGGAAGCGAGACGTTTATTTATTATGATAAAGCTCCAGAGAACTTTGGATATATGAAAAATCACCCCCAAGTAGCCTCACCAATCAACAGCCTTAATACATGGGCTTTTTTGCAAGGATGGACTAGCGAAGACGAAGAAATGGCGGTAATATTACCTAAGATTGATGGGAATGGAAAGGAGACCTTTGATGAGATAATCTTTAATCATGGATGTGTAGAGGAAGGACACGGGGACGCCTTCATAGAGATTATAAGAAATGGGGACACTTTAGTTAATCTAATAAATATCTCCCCAGAAAGAGTAAAGACAGTTTTTTCCGGGTCAAGAATTAAACGCTATGAGATTTGGAATGGTACGAAGTGGGTTAAGAAGAAAGTAACTGAAATATTCCATACGATGAATAAAAAGGTAGGGGATTCAGTCAGAGGTACAGGAACGATACAATCAAATAAGAATGTTAATGATGCTATGATTGAGGCTTTTGAGGATGAGAGAGTAATAAAGCACAGAGACAAGGCCTTAGGTATCGTTTACTACAAAACAAACAACGCAGGAAAGATAGCATACGCTAATACCCAGATAGAGAAAGCTGTTAAAGAGGGGGATATGGTTGGCCTTCCAGAGGACACAGCCAAGATAGAGGCGTATCCTAGTAAGTCCTCAGAAGATAGGCAAAACTGGCTTACTTATGTAGAAAATCTATCTTATCAAACTGGGGGTGTCCCCCGCTCTATTGCTACGTCTGACGGAGTTAGCGAAGTAAGTGGTATTAATGGACATTTAATATTTGAGCCTGTATATGGGGCAAAGCAGTTAAGAATGGAAAACTCATTATGGCAGCAAGTAGCCATAAAGATTAAGTTTAACAGACCCCCTAGCCTAGTCCCAAAGACACAGGAGAACGCAGAGAAAAACACAGGTCAAACTTCTATTCAACCATCGGAGGTAGAGCCTAAGCTCAATAGATAATGCCACACGACGGAACTTCACACGAACCTTTGCAAACCCCCCGTCCTGGTCCTACCCCTGACCCAAATATTGCAAAAAAAGAAGCGTGTGAAGCTAAAGGAGGTATATGGGATTCAGAGAACCAAGTCTGTATTCCGGCGGGAAAAAGAGAGCCAACACCAACAGATGACCCAGTTTTAAAGATTGCTAGAGAAAAGAATATATCATTAAAAGCTGCTGCAGATGTTTTAGTTGCTCAACAGGGTCAATCTACACAGAAACAATTAGCAAGACAGACTACAGAAAATGTAAACCTAGAGCAACAAGAGGCACAACGATTATCAGGAATAGAAGCTGAAAGACAGAGAATAATTGCAGAAGAAGTCCCACAAAGGAGAGAATTATCACCAGAACTCACAGCTGGAGAAAAAATCCCTATTGTAGGTGGAGTAATAGGGCTTATAAATGATAGTACTAGAGAGAAAAGGAAAGAACAAGGTTTAGATATAGAAGGGGGATTGCAGCCCGAAGAATTAAGGAGCTTTGCATTATCAGAAATAGAGAGACAAGAGATAGAGAGAGGATTAACTGAAAGCGAAAGTTTTGGGCGGGCAGTTGAAGCTACTGGATTATCAAGGGTAAGTATTTTTGGATTAAGTGCAAAAGATTTAATAGAAACACCAAGCGAAAATGCTAGAGAAACATTTTCTAATGTACGGAAAGAAAAAAGACGTTTAACAAATATAGAAACTAATGTTAAACTAGGTTATCTTCCTGTTTCAGTTGCTCAAGAGCAAGTAAAAGACATAGAGCAGAATGTACAGAGGTTAGAAAGTAGAATTAGGCTTTTAGTATCTAGCTCTCCAGAACTTAGATTTAATTCAGATTTTGTTAATACCATGGAGACTGAAATTTTAGGAACTAAAGAAAAAATATTCCAATCAAAACAAAATATACTAACTGGACAAACTAACGACCCAACAGAGATACAAATACTTCAAGCATTACGAGGAGAACAGGGGGTTGAAGATGAAGGATAAACGGTTCTCATGGAGATGGCTTATCTTTTGGACTATCCTTTACTTTCCAGCTGCTCTAATCTATATAATAGTTAGGGGGGTAAATAAATGATAGAAGACGCACTACTAAACTATGGGATGGCTGGATTATTCATATTGTATTTAATATACGACAGACAAGTTTTAGTGAAGGGCTTAGTCAGGTCAATAGATAGACTAACGGAAGCAATAGGAAAGGTTTTATAAAGTGCTGTGTCATGTAATAGTATGAGCGAAAATGAACAAACAAACAAGACTAACACCGACGGAACAGCAGATAGTAAGCTTTTGGCGGCTGATGGTGCGCCTCTTTCCGACTATGAGAAGGCTTTGGAATTGGTTAAAAGGCGTGAAGAAGCGACTAAAGCAGAAAAAGAAGTCTTAGATGAAAAGAAGAAGCTAGCTGCTAATGAGATGATTGGTGGAACGGCAGGCGGGAGAGTTGAGCCTGAGAAAGTAGACCCAGAGAAGCAGAAGAATGAGGATGCAGCGGAATACTTTAAAGGCACGCAGTTAGAGAAGGATATTAAGAAGGCAAATGAATAAGAAAGAGTGGATAGAACAGAGGAAAATTCTACACAAACACCTTGAAACTGCTCAAAAGAACTTAAAAACAGCACAGGGACAGATAGATGAATTAGAGCTAACTATAGCCGCATATTCTGAGAAAATCAAAACATTTAAATAATATCTATTCTGATAAGGGATATGGCTAATGAAGGTGTGTGTATTGAGACCCCTACTATTTTTGAGAGAAGGACTATAGCAACAGGGACTGCTATGCCTTTCGGAACTATTATGAAGCTAACTGATGATAACACAGTTGTTATTTCTGCAGCCGATAACGACCCTTTTGGTGGTATATGTTGGACACCTATACTGGCTGCTGATACTTTTACAGAAATTACAGTAGCTATGGATGGTATCTGGGACTTAAAAGATTCTGGCGCTGGTGGTTCTGCAGGTGCTATTGTTAATGTTGGTGGAGCTAATCTAATTGTAGATAGTGCAGCTGCAGACTTACTAACTGGTTCTGTTGTAGGCAAGAGAGAGATGGATGCTGCAGCTAGTGAAGTATCAAGGATAAGGGTAGGGCATAGTACATAATGGCAGCAGGTAGTGAACTAGTCAACACAGACCTAAGGAAAGAGTTTATTGATTCTGCAGTTAAGGCTGTTGTTAAGATAGAGGAAAAGTGGAAAGCTATGTGTACTATAGATACTTCTAGTGCATGGACTGAAAGCTATTTTAGAGAAACAAATGACGATTCTACTGATACCGGTAATCAAAGCCCAATTAAAGGGATAAGAGAATATGCTGCATTTCCATTTATTGATGTTACCGAAACCAAAGTATCTAGTGTCATAGACAAGTACGCTGGCGAAAGTATCATATCTCTAGAGGCTCAGTCAAATATCACTGTGCCTATGCTACAAAGAAAAATCTATAGGATTGGAAGAAAAATAATCTACCAAGTAGATGTTGCTATAGAGGCTAGTGTGAGTACCAACGCAGGAAATACAGTGGCTATCACAGCCGGAAATGAATGGGATTCAGCAACGATAGCAAATAGAGACCCAGTCAAAGACTTTTTAGATGCTATCCAAACTCTAAGGGTAGATGGTATTGATGCCTTAGATGGTAGTGGGTTGCTTGTTGTGAATGGTAATGATTACACAAACATTATATCTAACACAAAGGTTTTGAACCATCCTACATTTAAGGAAGTCTCAGCCGTACAGAATGGTAGAGTACATAAGATAGTGGGTTTAACCATAGTTATATCTGAGGCTGTACAAGCAGACCAAGCTTATGTTCTGGTAGAAAAGAAAGGAATGGTATGGAAGCAAGCTGAAGCTATGAATGTAGTAACCACAGAAGAAGTTGGTAAGTGGACAACCATAAGGGCTTGGGAAAGAGGAGTATTCCAACTACAAGCACCTAACGAAGTTTGTAAGATTACTAACACGAGGGCATAATGACTAAAGAAGGAAGACTAGCCAGAGGTAAAGCAAACTATGAATCTGGTAAAAAGAAGTTACTAAATAATTCTGAGACGCAAGAGTATATAGCTACACTTCCAAAGGAAACTCCTAAGGAAGAACCAAAGGAGGAGGTTAAAGATGTCAAACCCAAGTCAAGACGAACTTTATCCTAAGCACTTAGTAATCCCACAGTATACCACAGCAGAAAGAAACGCCTTGATTGCTGATGTTGGTACTATAATCTATGATTCTACACAGGATAAGTTAGCATTTTGTAAAGCTAAGGCTGCTGCGGCTGCTAGTTGGGAGCTAATAACTTCTGTACAGGAGGCCTAAATGGCTACTACAGACATCTATCATATCACTGGTGGTTTAAAGGGACGTCATGCAGTTATGTTTCTAGATGGTGATTCTGACGACTACGTACAAGTAGACGCTCATGCAGTAGCTAGAACTGCAGCTAATGACACTGTAGGGACATACTCTGCTTGGGTTAATATTATCAATATAGCAGATACCTTCTGTGTCCTATGTGCAGGGGATAAGGATGTTGTAGAGTTCATAGAGCTTAACATAGAAGCAGGACTATTAACAGCTAGATGTACTGATGCAACAGTAGCCCAGTTTGTTACACAAGCTGATGCAGTAGGATTCAAACCTCATCAGTGGTATCATGTTGCTATGGTACAGAACGCTAATGGACAGGGAGTACACCTCTACATAGATGGAAAGAAGATTGCCACTACTAACGACACGGCTACTGATGTGGATGAGTGGTATAATAACCTAGATGGCTTAGATTCATTTAGAATAGGAGCAGCTAACAAGGCAGGAGATGACAGTGTTACTAACGAGCTTACTGGTGGTATATCTTGGGTAAAGTATTGGAGTACAAATCTTACTGCTACTGAAGTAATGAATGATTATCTAGGAGAAGCAGTGCAGGCTTCTGCTCTACAGTTAAGTATGGATTTTGTAGAGGACTTAGTAGATGCAGGGCTAGGTGCAGATGATGGTACTATAGTAGGAGATGTCTTACAGTCAAATAACTATTGTGAGTTCACCTCAAGATTGAGAAATAGTACAGGTACTCCTGTAGTTGCTGATACTTTACAGTGTTTCGCTTCTGGAGAAACAGGTCATGCAGTGGTGATACAGGCGGCCTAAGATGGTCAAGAACCCATTAATAAGACCACGTAATACTTCTAAAGGAATCTCACTACCTAAATCTGCAGGTATTCTAGATGACCATGCTATCAGAAAAAATATTGCAACTAAGGAAGGGACTATTGAGCATACACCCACAGCAGATAATCATATTTTAAACAAAGGATTTGCCGATGGAGAATATGTTAACATAACTGGGGACAGCATGACTGGTACTCTAAACATAACAGCTGATGATTGCCTTAATCTAACTAACACAGCAGGGGATACATCCCCTCTACTAACTATAACAGATAATTCAAATGATGCAACACGTAGTGTGTATATTGATGTGCAAAGGAGTTTAGGTAGTGGAGAACACGCCTTCTATATTCAGCAAACTTCAGGGACTATTGGGGGTGGGACACTGTACAGATGTGATGCAGGACAAATCACAGGGGTAGGTACAGCTTTTCACATGGAGTGTGCAGCTGGTAGTTCTACAACTTCTAACACTCTCCAATTATATCATGGAGATACAGACGGCAAAGTACTTAATCTAATTCAAGGAAGAATACACCATGAAGAATGGGACACAGCAGGGACTTCTGGCTTTCTAAAGAATGATACCGACGGATACGTTACACACTCTAATTCTGTGGATATTTCAGATGATACCAACCTTGCAGTCTCAGCTCCGATAGTCCTAACAGGAGACACGCTGAGCTTTAACGCAGGGACAGATAATCAGATACCATACACAGACAGTGCAGGAACTAATTTTGATTACTCTGCCGAGTTTGTCTATGATGGGACAAACGCAGCTATCGGAACAGGAGTTCATGCAACAGCTAAGCTACACCTCTTGAATGATGAAGCAGACACAGCACTTTCAGGATTAATAGTAGAAACAACACACGCAGACGCACACACCACTCTCACTCTTAAAAATGCAAACAATGCACAGTTCTGGACTATTGGAATACACCCTTTAGATTCTACAGGATTAAGATTTGCAAGAACAGGAACGGGGACAACATCAGGTTCAGAATATAATTTCTATGATGCTCAAGCTACGTTTGGTGTCCCAGACATCAGGATAAATGAGAAACTAAGTCACAACGGAGATGCAAATACATACCTAACTTTCACGACGGACAACATAGGACTTGTGACAGCTGGAACTCAAGCCCTAAACATAGACAGCAATCAATTAACAACTCTCAAACTAGCTTATGGAAACATAAGCACTGACGCTAACATTACCAACACCAACATCACGGGAGCTGCAACACCAGCTCAGTTTGTAGGATTTGATACTAATGGGGCTAGCAACAACGCAACACCATCACACGCCCAAGACCATATAACTATTAATTCTGCAGGAGATTACCACGTCACATTTTCATGTACATTATCTAGCGTATGGACAGGGGCACAGACAGCAACAATAAGAATAGAGAAGAACAACGGTGCTACTATATTAACTAGCTTGGTAGGCAGGAGAAGTCTAAGTGCAGGGGGTAGTGACTTCGGGTCGTTCACACTATCAGGCATAGAGACAATAGCAGCTAACGATACTGTGGAAGTATGGATAGAGAACTCAGTTAATCAGGACTTATTATTAACCGCCGCCTCATTGAGCGTAGTAAGAGTTGGAGGCACAACACCAACATCATAAGGAGGTAAATATCATGGGAGAAACATACAAGAAAATAGAAAGAGATGGTAGGATTATAGCAGAAGTAACTAACACTCAAGAGTTTGACAAAGATGTTCTTGACGCTAGAAAAAATTCTTTGGAAAGTGAGTTAGCTAAAGTAAACGCTATCTTGGAAGTCCTACAGTGAAATCAATAAGTAAAGCAGACCTAGAAGATAGAATAACCATGCTTCGTGAACTAGTAGATGATATAGAATTTATGAGAGGAGCTGAACCTGAGGTAGTACACGACCTAACTGACACTCTACTAGCCTACCAATCTCTATATCTTGAATACTTCGGAAAATATTTTTTACCAGAACGAAACATTTAAATACTATTTATTACTACTACTACTATGAAAATAACATTCAAAGGAGTTAAGCAGTGTGCTATCTGTAAGTATATATGGGTAGCGAGGATAAAGAAACCTAAGTGTTGCCCTAATTGCAAGAGTAGAAAATGGAAACGCTAAGTGATAATATACAGGAAGATGAGTATAGTAGTCCGTATCTATTTACTGATGATGTCCGTGAATTCATCAAGCAGTTGAAGGATGATATACATCTTAATATATCTACTTCTCCACTTGTAGATGAGATTATAGACGAACTCGCAGGGGAGAAATTAATATGAAGATACTTAACTTGTACGCAGGTATTGGAGGTAATCGTAAGCTATGGGGGGATGAGCATGAGATTACTGCTGTAGAGAACCAGCCAGAGATAGCTAAAATCTATAAGGATTTCTTCCCTAAAGATAGTGTTATTGTAACAGATGCCCATCAATACCTATTAGAACACTACCAAGAGTATGATTTTATATGGTCTAGTCCACCATGCCCAACACACTCTAGATTTAGAAATCTAAAGAACAACATAACAGAAAGTGAAAAGAAATATCCAGATATGAAATTATATGAGGAGATTATATTCTTAATGCACTTCTTTAAAGGTAAATTTGTAGTAGAGAATGTAATAAGTTACTATGAACCACTCATAGAACCACAGAAATCACAAAACCATTACTTCTGGTCTAATTTTGCTGTACCTTTTATTGAACCTGTAAATAGAGGTATTAGGAGAGGTACTAATAAACCTAAAGAAGAAAGACTAGGAATTAACTTAGATAAATTTGATGTTAAAAGTAATTTAAAGAGTAGTCTATTAAACAATTGTGTTGACCCTGAACTAGGTTTAGTAATATTGGAGAGTACGAACGTTTTAAAATGAGTATGGAATATTGTCACGACTGCGACTTAATGGTAGACCTTGATTATAATCAAGAACATTTTGATGAGGACGGGAAGTGTATTATACAAAATACACAAAATAAACAAAGATGGGACAAAAAAAAATAAGTGAAGTTAGTAAACGAGGTCTTTATCTATCTCTTCACCATGTATGGAATAAGTCATTAGTTCTTGACACTCTTTGCACACGTAGCGAAAGGGTGGTGGGAATTCTCTCCAGTCCTTATTCCTTTTACAAAGATTACAGGTTACCATTTTTTATGTCCTCCATTCTATACCTAAAAAGGCATTACACTTTTTATACTTTGACCTCTACAAATGCTCTCTCATCGTCTATAAATTGTTTGACAGACCACCCCACCTTAAGATTGAGTGGTTTTGAAAACGGACAAAAAAGGAGTTCGCCTAATAACACTAGTGCGAAGGAAAAAGAATAATGGATAAAGATACTATAATAATTACACTATTAATGATTTTCGCATATGGAACAGGAATTTGGGTGGGGGTCATATTCTTTTAATAAATTCATGCGAAGGAGAAGAAAGAATGATATGGAAGTTTTTAACACCTGAGGGATTTATCCCTTGTGAACCTATGAATGAAGAAACAAAGAGAGAGTTAAACTTTAGACAACATGGAGAATATGGAGTATCTAACTCTAGAAATGGTGGTACATGGTTTTTTAAAATTACGAAGGAGAAGGACTGATGGTCTTGACTAAAAGCATGGGGGAACAGGTAAAGCTGCCCCCTGATAATCAAAGCTATAAGGAGGTAAACTAAATGGAAGAACCAACGGAAAAACAAATCAAGTTTGCTAAGAACTTAGGGATAGAAGACCCAGAGAGCTTTAGTAAGAAGGCCTTGAGTGAGATGATAGATAGGAAGACTAAGAAGAAGGAAGGATATGAGCCAAAAGTTACTGATTATCCTGAGACCACAACAGAAATAGCTCAAGGAAACAAGCTAAGCCCTTCTCAGAAGGTATCTATCACAAGTAAGTGCTTTACTACTGCTTTAGACATGTTAGATAATACGAAAGGTATAGAAAAACATGAGTTTTATGGCTTAGTTGAGAATGTGCTTGAGGAGTATATGAAGATATATCACTCAATCTGATTAAATAACTCTTCTTTTTCTTTTAATTCTTTTTTTAATGCCCATGAGTGTATATTCTTCTCGTTGTAAGTCTCTTTATTATCAACCCAATCCTCAGCCATGATTACAGCTAGCTCTCTAGAAACCTCAAATAGCTCAAAAAGGTAATCAGTACAGAACTCTATCCTATAAGATTTCTTCTCAGCTAGCCTGGCCTCATAAGCCTTAGCTTTAGCTTCTTCCTCAGCTTTAGATAGCTCCTTCTGCTCCTCGCTCTCTATTAACCATTTGCGTATTAGTCCACTTATTAGGCCGGAGTAATTATGTTCTTTAATTATCTCTCCCTTTAGGTTGTCAGGTATAGAAAAGGTTATGTTAGCCATATATCTAACCATATAAGTACACTTTATAAGTATATGTATAATCTATACTTATGTTTCCTATGGAGCTGCCCATAGCCCTATCTCTAGTAGACAATACGTACTTACGTATTGTCTTGTTGTTATACATCAGTCTAGAAATATACCCACATACACCCTATCTGTCCCTACAGTGCTTACTTATTCTTAGGTATTGGATTATTTAAAGATTTAGGTGATGCTCCTCCACATCACAAACAGGTTTATATACTTCGGTTACTTCAGAAATCTACGATTTCTGTATTCCGGCCTAAGAAACACGGTAGTGTTTGTGATGTGGTAGTGCGGGTAGGACGTGCGGAATTACGATGGAGCACGGCCTCTTATCTCTGTTTCTCATCGTAAGTCTCAGTTTAGGCCTATTTCATAACATATTTAGGTTTTTTCTTTCCGACGTTGAATTTAGGGGGGGAAGAAGGGGGGGTACTCATCCCACAAAAATTTTAAATAATATAGATTGTATTACTATCTACTATGGAACTAGACAACTGGCAAGAGAAAGTACTCCAGACTAAAGGAAACATGGTCTTAAGGTCAGGCAGACAGGTAGGTAAATCTTTCATAATTGCTAGAAAAGCCTCTGAGTTCGCCCTAGAGAATAGTAAAAAGACTGTAATGGTCATAGCTTTCACAGAAAAGCAAGCAAACCTTCTATTCACTAAAATTTTGAATAATATAGTCCAAAAACAGAAAGAAGACAGGAAAAAGTACATAGATAAGCCAAAACCCACAAAACACGTGATTAATCTAAAAAACGGAACTGAAATTTACTGTTATGCGGCAGGAGACACAGGATACGGCATAATGGGCTACACAATAGACCTTTTAATCGCAGATGAGGCTGCTTGGATAAAAGAAGAAGTTTGGAACAGTATAGT
>Ga0255047_10002422_pt1 | contig 12353 bp, 9 predicted proteins | sample JV7_2_1_MG_FD_183640 | JGI IMG/M metagenome (GOLD analysis project Ga0255047, IMG submission 183640) | Seawater microbial communities from Jervis Inlet, British Columbia, Canada - JV7_2_1 | ecosystem: Environmental > Aquatic > Marine > Inlet | place: Canada: British Columbia | collected 2016-10-06
TGTCCTGGTCGCCAACCGGGACGGACCGGTCCACCTGTTGCACAACGTAGCGCCTGCCGGGCACTGGCTCGAGTTGCGCGTGTTCGATACGCACGGCCGCGACGCGCTCGGCGCCCGGGTGACGCTGCGGGTTGGGAGTCGTCGGCTCCGGCGCGACGTGCGTACCGCTTCCAGCTACTGCGCCGCCAACGATCCGCGCGTGCACATCGGGTTGGGCGCAGAAACCGATGTAACGGACATCGAAGTGCGCTGGCCGGACGGACGACATGAGGCGTTCAGCCCAGCCGAAACGCTGGATCGCGAGGTCACCTTGCGGCAAGGTGAGGGGACCGCTCTGGCTCGGCACTGAGCGTCACGTCTGGGGAGCCAACTCCCCCGCCTCCCGCCGGAACGTCTCTCCCGCTCCGGGGCTTGCTACCTAAGCTAATCCTTATAGACGAAACCGATGGCTCGCCCGTATCCCATGCAGAAATACGGTCGATCGACAAAGGAGGACTCATGAAACACGTTACGAAGGCGCGAGCCTGGTTCCTGTGCGCGATAGCCCTGACTTTGGCGCTCACCGGCACCGTTTTCGGAGAGCAAGATTCTCCGCGCCTCGAAGCCGAGAACGAACTCCTCTCGCTGGATTTTACGGACGCCTCGATCCGCACGGTATTTGAAGCCATCGGGACCGCCGGTGGGCTGAAGTTCGACTTCGATGACAAGTTCGATGCCAATGCCAAGACCTCGGTGTTCTTGTCGGACATCTCCGTGTTGAATGCGCTTCGCTTTGTCGCCCGGTCAAACGACCTTTTCTGCATCGTTCGTGATTCCCGAACCGTATTCATCTCGCCGGACACCCGACAGAAACGCAAGGAGCACATGCCACAGGGAACGCGGACTTTCCCACTGAAGTACGCCGAGCCCAGGACCGTGATCACGGTGCTGCGCAGTCTGCTCCAGACGCGACAACTCGTCCATGACGATCAGCGGAACACGATCACGATGGAAGACACCATCAGCCAGCTCAACATCGCCGAGGAAGTGATCGAGCGACTGGATCGCGAAAATGGCGCGGCCCTCGATCGCGAGCCCCTCTGGATTGGCTCCGCGTTCAACCACGACATGCGTACAAGAGGCGACTCGATCCCGCAATTGGCAGCCGATGCGGAACACGCCGTGAAGATCGACCTGGACGATGCGACGGCCCGCCAGGTCTACAAGACACTAGGTGAAACCTCCGGAGTTGAATTCATCTTCGACCGCAGGATCGATCCCGGCCAGTCTGCCTCCTTCGCTCTGCCGAAGATGTCTTTTCGGAAAGCGCTGGACCTCGTCAACGAACGGTTCGGATACTTTTCCGTAGTCTGGGGTCCACGCACGGTCTACATCACACCCGATATCGATTGGAAACGGATGATTGAAGAACATGTCGCGATTCAGTTTTTCTATCTGTCTCACACCGATCCCAGGAGCGTGATCACCGCGTTGCGATCGGAGATCCAATCCCGGCAAATCGCCGAGATCTCGCGGCTAAACGCCGTGGTGATCAGGGACACGGTGGCCAAACTGGAGGCAGCGCAAGAGGTGGTCGAGGGCATGGACCGTGCGAACGGGCAGGTTGCCCTGGACGAGACCCCTCCGGCGGATTGAACAACTGGATACCGAGTCCTCCGACAGGAGGACGGTCTCCAATCCCCGGTTTCGGGGACAGCTATCGACTGGACTTCCATCGCCTAGGTGTCCCCGTTTCGCGTCTTTGGGAAACGTCCCCTTTTCCCGCTAGACCATTCGACGGAGCGTCAGCTTCACCTCGACCGAACGGCCTTCGCGAGTGGCCCTGATCTTTATCTCGGTTCCGTCCCGTTGCATCCTGTTGCGCAGTTCGAACATGTTCCGTGCCGATGCCGGTTCGCCGTCGACGTGAGTCACCACGTCGTCCACGGCCAGCCCCGCGTCGGCTGCCGGAGATCCCGCGACGAGGTCGTCGATCCTCAACCCGGCCTCGACCGGTTCCAGCCGCATGCCGGACATGTCCCATTCGAACGGCGCCTCGAACGCGTTGTTCGGCTCGAGCAGCATGCGTTTGCTTGCGTAGTCGAAGGTCACGTTGAAACGTTTGAGGATACCGCTCCCCAGATTGCCGTTCTTCGAGTCCATGTCTCCCGGGTGCTGGTGCGCGCTGATCGGAAACGTGGCCACTACATCCGAAAAAGCGAAGCCGCCGAGTTCGAGACCACCGATCCGACCGACCCGACCGAGCACCGGCCCGCTGACGCCTCGACCGATGGTGCTTGAAATGGTGCTCGCTGGAATGGCGAACTGCTCGATCGTGTCCATGTTGAGCGACAAGGTGTGCGAAGCGCCAAGGTCAACGACCACCTGCAGATCGGCTGCCTGACCGCTCGCCATCGTGACCTTGAGATCGGCATAGGGAACCCGTCGCGGCCCGTGGAAACTCAGCGGCACCTCGACGGCGCCCTCCGCCGCCGTGTACGTCGCCGGGTCGTGGAGGTGGAGTTTCCGTTCGTCGTAGTCGATGCCGACGACGAAGTTTTCGAACAACGCCGCCCCGATGATCCCGTCATGGTAGAGCGACATCCCGGGCAACGGCGGCATGACGAGTAAGGTCGTGTTCTTCATGCGCAACGCGCCGACGTCCACCGTTTCTCCCTGAGCAAGCCGGGCCGAGATCGGATCGCCGCCACCGGCACCGGCGACGCCGACCTGCATCGAACCGAAGTTCAGGTCGAGCTCGTCCACCCGGTCGGTGCCGTAGAGCATCACCGCGCTAATCGGCATGCCGGTGTCGAGGATTACATCGAAGGTCGCTTCTCCAAGCGAGATCGGGATGATCAGGTGGTTGTTGATCAGCTCGAAGGGGATCGTGATCGCGCCGGAGTCGGACCGTACCTCCAACTCAGGTTCAGCGAAAATTCCTCTCCCGTGGTGCTGTGCTGAGGTCTGGCCGATTGCGCCGGTCAGGATCAGTGCCAGGGTGAGGATGATTCTTGTTCGCATGGGTAGACTCTCCCGTGCCGGCGTCGACCGGCGCTCCGGATTATGGTCCGGAAGATTGCAGGTGACGTGCCAGTCGAAGACCACGAGTTTGCCCTTTGGATGGGATCGAAGGTCTGATGCACCATCCCATTTCGGGCGATGCCGCCTCATATCAGGTGGATGGACTCCTTCGAGAGTTCGTTACAGGAATCGTTGACATTCATTGCGATTGTTCGATAATTGTCGAATTGTATACTCGTCGACATTCTCCACGAAAAAGCACACGCAAGGACCTCAAGACAAGACCGCGACGGCCATGACCCCCAAGACCCGGACCACCTACCGCTTCGTGACCATCAAGAAGGCCGGTTCCTACGACCGCCTCGAGCTTGCCGAAGCACCGTCGCTTCAGCCGGGTGCGGGCGACGTCGTGATTGACGTCAAGGCCATCGGAGTCAACTACGCCGACTGCGCCGTGCGCATGGGACTCTACTCGTCGGCCAAGGAATACGTCGGCTGGCCAATCACACCTGGCTTTGAAGTCGCCGGCATCGTCAAGGAACTGGGCCAGGGCGTGACCGACCTTGCCGTCGGCGATCGCGTCTACGGTGTGACCCTCTTCTGCGGCTACGCGAGCGAGGTCTGCGTGTCTCGCGACCAGGTGTTCGCCGTCCCCCCGGGCCTGAGCCTGGTGCAGGCCGCGGGTGTGCCCGCCGTGTACCTGACCGCCTATTACGGCCTGGTCGAGCTGGCTCGTCCACGGGCCGGGCAGCGCGTGCTGATTCACTCGGCGGCCGGCGGCGTCGGCGGAAGCCTGGTTCAGCTGGCCAAGGTCCACGGCTGCGAGGTGACGGGCGTCGTGGGCGGCGCTCACAAGGTCGAAACCGTCAGGAAGCACGGGGCCGATCACGTGATCGACAAGTCGAACGAGGATCTGTGGTCCGCCGCGGAGCGTTATGCGCCCAAAGGCTACGACATCATCTGCGACGCCAATGGGGTCGCGACCCTCCGGGGAAGCTACGACCACCTGCGCACGCCGGGCAAACTGGTCGTCTACGGGTTCCACACGATGATGCCCAAGACAGGCGGCAAGCCGAACTGGCTCAAGCTGATCGCCGGCTACTTGCGCACCCCGCGCTTCAACCCGCTGGACATGACCCAGACCAGCAAGAGTGTCCTCAGCTTCAACCTCAGCTACCTGTTCGAGGAACGGTGGCTCCTCGATGAGGCCATGACCAGGATCGGTGAGCTGCTCACCTCGGGTGACATCTCCGCCGCGCCGGTGACGACCTATCCCCTGGATCGGGTCGCCGATGCCCATCGCGACCTCGAGTCAGCCAGGACCGTCGGCAAGTTGATCCTGGTGCCGTAGGTTCCCGAAAGGAGCCACTTCCGTCTTCCACGACCAGGTTCGCATGATCGATCACTGTTCCGGAAGCGCAACCCAGTTCTGAACCAGAACGACCGACGAGATCTCCAGATCGACCCGCTGCGTGATCAGGAACCGTTGGTTGTCGGGTCCGATGTCGAAATAGTTGCCGGTCAGGCGAGGGCGGAACAACTTGATCGGCTGGCCCACCGGGGCGCTGGACGCGTTCATGTCGACCGGAACCGCCATCAGATCTCCGGACGCCGACACGTAGTAGATCTCCTTGCCTTCCCGATGCCAGACCGGCCACCCCGCGGCACCGTTCGACACCTGAAAGCGCTCACCGTGATCCGGAAACCGTTCCACGTAGATCTCGTTCACGCCCGATTCCGCGGAGGCGTAGGCGGCCCAGTGACCGTCGGGGGAGATTCTCCCGTCCGACGCACCCTCCTGCCAAGGTTCCATCTCCCTGGACTCGAGGTCGAGCAGGGAAAGCGTCGGGATGCCGTCTTCCAGTTGCGAGACGAGGCCCAGGCGACCGTCGAGCGTGATGTCCTGCAGTTCCTTCGCGAGTTCGCTCTTGTAGAGCAACTCCGGTTCGCCGCCACCGCTCGCGTCGATCGTGTAGAGATCGGGCATCCGAAAGAAAGTCAACTTGTTCTCCCCGGGCAGCCAGACCGGACGCGATTCGTCGAACTCGTGCCGGGTCAGGCGGCGCGACGAACCGCGAGCCAGGTCGAACACCCAGACGTCGCCGTGCGTCGTCCCTGTCGAGATGTCGATCGCCAGCCGGCGGCCGTCTTGTGTGAGTCGAGGGTTGTACAGGTCCCCGGTAATGCCGGTGCGTTCGAGCTCGTTGCCTTTGCGGTCGACCCAGACCATCTCCGACAGGCCCGCTTTTTGTGCGCCGGCGAGATGGACCAGCCGGCCACCGCGCGCAGAAACGGAAAAGAACCCCGCGTAGGGGAAGGTCCGCTTCAACACGGGGCCCGCGATCCGTCGGGCTTCGCCCGAGAGACGCCCCGCCTTCGGATCAAACGGTTGGGCCATCAGGTTTTCGTCTTGAAAGAACAGGAGCCGGCCTTCCGCGTACGCCGCATTGGTGAGTCCCGGGACGAGCAGCGTCAGCTCGCTCGAGCCCAGGGCACCTAGATAGACACCGCTTCGATCGCCTTCGAGGTCTTCCATCTTGACGATGAAGCGGTTTCCATCGGCAAGAAACTGCGGAGCGGACGCCCCGACTCCCGGACCCAGGTTGGTCGACGACACGACCTCGACCGGACCTCCCTCGGCGTCAACTCGTAGCAGCGGTCCGTTCCGCGCCGGACCGAACAGGATCGTGCCGTTCGGAGACCAGGCCCCGTCCCAGCCGATATGGTCCGTGACGAGTCGCGGCGTGCCGCCGCCGGTCGCCACGCGCTGCAGGCCCGCATCGGCAAAGAACGCAATCTCCCGACCGTCGGGCGACCAGAACACCGTAATCGCACTCTCCGTCCCCTCGACCCGACGCGACGTTTCGGAGTCCAGGCGTCTCAAATACAGGTGTGTCAGACCGTCGGTGTTGGTCCCGATGAAGGCCAGTTCTTCCCCGTTCGGTGACAGCGCCAACGAGGGCTCATCGACCGCCATTTGAACGCCAGCCGGTGCCGTGATGCTCGACACCATCCTTCCCGCGGATGGCGCGCGGTCGGCAGGCAGGAGACCGCGCGCGCCGTAGCCGGCGACGAGCGCCACCAGGGCCGTCGCGAGCAACGCGATACGGTAACCGCGAGTCCCGGAGCGAGAGGACGACGCGGTTGGCGTTTCCTCCGCCCCGTCGAACGCATGCTCGATCTCGATCCGTGCGTCGGCCGCATGGTGCAGGCGATGTTCGGCGTCCTTTTCCAGGCAGCGATGCAGCAGGCGTCGGATGGCCGGTGGTGTGTCGTCGGGCAGCCGATCCCAGTCGGGCTCGCTCTTGAGTACGGAGGCGAGCATGTCCGAAACGGTTCCTCCGCGGAACGGCCCGGTCCCCGTCAGCATCTCAAAGAGCACTGCGCCCAGCGCCCAGAGATCGGCACGCTCGTCGACGGCGCCTCCTCGCGCCTGTTCGGGACTCATGTAGGCGGCGGTGCCAATGATCATCCCCGCCACGGTGCCCAGCGAGGTCACGGTCGGCGACGTCGCCGCAGAGTTCGGTCGGTCTTGCGACGTTGCGCCGCCGGGAGCGATCGCCTTGGCCAGCCCGAAGTCGAGCACCTTGACCTTGACCGGGGACAGATCTGTAGATCTGTCCCCAATCAGCTTGACGTTCGCCGGTTTGAGATCGCGATGCACGATGCCGCCGCCGTGCGCGGCCTCGAGCGCCGTCGCGATCTGACGCGCGATTTCCAGCGCCTCGGCGAGCGGCACGGGGCCACGCGCGATCCGTTGGGACAGGTCCTCGCCGGGCACCAGTTCCATGGCGAGGAACCGCACCGGACCCATCGAAGTTTCCGCCTCGTGCACCGAATGGATCGCCGCGATGTTCGGATGGTTCAGCGAGGCGAGCGATTTGGCCTCGCGCTCGAACCGCGCCAACCGATCGGCATCCTGCGAGAAGGCGTCCGACAGCACCTTGATCGCAACCTCGCGGTCGAGCGTGGTGTCGAGCGCCTTCCAGACCACGCCCATGCCACCCTCCCCGATTTTCTCGACGAGGCTGTAATGCAACAGGCTTTGGCCGGGCTGGATGGACATGAAGGCGCGATTCTAGCCCGATTCGCGGTCGCAGGTGCATGCCGTACTACACTTGCTCGACGATGACACAAAACCCAAGGGGAGAGATCAATCCATGAAACGACTGCCGGCCACAAATCACCGTCTGCCCACCCTATCCATCCTGGCGCTCTTGGTTCTCGTCGCGATTCCCTGTGGGGCCCAGCAAGATCCCGATGCTGTGCGTATCGAAGCGGTCCCGGTGGTCGACGGTATCTTCATGCTCACCGGGAGGGGCGGCAATATCGGACTTTCGGTCGGTGACGACGCCGCGTTCGTGATCGACGATCAGTTTGCGCCTCTGACCAAGAAGATCCTGGCCGCGATCGCCGAGAAAACCGACCAGCCCGTGCGCTTCGTGATGAACACACATTGGCACGGCGATCACACCGGCGGCAACGAGAACATGGGTCAGGCCGGGGCGATCATCGTGGCGCACGAGAACGTACGCAAGCGCATGAGCACCGAACAGTTCATCGAGGCTTTCGACACTCGCGTACCTCCCTCGCCCGAGGCCGCGCTCCCAGTCGTCACTTTTGCCGATTCCATCACGTTCCACTGGAATGGTGACGACATCCGTGTTTTTCACGTTGGCCCGGCGCACACCGACGGTGATTCCGTCATCCACTTTCAAAAGGCCAACGTGATTCACGCGGGTGACATCCTCTTCAACGGCATCTATCCATTCATCGACGCCTCGGCCGGGGGCGGTATCGACGGCATGATCGCCGCCACCGAGCTGATCCTGGCAATGGCCGACGAGAATACGAAGATCATTCCGGGTCACGGACCGCTCTGCAAGAAAGCGGAGCTGCAGGCCTCTCACGACATGCTCGTCGTCGCCCGCGACCGCATCCGCAAGTTGATGGATGAGGGCAACACGCGGGATGAGGTGATCGCCGCCAAACCGACCGCCGATCTCGACGAGGAGTGGGGCGACGGCTTCCTTCAACCCGATGTGTGGGTCGGCATCGTGTTCGACGGGCTTACCACGAAGTAGTCATGCGGCCACGGTCAGGGAGCCGGCTCATCGCCGCTCGTGCCCTGCGCTTTTTGGATTACGTTCGCTCTCACGGTCCATGTTTGTAGCCGGCATCGAAACCGCAGATCACGTTTTTGTAGGACCTGCCGCTTTCGCCCTGGTCTCCCCCATCCGAATTTCGTTGTCGCCAGAGAGAGTTTCAAGAAACGCGTTTCCGTTTTGTGTCGGCATCGTTCTTGCAACTTTTTTCGTGCCGTATTAACGACCCACGGTCATGTTTCGAGGCGCGAACCGCATGGAAGCTCAAGCTACAACGAACGGAAACGCCCGCCTGGGCGATTACCTGCGCAGGCTGCGCACCGGATACGGCTACTCATTGAGACGTGTGGAGGAGCGGGTGCGCGCCGACGGCGGCGAGATCGACAACTCGCAACTGTGCCGTTACGAAAAGGGCATTTCCTTCCCGAGTTTCGACAAGGTGTGCCTGCTGGCCAGCGTGTTCAACGTGCCGATCCAGTCCTTCGCCGACGTGATCGACCTGGAGTCGTTCGAGCGACATCCCGACGCCGGTGTCGACGCGAGCGAGTTGATCGAGGACGGCCGCATGCTGATGCGACAGGGCGAGCACGGCGCGGCCTTCGTCCGTTTTGAACGGGCGCTCGAGTTGTTGAGCGCCTGCAGTCCCGAGCAGCAGCGCGACGCCCTGATCGGAGAGGCGCGTGTGCGTCTGGCCGGGTCGCTGATCCGGCTAGGCAAGCTTGCGCTGGCCGAGCAGGAGCTGCGCGCCGCACTGCGAAACGGGAACCGGCTGGCCGCGGATGTCCGCGTGAGGGCACTGCTCGGACTGTCCCACATTCACGCCGCGGCCGGCGAACGCTTCTTCGCCGAGATCGAGGCCGAAGAGGCGCGACGTCTGGCCCGGAAGAAGGGTATGCATCGCTACGTCGCCCTGGCCCTGCAGGCGACCGCGCGGATCCTCGCCGACCGCGGAAAGCTTGCGAAGGCGATCGAGCGCTTCCACCAGGCGTCGCGGTTGTTCGACTCCTGCGGCGATCATGCCGGGACCGTCCATTCGCGCATCGGCATTGCCAATTGCTACATCGAGATGGGACGCTACTCGGCGGGAACCCGGTTCGTACTCAACGCCCTCGCCCGGGCGCGCAAGGCCGGTCGGCACGGCCTGCAGGCGCTGGCCTGGAGCACGTTGGGTCGCGCCCACTACTACAAGAACGACATGAGTCGTTCGGTCGCCTGCCTCCGCAAGTCCGACAATCTGGTCACACGCGGCGACACGCTCCAACCGGATCTGTTGTTCGGGAATGCTTACTACGTGTGGCAGATGGCCCTGCAGAACGGCAGCCCGACGCGCCAACGTCTGATGCTCGGCCGATTGAAAGCGCTACGCTCCGGGGTCAGCGGAAGGTCTCCCGAGACCGCGGTTTTTGACGAGTACGTCGCAGGCCGCGGACGGGATCCAGTCGCTCTGGTCTAACATTGCCGCATGGACGTGCTGATCTTCACGGTCCTCATCGGGGTGTACATCTGGGCCATCGAGCCTTCGTTCGGGCCGTCCCGGCCGCTGCTCGGGCCGATCATCCTGATCGGCCTGTGGATCGCCGGATCGTCGCTGCGCAGGCGCGGCGCGACCTTGAAGCGCATCGGCATCCGGTTCGACAATCTGTTGCCCGCCCTGCTGTTCTACGGGATCCTCTCCGTGACGCTGGCCGGTGTCGTTCTCTGGTTGTATCGCGACCGTATTTCCTGGCCCGCGCTCGGCCCGCGGCACCTGCTCGGCTGGATCACCTACTTCGCCTGGGGGTTTGCCCAGCAGTTCTGTCTGCTCAGCTTCCTGCTGACGCGACTGCGCGCGATCATCGGCCGGGACATCCCGGCCGTTCTCGTGGCGGCGTCGATCTTCGCGGTCTTCCACCTGCCCAACCCGTTTCTTACCGTCTACTCGCTCGTCGGAGGACTGGTGGGCACCACCCTGTTCCTGCGCTGGCCCAACGTGTTCGCGGCCGCGTTCGCCCACGCGACAGCCTCGTGTCTCGTGTACTGGCTGCTGCCCCCCGAAGTGTTTGGAAGCCTGTGGGTCGGACCCAGGTTCTGGACGACGTGACCGGTACGGCCCCACCGGGAAGGCGCGAGTGGATCCACGGCGTTCTTCTGCTCTGTGGGATGACGGTCGTCGTGGGGGTGGCGTCGGTTTTCCTGCAAACGCCGACGTCGATCAAGGCCGGGCTCGCCACGACGTTCCTGCTACTGTCGGCGGGACCGCTCCTGGCGGCCCACCCCGGGTGGTTGGAGTTGTTTCGGGCATGGGTCGGCCGGGGGTCCGTTCGCTGGTGGCTGGGTGTTGGCGTTGTGGCGGCCCTCGTGCCGACCTACTGGGCCCGAGGGGAGCTTCGCAGTCTTCCGCTGGTGGCGTTGTACGTTGCGGCGCCCCTGCTGATCACCGCCGATCGCCCTCGTCGACCGCGGGCCCTGGCGCGCGACCTCGCGATCGTCCCGCTTCTGTGGCTACCGCTCGAGTTCGGTCTCATTCCCGGGGACGGTGTCGTGCTCAAGCTCGCGGCGCTGAATATCCTGCTGCTGCTGTACGTCCTGGAGCGCGGCCTGTTCGAGCCGGGCCGTCTGGTGGCGTCGAGGAAGGTCGAATGGGCCTGGGGCGTGGGAGCCGCTCTCGTGTTTCTCGCGGCCGCCATACCGCTCGCGATCGCCACCGGCTTTGCCCGGTTTGGCCTGAGCCGAACCCCACCGCTCGAGCAGTTCGTTTCGCTGGTGTTGCTGTTCTGGTTGACCGCGCTGCCCGAGGAGGCGCTGTTCCGCGGCACGATCCAGGGGCTGATCGAGAAGGTGTCCGGACCGTGGATCGCGCTCGCCGTGGCCTCCGTGATCTTCGGCCTCGCGCACTTCCCGGACTGGCGCTACATCCTGCTGGCCACCGTCGCCGGCGGGGCCTACGGGCTGGCCTACCTCAAAACGCGCAACCTGGCCGCTCCCATCCTCACCCACTTCCTGGTGGACGCCGTCTGGCGCGTGTTCTTCTCCGGGGCGACCTAGGGCGTATGATCGTGCGAGTCGTGAACGGAGGAACGCCTCGCATGCTTTCATCGATCCGGATCACTCTCGGCAACGCGTTGCTCTGGACCCTGATCGGGTTTTCTCCGGCAGTCGTCGAAGCCGCGGAAGCCCTCCGGCCGCCCAAGCCGTCGGGGTTCAATGAGGCGTTGCCGTATGCCCTGGCAACGACTGCCGAGGGCACGCTGAAGATTCGTTTCTCGGTGCTGGAAACCGGCGAGGTCGAGAGTTGGGAAATCCTCGAGGTCCCGACAGGGATCGACAACGTTCATGAGCTCACTCGGGAGACGGTCGAGTACTGGGAATTCGAACCGGCGCAGAACGCCCACGGCAAACCCGTGCCGGGGACCTATGACTACGTCTGGATGTTCTCCCCGTACTACCGGTACGAACTGGCGCGTGTTTACCCGAAAGGCTCGGCGGAAGTAAAGCAGGTCTTCGACGCGCTGGCGAAGGAATTGAAGCTCAAGTTCCCCAGGAAGGACGAAGCCAACGGCGTCTACGTCTCGAAGTGGATCAGATTTGACAAGAGCCGGTTCTCCGGCCTCGAGGCGCCCGAGGGGATTCGGCCCTTCCGCGTGCGTTTCTTCATTCACATTCCACAGGGTATCGAACCAGCGCGTGTGTACTTCAATTCGGAACTCGAAGCAGAAACGCGCCCCGCGCGCCTGTCGATGCTCTTTTACAACGCGGGTGGATTCGAGTCCTGGTTATTCGACAGGCTGGAGGAAAAGCTGGAAACTCAGGGCCGCCTCGTTCCACGCAACTTCGAGGCACGCCGAGAGCTGTTCCGGCAGTTGGCTCCAGGATCGAGCGACTGCAGTCAAAAGGAACCGATGATGTCGGGCGTGGGTAACGTCTCGAATCCGGTACTGATCGATCTATCCAAGCACGATCTCATCTACCCACCGTCCGGTGTGAAAGCCAGGGAAGATGCGCAGGTGATCGTGCAGGCGATTGTCAACGAGGACGGTTCGGTGGGGGAACTGTTCGTCATCAGGAGCACGACACGGAACGTCGATTTCAGCGTGTCGACGAAGCAGACCGTGTCGTTCTGGCGTTACAAACCGGCGCGTTACGAGGGTTGTCCGGTGGCGGTTTATTTCACCGTGGTTGCTGACTTTAAGGTTCGCTGAGGCGAAACGCGGGCGATTCCGATTGGGTGGTTCTGCTCGAGCGTTTTCGATCCGCAACGGATTCTCG
>Ga0255047_10002424_pt1 | contig 12349 bp, 13 predicted proteins | sample JV7_2_1_MG_FD_183640 | JGI IMG/M metagenome (GOLD analysis project Ga0255047, IMG submission 183640) | Seawater microbial communities from Jervis Inlet, British Columbia, Canada - JV7_2_1 | ecosystem: Environmental > Aquatic > Marine > Inlet | place: Canada: British Columbia | collected 2016-10-06
GGCTCGAATCCCACTTTCGCGCCCTCCTCACCCACTTAAAAAACCCCACAGATAACGCCACCATGCGCGCTCAACTAAAGACCATTCGCGCAGCCATTGCCCACGTCAATCCCCCCAAGCCAAAAAAAGTTACTGCTGAATGGATCGGTAAAGAGGCCCAGAAGCACGCCTGGCATGCGACCCTGGGCCGGTATATGAGAGACAACATAACCGACCGCGCCACCCTAGAAGATCGCAAAAAGTTGCTCAAAAGCCTTTGGGCAGGCGCTTTCGGCAGCAAACCGGACGATGATAACCGAGAGCGATTCGAGCGCGCCGTATCAGCGATAAATGAGCGCATCTTGGGCGTCATCTTGTATCATGACAATGCATTCCAGCGAATAGCCATGCTGGCTGACAAATCTATTGCCCTGGTCGATGGCGGCCACCGGCTAAAAGCTGCGGCTCAGTGTGGGATAACCGAGGTGCCATTTCTTCGCAAACCGGCAAACGTCTCTCGTCTGCGCTACGCTATGCAGTGCAATGATGATCGGGGGCGTGGTCGGGCTGATGATGTCTTTGATAAGGCAGAATATTGCTGGACGTTGGCCCAGGGGGGGATGAAGGGAGAGGCTATTGCTGAGGAGATGGGGTGGTCACCGGAGTTAGTAAGCAAACACAAACAGATTAAAGAGCGACTTCATCATAATGTTTGGGATTTAGTTCGCTGTACAAGAAAAACAAATTTTGTACGACAATCAGATAATGATGTTGTACAAGGAGATCGTACAATTGTACATTGGCTCGAATCCCACTTCCGCGCCCTCCTCTCCCATCTTCCAGACCCGACCTACAAAACCACCCTTCGCGCCCAGCTAAAGACTATCCGGGCGGCAATCGCTCACGCTAATCCTCCTAAGCCAAAAAAGGTTACAGCCAAATGGATAGATGAGGAAGCCCAGAAGCACGCCTGGCACGCAACTCTAGCCCGGTATATGAGGGGATTAAGACAAGAATCCCTAATTTTGGAAAGTTTTCCAAAATTAGGGATTGTCTGAAAAGAGGGCCCCGACCGGCCCGGACTGAGCGTCAGTCCGGAGGATAACCGAGAACACATGCAGACAATTTTCCGGCCGAACGATCACCTAATCTCGGTTTAGACAAACCTCTATTTTGCTGCAGGGGCAGCAGATTTTACCTCGTTTTAGACAATGACCGGGCGCTCACCCGGTCATTGTCGCGTTGGGGGGAGTTTGTATTCATGCGAGTTTGTAATGGCGGCCATCGGCTAAAAGCTGCCATATCGGTAGGTCTGACCAGTATTCCATTTGTTCTTAAACCTGATGGAATATCTAATGTGGCCCACGCAGTTAATTGCAATAATGATGGAGCGACTACAAAGGTTTATGATGTTTTTGATTATGCTAATCATTGCTATGTGAGGGCTGAAGCTGGGTGGGAGCTGAAGGATATTGCTAAAGAGTTGGGGTGGGGAAGCGAAGTAAAGGTAAGCCATTATAAAGATATTAAAACTAAATTGCATAGTAAGGCTTGGGATTTGGTTAAATTAACAAGGAATCCAAATATTGTTAATCCTGATGGGAATTCAATTGTTAATCAAGAATTAACAATTGTTAAATGGCTCGAATCCCACTTTCGCGCCCTCCTCACCCACTTAAAAAACCCCACAGATAACGCCACCATGCGCGCTCAACTAAAGACCATTCGCGCAGCCATTGCCCACGTCAATCCCCCCAAGCCAAAAAAGGTCACCGCTGAATGGATCGGCAAAGAGGCCCAAAAGCACTCCTGGCACGTAATCTTAGCTAAATACATGAGGGATAACATAATCGAGCGGGCTACGCTGATAGACCGTAAGAAATTGCTCAGAAGTGTGTGTGGGGGCGTGTTTAGCAGCAAAACGGGGACCCATTTAAAAGTGCCCTTGAATTTTACGAATACCCCAAACCTTTTGGCCTGGGTAACCCAAAGCGCTTAGGTGAGCGGATAGGGAAACTGAGGAAGCAGGGCAGACCCAAAATGAAAGGATATGGTAGCAATGTAAAAGGTAGTAATGGCAACCTTTTAGAGCCTGGTAGAGGAAAGCCCTACATCTTGGCCCGTCTAGCCCGAGACCACCCCGACATCCTAGCTGCCTACGACCGCGGCGAATATCGCAGTGCCCGGCAGGCCGGAATAGCCGCCGGGTTTGTCAAAGATGTGGAGCGGATTCAGGTTTTGCCCGATCCCGAGAAGATTGCCATGGAAATTGACAAGGTTTGGCGGTTTTGTCAACGGCAGAAATAACGGTGTTGTCAATCAGGATTTGACAATTGTCAAATGGGCCGAGTCCCACTTCCGGTCTCTTTTAACTCACCTCTCAGACCCCACCGACCGACCCACCATGAGAGCGCAGCTAAAGACCATCCGCGTTTGTTTTTGCGGGATGAAATTATTAGCAGCATTGCCAATCAGATACAAGATGCGGGTAATTTTGATGAAGCCCACGCGCTACTCGTCAGACCGATTGATGGCCATTATCAAATTATTCAAGGCCATCACCGGAAGGAAGGCGCGGCCAAAGCGGGACTCGATTCAGTGCCGTGTTGGGCCCGGGAGATGACGGATGATGAGGCATACATGCAACTTGTGCTTGGTAATGTGCAAGGGGAGTTGAGCCCGCTTGAGATTGGGATACACGCGCTTAAGGTTAAGTTTGATAAAAGAGGGAAGGGGGGTAAGGGAGGGGGATTAAGGGGATATGCTGATAACTTGGGGAAAAATGTAGGTGATATAACAACTTACCGGCAAGCTGCCAATGTTTTGAAATCCATTAATTTGAATATTCAAATTAATGAAAAAGATATGATTGACAAAGCGGTGCATCTCGCTCACATCCACAAAGCCCATGAAGGTGTATGGCCCCTCTTAGCCCGATGGCTCATCACCCCCAATGGCAAAGGCAAAACCCCATCAAACTCGCATGATGCTAGTTTGATTTTAAGTGAATTAGGTATCAATTGGTCTCAATCCTCGCGTTGGCAACGAGAGTATCATACAGACCAACGCCGCTAAATTCGATCCTACTCATGCGTTACTCGTCAGACCGATTGATGGCCATTATCAAATCATTCAAGGTCATCACCGGAAAGAGGGAGCGGCCAAAGCGGGACTCGATTCGGTGCCTTGTTGGGTTCGGGAGATGACGGATGATGAGGCATACATGCAACTTGTGCTTGGCAATGTTCAGGGTGAGCTGAGCCCATTGGAAATAGGGATACACGCGCTTGGGCTCATAGAATTGGGGGAAATAGGACAAGGCAGAGGGAATAAAGGGGGGATAAGAGAATATGCGAGGCTGTTAGGGAAACAACAACCTAATGTTGTGTCTTATCGTCAAGGAGCGGAAGTATTAACCACATTAGGAGATGATACAATATTGTATCATTTTATAGACAAAGCCGCACACCTCGCCCACATCCACAAAGCCCCTCAATCGGTATGGCCTCTCTTGGCTAAGTGGCTTATTACCCCCAATGGCAAAAACAAAACCCCAAGCGCAAACCTCCGGAGAGCGCTTAACATAAACAGATTGTCACAGCCATTCTAAGGCACTTTTGGGCGTGAACGTACCATAGATCACCCTCTGTTTTGGGAGCCAGGCTGGTGACATTTGGCCAATGTATCCAATTTTGTCGATACATTTGGCTGTGTTACAGACGTAAGACGCGCTAAAATTCTACGAAGGTTTGCAAGAATGGCTTAGGGCGTTGGGTTGTGGGCCACTTTAGGTCAACCCCAATACTTTACAAAATCATCTTTTAGTAAAATATTGGCTACAACGCCCCAAACGCCCCCTTTTTTTACGCCAAAAACACTGGCCGCATATCTGCCAGGACATAGCGGCCAGCGTCATCACTTAGTACTACCACTATCAAGGGGATAGCTGCACCAGGATAATATTAATTTGAGAAAATGGCAATTGGTTTGGAGCGCTATTAGGATTTTAGTTGGTTATTTTTAAGCCAGTAAGGATGAATAAAAATAGCGCTGGCTATAGTCAGTCAGAACTATGTCCAGCGCTGTACCATAAACACCTAAAGGAGATGATTGCAAGCAGGATAATACATTTTGTGGAAATAGCAATTGCTGACTATTTCTCATTTTTCTGAATCATCATATGGTGTGCGAACGTTAGACGGCTCGTCTTTATGACTTCTTTATGATTCTTTCACGATCTCTTTACACTGTTCAGTATTGTTGTGGGATATAATTGAGATAGCTGTAGCCAGGCAAAAATCCCCCTTGAACAGTGAGGTCACGTGAAAGAGTGGTTCGTAATATGCTCCTGGTGCAAAAAGAAAGTGCGCAAGCTAGATGAGACAACCTGGCAAAGTATAGAAACAATTAGTCAAGACCGCTTAAAAAAGGCATCCATGAGTCATGGGATCTGCCCAACATGTCGTGCCCGGTTTCGTTCAGATGCGGGTATTTCAGATCAGTCGAAGAACTGAGACATAACCCCTGATTATCCTGCAACATGCTGCAATAAAATAGCGCTGGACATAATCAGTCAGAACTATGTCCAGCGCTGTACCATAAACACCTAAAGGAGATTAGGATAAACCAGGATAATGTTAATCTGAGGAAATAGCAATTGCTTTGAGTGCTGAAGCCGGAAAGCTTTTAAAACCTTTTAGATATATCCTGGTATAAATATTGTTTGTTAGGACTGTTCACCATTTAACCTCAGCGCTAAACCGGTTTAACCTCAGCGCTAAACCATTGGTTTAACCTCAGCGCTAAATCGGTTTAACCTCAGCGTTAAACCGTGCGATTTTGCTTTACTAGTTCAACAAACACTTTCCGGTTGATACGTAGATGTTGCATTTTTAGACCGTTAAACCGGTAATTTTGCTTGATTACAAGGTTTGATTTTACCAGTCTATCAATCGCAAGTTGTACTTGCCTGGCAGTCATACCAGTTATTTTTTGCCAATCTTTGTTTGTTCGCGCTATCCAATATTCATTATCGTGTTGCACTCGCAGCTTACTCCGTCCTTTTTGATTAGGTGAGTGCCAAAACTCTAAATCGGATAGAATGATTGCTGCCAGAATATCACCAGTTATGGCCACAAAATTTAGTTTGTAGGTGACACGAGCTTCATTCTCCGTTGCGCTATGCATTAACTCTGAAAATTCACTATCATAGTCACGCATTATAGGAGGCGCTGGTTCTGGCAAGTCATAAAAAGGCAATTGGTAGCTTATCGGAATATCACCAAACACTTTATAGGTAGTACGTTTAACAACATCATTCAATTGATGTTCAACCATTTCAACGTTGGCGCTTTTAGCCAGTTCGATAGTTAAGCTGCCGTCATTTTCCATTGTGGCCGTAGAATTTAAGAAATGAGTAAATTGTCTTTGACTGAGTGATAATTTAAGAGTTTCTAAAATCTCAGTCCATTTGTGGTTTACTTCATATTTTGATAACATATAATTCCGGACCTCTTTTTTTTGTGTGAAACGGCTCACCAAACTTCCCAAAAGTTACTAGGTGAGCCGTTTCTGATTTTGATTGATCCCCCCGGCGACCCCCCCCCTACTCCGTTCTGGGCGTGGTTGAGTGGTTTTTGGGGGGGGGCGTCAACCAACCACCACCAACCACCACTAGGAATTTAGCGCCTTTTTGAGCAATCGGTTACACCTCTCTGTTAAGACGATCCCCAAATTAGGGGCCGCGTTGTCTCTGTAAAACGCGTAATTCACATCCAAGAAAAATTGGCTGATCGTCTCAAACTGGCCCTGGCTTAATGCCCCATTTCTTTTGACTTTCCTACGACTAAATGCGGCCCCCTCCCCTGTCGGCGGCTCCAGGCAAATTCTGGCAATATGTTGGATGTGGGCCAGTTCGATGCCGGCGGGAAAGTCGTATAGCCGCCAATGTTTGTTGTCGGGTGTTTTGTGTTCGACCCGGAGCGTGGTCTCCAGTGCCTTTGGCGGCTTGTCCGGGAGTTTGCCCAGGATGTCCAGAATTAGTTTTGATGCTGGCTCCCATAGGAGATAGGCCAATGGAACCAGGACCATGTAACCGGTATCTAGCACGCCGACTATCGCCCCTATCCCGGCTGTGGACACAATGAGAATCGTCGTGGCCACCCTGTCTTTCCAATTGCTCCTAATCATCCCATTTTGGGCCATTTGTGGGCCGCCATTGCCCTGCGAGTATTCAAATACTAGCGACAATGAATGACCGCAATTGTGGCAAAAATTAGCACCCCGGACAGTCCAACTATTGCAGTTATCACAATTTAGCTTTGCCATTCGTCACCTCCATATCAAGAAATAATGGCCGTCTCCAGGCTTGATCGTTCCGGACACAAGCCCGGTGTAGCCGGAGCCAAATAAGCCATAGCTTCTCAATTCGTTCAAAAGCATATTGGCCTTGAACGTCCAGGCTTGCGCCACACGTGCATTTTGAACTGATACCAAAATTACTTTCCACAGTTTATACCTTATCCTTTTATGGGCATAAAAAAAGCCCACCTGTGATAAGGTGAGCGCGATTGCCTAAATTGCCTTTGCCCATGTAAAATGGTTGGAGGCTGATAGGTGTCAACTCACCTGTTGGCTAGGCCAGGCCAGTAGCTAGTAACTATTGGTCTGGCTGAACAAAATTAATTGATCCCATATTACACTTGAATGAATCCGCTGTCAATATCTATTGAATCGAAACGTGTTTCGTCCAAAAGTGATTTCGATTCTAGCCAGGCCCGCCCAAAAAAATAAACTTCCCAGACCCTACTTGAAGACTTCCACTCTTAAATCACGAATTAAAAACCATCAACCGCGCTCCTATGCGTTCTGAGCAGGTTTGACGTGTCGTGGCCGCCGCCGATCACCCGCGACCAGGCCCAGGCCAGCTGTCAATCTTTGACCCTACCCACAGACTTCGACTTAACCCGCACCCCGTCAACATACGTGACATCATAGGCCCACCGATAGTATTTGCCACCCTGCCCAGACCTATTCTTAACCGTCTTAACCTCCCTAAAAACTCCCGTTTTGCGCTGCTTAGGCGCCCTGCCATTGGTTGTTGTGGGTTCGGGTTCGGGTTGCGCCCCAGGGTGATAATTTTGCATCAGCTCAGGGTTAGCCAGGCCAATTTGCAGCTTATTTTTATCAATGGCGGCCTCATCATAGATGCCATCAAAATAAACACGTAAACCCTGGGCCATCCAATACTCATCTGACAGTAGGCCGCCGCTCATCTCCCAGAGCGCGATTTTGTATTCGATGTTCCCGATCCTGGTCGTGTGGTTTTGTTTTTTGCGCCCCATGCTCATCCCCTTGCGGTTAGTGTTAGGTGGTCAATATAACTATATCCATTATAACACTAACCAATGAGCGGGACAAATCAAGCTGACGATTTTGGTTATTGCGTGATTGTACCTAGATATATCTAGCTGTCATCACTAACCAAGTGACCGGTCTGGCCCTGCCTCGATCCAGAATTAACATAACGCGTTATGTGCGTTTACAGCGCTCCAAGCCATATTTTGGGTCAATTTTTGCTATTTCATACGCGTGTGGTATGATACTAATAGTTAATTCTAATTCGTGTTGTTCTATGTTGTTCTATGTTGTTCTATATCAGGAGGTGTAAAATTGGAAACGATGAATGTGTTTACCTGCAGACTGCCCGAGCGGACAAAAAGAGGACTTTTTGAGACAGCCAAACGGTACGGTCTGTCAATGAGCGAGTTAGTGCGCGCAACATTGTGGATGGTCACAAATGATGAAATTGCGCTATCGCTGGTCGTTCGGGAGGCGAAACACGATGAGGAACAAAAATAAACGCAAAAGAGAAGGGCTCCGGCGCAGCTCCGGAGCCGCTTCAAAAACGCAAAAAATTGTAACCATATTCGATGAAATTGTACCATACCCCACACAGACTGACAATCTCATCGACCAGACCCGCCGGCATCGGGCGATTTTAGACGCACTGCTGCCCCTGGGCGGAGGGGGTGCGCGATGACTCTCTCAGGCCATCACCGCCACATGTTACATGTTGAATCGGCGATAGATGATGATATTATCAAAAAACGCGGCTATTTCACCATCACCACATCTGCTGAGGCACATAATTTGGGTTTTAATTGGCCTCAGGCCCGACAGGTTGACGCAGCCCACCCAGCGTTAATCATCCCCTACTACAAATCTGATGGCACAAACTCACTCCATTGCATGCGGCCAGATAACCCGCGTGTCATTGATGACAAGAAAAAGAAGAAGCTTCCGGACGGGACCTATCCGCAGAAAGTATTCAAATACGAAATGCCAAAAGGAGTTGGAAATGTTCTCGATTCACATCCGGCTATCATCCCCTCTTTAGGTGATCCCAAAGTGCCTCTTTTCTTCACTGAGGGGGCTAAAAAGGCGGATAGTCTCATTAGCCATGGGTACCTGGCCATCAACCTCAATGGGGTTTGGGGATGGCGCGGAACCGGCAGTCAGACCCAGGGCAAAACGGCCTTACCCGATTTTGAGGACATCGCGCTAAACGGCCGCACATGCTATCTGTTGTTTGATTCGGATGTTCGCACCAACGACCACGTTAAACAGGCCCTGCGTCGCTTTAGGTCGTATTTGATGAGCAAGGATGCTGAAGTGATCCCGATTCGGTTACCTCCTACGACGAATGGAAAAACAGGTATTGATGACTATTTCGCTGCCGGCAATACCGCCGTCGATCTGGACGCGCTCATCACGTATTGGACTGCGTTCGCTCCCGATCTGAGAGGCGGCGCATTAAAAACGCAATGGACCACAGACGATATTAAACTATGGTACGCTGACCAGTCCCTCACCTTTGCCATCAACGATATGAGCGAGGCGCTCATGATGAGTGGTCAACGATTCACTGATACGCATGATGCTATTATCCGCACTAAATTGAGAGACGATAGTCTGCCCCTTGCCCATGCAGAGGACACTCGAATTTTGCTTGGCAATGAGAACAGATACCACCCCATCAAACAATATTTTCGGTCTCTCCCCTGGGACGGGCAGAGTGATCACATTGCTACCCTGGCCAGTTATTTTGATGATACCAGGAACGTATTTTACGACTGGCTGAAACGCTGGCTGATTGGTGCTGTGGCCAAAGTAGAGGGGGGCGGAAGCAACCAAAACTTTATGCTCGTTCTGGATGGCGGCCAGGGCATTGGTAAATCCGAGTTTGTTCGATGGTTGTGTCCGATTCAGGAATATTTTTTGGAGTCGCCGGTCAATCCAGAGGAGAAGGACTGTCAGTTGCGACTCATCCAAAACTTCATATGGGAAGTGGGCGAACTGGGGCACATCATACGCCGGGCAGACCGGGAGGCGTTCAAACGATTCTTGACGACGCAACGCGTACAGGTCAGGCCGCCGTATGGTCGTCATGATATGGTTAAACCGGCCACCGCCTCCTTCATTGGGACAGTCAACAATGAGGGGGGCGGCTTCTTAAATGATCCAACGGGTAGCCGGCGCTTTGCTGTTACGACAGTGACAAGCATTGACTGGGCCTACTCAAATGACATTGATGTCAACGATGTCTGGGCGCAGGCATACGGACTGTACCAGGCCGGGGAGATGTGGGAATTCAGAGGCAATGAGGCCGCGAGGCGAGATGAGATTAACGCAGCATATCAGGAGGACGAGCCGTTAGACGACATGGTTTTGACCAGGTTTGACATTGACCCGACCAACAGCGATTTACCCACCTGGCGCATGACCAGTCCGCAAATTTTGGCTATTTTGGGTCTCAAAGTAGAAGACAGGGGATTGACCATGAGACTGGCTAGCGTTATGAAACGACTGGAATTAGAAAAAACAAAACCACTCTGGTTGGCTGGAACGACTAAACGTCAACGCTATTATTGTGGAATTAGACCTAAGTCGTAGGTTGTAGCCATCTCAGAATGGCTACAAGGGCGTTTTGGCTACAACCTCGTAAGGTTGTAGCCAAGGTTGTAGCCAAGGTTGTAGCCATCTCAGAATGGCTACAAGGGCGTTTTGGCTACAACCTCGTAAGGTTGTAGCCAAGGTTGTAGCCAAGGTTGTAGCCATCTCAGAATGGCTACAAGGGCGTTTTTACCTCTTTTTATAGCTATTTGGCTACAACCTACAACCTTTTACTAGTAAAAGACATGATGAGCTGTGGGAGACGTAAGGACATGGTATAACGTCTCCCACGGGCAATATATAACATGGGAAATAGGTTGTAGCCATCGCTAGGTTGTAGCCACGCTCAGAATGGCTGTAGGGCCATTCATAGCGCTGACGCGTCTCAGAGGATGGCTACAACCTCAGAGGAGAGAAATCTATGTCCGACAAACAAATTGAGAAAACCGCCGTCGAGATTTGGCAACTGGCGGCCGCTCGTCTGAAGCCTGACAACGCCCTCGCCGGCGGGCTATGCAGTGCCGGCCGGGTTGTGGGCCATGATCAAAATATTATCATTATCAGCTATCCGAGTGATCTGATTTTGAAACGCGTGCAACGGTTCCGCAGACAAATTGTGGCCGCGCTGCGAGATGTGAATAGCCATTATTTGGATGTGGTTTTTTTCGTGGAGTAACAAAACTAAACTATAACGAGGTGACCCATGACAACCCTAACCCCGATCCACCCCGACGCCCCCCCCATCCTAGTGGGCCCCGGGTGGTGACGATCTGCGTCAACAACTGGCAGACCTTCGCCGGGTGATTGAGAAATTGGAGGAAACGATTAATGGCAGCAACTCATTACACATCCACGCGGATCGTGAGAATTGACGCGCGGCATCAATCGTATCGCAATCTGATGACCGAAATCTTCAAAGACGCGCTTTTGGTGGCCACCGGCGGCCGGCAAACGTCTTTTGGCTGGGATAATCCGGACCGCGCACTCGAATTTTTGCACGGCGAGACCGCGGCGCTCTGGGCCGAACTGCTAGGTATCGACTGGAGCGGGTTTTTGAAGCGGATTGAAGGGCAAAATGCTGATATTTTCAAAAAATCTCCTTGATAAGTGAGTGACAAATTTATGAATTGGACCGCCCCCACCCCCAGCGCCGAAGTCAACTTCCGTGCTGGTGGGCGCCGCAGATACAACCGGTTGAAACAGCTCGAGGCGCTACGCCGCCAGGAGGCCGCACTTAACATGGCAGATTCGGGCTATAGCCGCGCCGCCATTGCCCGCGCCCTGGGCGTTTGTCGATTCTCTGTTTGGCGTTATCTCAATATTGGGCCAATTTTCGACAGCTCCGCGATGCTAAACCAGCCGAGCCGCATTAGGCGGCCGCACTCGATAAAGTACGATTCCCGCCGGCCGCTTGGCTACAGATGGCGTGTGCGGCCATACAAATGATATTTTGTGGTATAATATCCGCAGAAATACCTAGGTGCTGCGGATTGCCCACAGTGCCTTTTTTTATTCATGTTGGCGTGTCACGTTAAGCGCCTGGCGTGTGTGACGTTAAGCCGGACAAAACATAAATTCTAACTAGTTAGGAGCTTCTATCATGAATTATCAACAATTGCCAGTTAGCCCAGTGACCGGCCGGCCCAGTTCGCTCACCGCCGCTTGCCGCCGCAGTGTCGGTCTCGACCGCCAGGCCCAGACCCAGGCCCAGGCCCCCTCCACGATCCCGGCCCAGAAGTCGCTCGATCTTGGCCAGATCGTCAAGGCGGCCGTTCAACCATTGGCCGCCGAACTGGGCGCCCTGCTCAACGCCATGGATCCCGACACAGCGCGGTCATATTATCAATCGCCTGGCCCCCAGGTTGGAATGACCGCCGGGCAAGCTGCGCGAAGTGGCGTCGATGTCCGCGCAATGAGCCACATCCTCGCGCAACGATCCACGCCGGTTCTGGACGCTGTGACCGCTGAACAAATGCGCCGCCAGGCACAAGCCGATCTGCAAAACCGCGCCCTGCACGTCGCCAAGGCCAATTTTGCCACCGGGCATGAGAGTGCCAAGCCCGGGGTGAGCGTCAGTCCGGAGGATAACCGAGAACACATGCCGACAATTTTTGGCGGCAATGACCATCTAATTTCAATCTGAACTATCCCTTTACCGCCACACGGGTGGCACATAGATTTTTACCTCGTTTTAGACAATGACCGGGCGCTCACCCGGTCATTGTCGCGTTGGGGGGAGTTTGTATTCATGCGAGTTTGTAATGGCGGCCATAGACTAAAAGCTGCCATATTGGTAGGTCTGACCAGTATTCCATTTGTTCTTAAACCTGATGGAATATCTAATGTGGCTCACGCAGTTAATTGCAATAATGATGGAGCGACTACAAAGGTTTATGATGTTTTTGATTATGCTAAT
>Ga0255047_10002426_pt1 | contig 12347 bp, 9 predicted proteins | sample JV7_2_1_MG_FD_183640 | JGI IMG/M metagenome (GOLD analysis project Ga0255047, IMG submission 183640) | Seawater microbial communities from Jervis Inlet, British Columbia, Canada - JV7_2_1 | ecosystem: Environmental > Aquatic > Marine > Inlet | place: Canada: British Columbia | collected 2016-10-06
GGGAATGCATCGGCGGTGGGGCGGCAGCAGCTGAGGCCGAATCATCCAGTGAAGCCGCTGGCGGCGGCGAGGGTGGTGAAGGTGCCGAGGGCGCCGTAGCGGGTACCGGCGGGGCAGGAAATGTCGGTCAGTTTCCCGTGGAAGGTGATGCTGAGCGGGCTGAACGGCTCGGTAAAGAATTGGAAGAATCCATCGGCGGCTTCGACGAGGTTCTGATGGAAGAGCAACGCGAGATTTCGTCTGTCGGACGAAACACCGAGGGATTCGGCGACGGGTCTGCTGGCGGTGGCGGAAGCATCAGTCTTGGTGAGCAGGCCGCGGGTGCAAGTGGTTCGATTGTGGTCGCGAACAGCGCAATTAACCGCGAGTCGCCGATTGATGGCATGTCTGTTGAAGAAATCCGCGAAAAAACGCCGGACGACATTGCAGTCACGGTTGACGATGACATAATTGCCAGGCAGCTGCGCGAAGCGGCACTGGCAGAACAAGATCCTGAGTTGCGCGAGCGGCTATGGGAGGAATACCGCAAGTACACGCAGCTGTAGGGAGATACTTTGCACGCCACTACAAGGATATCGCTGCTATTGGTCGCAGCATGTTTCGTATTGCCGGCTTGTTCGGTCAACGAAGTCATAAAAGCAGATGAGACCAAACTGATCGTCGCGAAATCGGCGCCGGAAGAAAGTCTGTTGCTCGACATCGGCATTATTCAGTTCGATGAGGGCGTCCCGGAAAACAACAATGCGATGGATTCCGGCGTGTACGAGGATATACGTTCCGCTGAGTCGCGCTATCTTCCGTATCACCTGAAGACGACGTTACAGGGTACTGGTCATTGGGGCGCTGTTCGGGTAATCCCATCGCGCAGCGCATTTACGGATGTGATCATCAGCGGAAGGATTTCGGAATCCGATGGCGAATTCATCACCTTGAATATCACGGTCGGCGATGCGCGTGGCGAAGTCTGGTATCAGAAACCCTACAGTACACAAACCGGCGTCTCTTCCTATTCCATTAATCGTGACCGCCGTGAAGACCCATACCAAAAGGTCTTCAATGACATCGCAAATGATTTACGCACCCATGTCGCGGGCATGTCGCCGAAATATATTGCCACCATCCAACAGGTCTCCGAGCTGCAATTTTTCGCCGATATGTCGCCACTGGAATACAGTGAGCATCTCGCAGAGGATGAAGACGGTATCGTGTCTGTTGTTCGGTTGCCGGCAGAAAATGATCCTTCAGTCGACCGCTTGCGACAGATTCGTGAACGCGATCGGTTGGTGGTGGATACACTCAACGAGCATTACGCTAACTTCTATTACGGTATCGCCATTCCCTATCGCTCGTGGCGCAAAACGGCGCGCGAGGAGTCCGTGAACTACCGGCAGGTACGCCGCTCTGCTGCTTTGCAGACGCTGATGGGTGCCGTCGTGCTGGCGGGTTCTCTGGCAGTGGATACAGACAGCGGTGGTAAATCGACGCGGAATATCAATCGCAGTCTGCAAAATATTGGAATAGAACAAGGCATTTCGACAATGTTTAAAGGATTCTCCCGCCGCTCTGAAGCGTCGATGCATCTTGAGTCAATCAAAGAGTTGTCCGAGTCTTTTGGTGCTGAGGCGGCACCGATGGTGGTATCGGTTGAGGGTCAGTCGCGAAGGCTGACCGGTACGGCCGAGGCACAATATGAATCCTGGCGTCGCCTGCTCAAGCAAATCTACGAATCCGAGACCGGGTTCGTCGAGCCCGTCGAAGACAGCGCCCCGGAGCGTGTCCCAGAACCAACGGGATAAGCAATCGGCATGGCAGCAGACCTGCAAAAAGGGACGGTGCTAGCCGACCGTTACACGTTGGTACGTCAACTTGGTACAGGTGCCGATACTGAAACGTGGTTAGCGACCGACCGCATGACGCGAGCATCGGTTGCATTAAAGATCCTGAATAGTGAGCGTATATCGGCGGCGATGCTGCGCCAGGAATGGCAGACGAGTCTGCGGCTAATGCATGCGCACATCGTGCGCGTATTTGAATATCACGACTCTGCCGATGGCACGTTCTTCAGTCTGCAATACATCGATGGCCCGGAAATTGGTGAATTATCCGGCGCACCGCTTGCGCACAGTTTGCCGCCATTGGCGCTGGTAGCCGACGCGCTACGCTACGCTCATGGAAAAGGAATTGTGCACAGGGACATCAAGCCCGGCAACATCTTGCTCGATCAAAACGGCGCTCCCTATCTCACTGACTTTGGAGTCGCGTCGCGGCCCGGAACGGAAGCGTCCGGTGGCTCGTTGATTGCTGCAAGCCCACAAAGTCTTGCGGGCGATTCACCGCAGCCCGCCGATGATATTTTTGCGTTCGGCGGGCTATTGTACGAACTCGTTTCTGGTCGTTCGCCGTATTCATCGGCGACGACAGACGACGATATTTTGAAAACCGTGCCGCCATTGCTGAATGCAGCGTCGGGCGACCGCGTGCCGACGCCTGTGCAACAACTGGTCGCGAATATGCTCGACAAGGAAGCATCGGTTCGCCCGGATGCCCAGACCGTCTCGGATACGCTCAATGCGGCCGGTTTCGCACCCGGACCTGCACCCGCCAAATACAGTGCAGGACGACAAGCGGCGGGCGCGGAAATCATCGAAGCCAGTGATGCGATTCGCTCGACCAGGGCAGGCGGCAAAGTTGCCGCGCCGGTTCCAGATAAGGACGGGTCGGGAATCAGCCCACGTACAATGGGTATTAGCCTCGCCGTCCTTGTCGCTATCCTGATTGGTGTCGTGTTTCTTCTGCCCAATACAGTGACTACAGAGCTCGAACAGGCCCCGGCTTCAGGGCAGGCGACAGAAGATGCCTCGGCCGGAGCTGAGGCCCAGGATGACGATGATCGTCCTGGCCGAGACGCGCGAGTCGTTGCGCGGTCAGAAACAGAAGAAGTGCTTGGCCAGCTGCTGTCCAGAATGGATACGCTTGAACGGCGGGCCGTACAACGATGGGGCGGTTTACGTTACAAGCGTGCGCAGGAGATTTACGAACAGGGCGACGCGGCTTATCTCGCGCGCGACTATGCCACGGCCAGCGACAAGTACCGCGAGGCGATCGACATCGTCGATCCGTTGCTTGGCGAGGTCGACGAAATATTTGCAACGACGTTCGCGAATGCGCAGGCGGCGCTGGCAGCACCCGACACAGTCGAGGCACTTCGACTCTTCGAGCTGGCGGTCGCGATCAGCCCGAGCCACACGGCGGCAAATGCCGGTTACCTGCGCGCCAGGAATCTCTACACCGTGATAGCGTTGACCGATAGCGGCATAGCATTCGAAAAAAATCTTGAGATGGAGGCCGCGCGGCAGAGCTTTGAGCGAGCGGTGGAAATCGATCCTGAGTGGTTGCCTGCACAAACGGGCCTGGAACGAGTGCTGGAAACGATCCGGCAAATGGAATTCGATCTGCGTATGACGGAGGGACTGTATGCATTGAGCGATGGTCATTTCGAAGCAGCGCGAGCGGCATTTCGAATGGCAAAAAAGCTGAAACCCGGCTCACCTGAGCCGGCCGACGGTTTGTTACAGGTTGATCAGGGGATTCGTCTCAGCCGTATAGTCTCCCTTGAACAGATGGCGACGGAACAGCAAGAGAGTGAACAGTGGGAGATCGTCGAAACAACCTACCGGAACATTCTTGAGATAGACGACAACGTCGAATTCGCAAAACAGGGGCTGGCCGACGCCCGGAAAATGACTGCACTGCACGAACAACTTGATGAGTTCATCGCAGAACCTGACGAGCTCAGTTCGCCGTCAAAAATGCAAAAAGCAACCATGCTGGTCGTCAATATCACCCGCATGCCCGAGATTGGTCCGCGGCTAGGCGACAAGCGAGATGAACTATCGCGACTACTCAAGCGCGCTGCAACGCCACTGCCGGTCCAGTTGATTTCCGATAACGTAACCAACGTGTCGATCTACAAAGTTGGTAAACTCGGCAGCTTCGCAACACATGAATTGAGTCTTCGTCCTGGCACTTATGTCGCAGTAGGCAGCCGTCCAGGATACCGTGACGTACGACTTGAGTTTCTGGTCGGACCGGAACTCGAACCAAAGCCTATTGTTATTCGCTGTGAGGAAGCGATTTGAGTTTCGATCATCTGATTATCAGGGACGTTGAAGGCGAACGGCGAATTGATTCCAGCCGCCTGCCATTGAGCGTGGGCACTGGCAGCAATTGTGGTCTTCGCCTGCCTGGACCCGGCGGTGGTCCGGTTGTCTTGCTCGATCTTCTCGACGGCGCACCATTCGTGCAGCCGGTCGGTCGCGACACATCGATGCAGATCAATGGCAAACCTTTGATCGCGAGCCGCCGCCTTGAAGATGCGGATCAGCTGGAGTTTTTTGGTAGTCGTATCCGAGTGTCCGTGACCGATAACAGACTGTTATTTGAAGTCCATCTCGAAGACAGTGCGTACGTCACGAAGCCACCCGAATCGGACGATGCCGTAGCCAGTGCCGACGAGACCATTGCGCCCACGGCGTTTCAACGGGCATCGAAAACTCAGGCGGCGGTAGACGAGTCGCACGGCAGCACGCTGAAAACTGTAATCGGTGTCGGTCTCGCCATATTGTTGCTCGCGTCTTACCTGCTTTTCAGCGCAAAATCGGTTCAGTTTGAGGTCGATCCCGTCGATCCCGACGGCGTCGCAATTTCCGGTGGCTGGTTCCGGTTGCCGATCGGCGATCGTATTCTGCTCAGGAGTGGTGAATATACCGTCAATGTTCGCAATCACGGCTACTACGATATTAGCCAGGCATTTACCGTTGGCGACGAGGCCAGCATGACAATCAAACTTGTTATGCGTCGCTTGCCAGGCCGGCTGTCGATTGCGACTCAACCGCCTGTCGATGCCATTGTCTCTGTCGACAACAGCATGATCGGCAAAGCACCGTATGGCCCTGTTGAATTACAGCCCGGCCAACACAGTGTCAGCGTTCAGGCGGACCGGTATTTACCCTTTGCCGACGTTATTGACATGGTCGGACTTGGACGGGAGGAATTACTGTCAGTGCAGCTCGTACGGCGGTGGTCGAACGTGGACATCAATTCCGAACCTGCAGGCGCAGCGATTTACTCTGGAGATGAGTTGGTCGGTGAGACTCCGGCGATCATCGAACTCCTTGAAGGCACCCATCAAGTCAGTGTAGTCCGCGATGGCTTCAAAGCCTGGGATGGCTCCGTGGTCGCGAAACCGAACGTCGATCAGACGCTGCCGCTAATTCGGCTGGAGCCGGCCAACGCCAAACTGATGGTCAAATCAATCCCGCGTGGTGCGAATATCACAGTTGACGGGCGCTACCGCGGCCAGTCGCCGATAAGCCTGGCATTGTCGCCCGACATCGACTATGTCATCGGCTTGTCGAAAGCAGGTTACGGGTCGTCTAGTCGCCGGGTGCGACTCGCCGCGGCGGCGAGCGAGTCGATCACGGTTGATCTTTCGGCTCGAACGGGTCGATTGACGGTAAAAGTTTTGCCTGGTAACGCCACCGTGTATGTTGACGGGCGCGCGCGCGGCACTGGGTCGACAACCTTGAACCTCAGTTCTGCTCCGCATCGTATCGAGGTTAAGGCTTCGGGCTATGAGAGCTGGGTGCGTGCCGTGACGCCACGGCCCGGTTATCCGCAAACCGTTATCGCGACGCTGCGATCGTTGGCAGACATCGAGCGTTCTAAAATTGCACTAACGCAGAAAACTGCTGCCGGGCAGCTAATGCGCCGAATTGAGCCCGGCACGTTCATGATGGGTGCATCCCGCGCTGAGCAAGGACGTCGCGCCAATGAAGTTATTGTGCCTGTCACGATATCCCGGCCATACCTGATCGGAGTTCGCGAAGTCAGCAACAGGGAGTTTGCTCAATTTCGTGAGAATCACGATTCGGGAAGCGATATCCACCCTTCAATGGCAGCTGATACCAACCCGGTCGCCAGGGTTTCATGGGCCGATGCGGCCGAGTATTGCAACTGGCTCAGTGCGCTCGAGGGCCTGTCGCCGGCTTATGAAGAAAAGTTTGGCGAGTGGATCGTGATTCGTCCACTAAGCAATGGCTATCGTTTGCCGACGGAAGCCGAGTGGGTTTGGGCGATTCGATATTCCGGATCCCAGGGCGCGACAAAATTTGCCTGGGGCAACGATATGCCGCCGAAACGTGATTCCGGTAACTTCGCCGACCGTTCGGCGATTGACCTGGTACCCACCATCGTGCCCAGGTATGACGACGGCTTCGCATCGACTGCGCCGACCGGCAAGTTTCCACCCAGTGCAATCGGCATTTACGACGGTAGTGGCAATGTCGCCGAGTGGGTTAATGATTTTTACACGGTGCCGACACCTGGCATGAAAACGCCAGTTGTCGATCCGCTGGGTCCGGAGCAGGGCAGGTCTTATGTTATCCGTGGCTCATCCTGGCGCCACGCGGGTGCTACCGAATTGAGGATCAGTTTCCGCGACTATGGTACTGATGCTCGATACGACGTTGGTTTTCGGATAGCCCGAACTCTCGATTGATATTTCGTGCGACAATCCCGCCTGCTCGCGGTCTATTAAGTAGTGGGCCATTTTGATGGAGGACACGCCGTGCATCGATTTTTACTGATGATTCTGCTGGTTGGGCTATTTGCCATGCCCGCGTGGTCGCAGGAAGACGCAGGCAGTGAGGCGGACGACACCGTTCAGCCGGAGACCGAAGAGGAGACCGGCACCGAAGTTGAGGAGCAGGAAGAGGCAGTGGTCGATGACGAGTATTACCAGGACGTCGATGACAAGGACTTCCGGCCCAGCGAGGACATTCCAGCAGACCAGTCGATTTCCTTCCCAACCGATATATAAGCAGAGCTGACAAAATGAACAAAAAAAATATTCCAATTGAGTTCGTTTACCAGCTGTTCGCATTAATCATAGCGATCATCATTGTGCACGCGTTCTACGTCTCGGTCGTGCGGCCAAATGCGGCCCAGATTATTGAACAACAAAACGCCGAGGCAGCGGTGAATCCCGACTACGTTCGCGTGCGCCGTGTATGGGTACTGATCAAGGATATGGAGCAGGAGGCCTGTTTCATTCTCGGTATCTGGGCTCTCGCGATCATGGTTTTTAAGGCCAAAAACACGGTTCGAGAGCGCCAATTATTTGATGTCGATCTGGTGCCAGTCGCTGAAGGCATGCGAATATTGCCAGAGGATACGCGCGAATTCGCGCGCCAAATTCAGCAATTGCCGGAGGACCGGCAAGACCTGCTATTGCCACGCGCATTATTGAATGCATTACGGCGATTCAGTTCGACTCGAAGCATTCAGGATGTCTCAAGTAGCACCCATACCATTTTCGAGAATGAAGCCGAACGATTGGAATCGGAATTGTCGATGATTCGATACATTTCCTGGGCAATTCCGTCCATTGGATTCATCGGTACAGTTCGCGGTATCGGTGAAGCATTGGCGCAAGCGGATAAGGCCGTACAAGGCGACATTGCGGGCGTAACCCAAAGTCTTGGCGTGGCATTTAACTCTACGTTCATCGCCTTGCTCATCAGTATTTTTCTGATGTTCCTTGTCCACCAGCTGCAGTTGTTGCAGGAACGCCTTGTGTTTGACGGCGAAAACTATGTCAACGATAAACTGATTCGTCACATGAAGTCGGATTAACGGAATCGTGTAGTGAGCTTGCTTGCAGTACATTTGAATGACGCGGGGATAACGGTTCTCGATAGCGAACGAATCATTTACCGGGAACCCGGTTTCGCATTGCTGGAAGACGAACAGCTGATAACCGGCAGTGCCGCGTACTCTCACGCCCGGTTGAATCCGCGCCGAATTCAACACCGGTTCTGGTCAGACTTGCGAACTGAGCCGCTGATTGACCGACGATTTCAGCACCTGAGCGCCGCAGATCTGGTCAGCAGACAACTGGAGCAGATATGGGCGATTATCGCCGATCGTGGCGACCGCCTGGTATTGGCAGTTCCGGCGTACATGAGCAACGATCATCTCGGTCTTTTCCTGGGCATCGCCGCAGAAATCAAAGTGCCCGTTATTGGAATGGTCGATGCGGCCGTGGCGGCGACGCGCCGCGAATATCGAGACGCCGTGCCCGTGCATATCGACCTGAGTTTGCATTCCACGCTGCTGACGCGAATCACGCAATCCGGTCAGGCGCAGTCAGACCGGTCAGCAGTAATTGATGACAGCGGCATTGTAGCCCTGTACGACGCGTGGATTAGCGTCGTTGCGGAGGCATTTGTACAGCAATCAAGATTCGATCCCCTACACACTGCGGAAACCGAACAGGTCTTGCAGAACCGTTTGATCGGAATGATGTTATCTGCGTCTTCGGACGACGAGATCGCTGTTGAGGTCGAATATCGAGGCGTCACGCACAAGGCTGAAATCGAAGCGCTTCAACTCGTTGCCGCAGCTGCGCCAATTTATCAGCGAATCGTCAGCAACTTACGTGCTTTGTTTCGAGCTGATGAAACGCCCGCGATTCAACTTTCGGACCGCGCAGCGCGTATGCCCGGGCTTGCCGACATGCTAGCCGCGCGAGTCGGTGGTGAAGTATTTATTCTCGAACCCGGCGCAACGGCGCGTGGACTGATGGCACGATGCCGGGATATGCAGGAAAGCGAAAGCGGCATCACCCTCATTCGCCAGCTTCCGTGGGACCAGTCACCGGTCGAAATCACGTCATCGGAACAGACGAGCCGGGGTGGGCACCCCACGCATCTGTTATTCGACAACACGGCCTACTCAATCGATGTACGGCCTTTGACACTTGGCTCGCAACCGGATGATGGTGAGCGTGGTATCGATTTGCTCGACAACATGCCGGGTGTATCGCGACGCCATTGCTCATTGCAACAGGAAAATGGTCAGTGTGTTGTTCGCGACTACAGTCGCTACGGCACATTTCTAAACGGCCATGCCATCGACGGTTCCGCAGTACTGCAAGTCGGCGATCTGATTCGTTTGGGATCACCAGGATTTGAACTGCGCCTGATCACGACGGAGCCAGCCGATGGCTCGTAAGCGTCGTCCTTTTGAAGTATTCAGCATGTCATTTCTTGACTGCATGAGCTGCGGTTTCGGCGCTGTAATTCTGTTTTTCATGATCATAAACGCGCAGGTAAAGGAAACCACAGAAGACGACCCAACCGAATTGATGGCCGAGACTCGAAAACTGGAGGTCGAGATTCTCGAAGGCCGCAAGGATCTTGTCCTGGCAAAGAACACGATGGAGCAGCTTGATACGGAAAAAGTGACGGCTGAAGGCCAGATCGCCATGATCATTGCTCTAATCGAGCAGTTGCGAGCAGAGCTCGACCAGTACGATTCCGAAACGCTTGCCGAAATCGAGCGTATCGAGCAATTGCAGACCGACATCGAGACACTCGAGGAAGAGATAAAACGATTGCTCGCGATGGCCGAGGAGCAACAAGATGATGGCAATAAGCTACGCGAATTCCAGGGCGAGGGCGATCGTCAGTACTTGACGGGTCTCAATCTGAGCGGGCGACGTACGTTGATCCTCGTTGACCGGTCCGCGAGTATGCTCGATGACACGATCATCAACATCATCCGGCGCCGCAACATGTCGACGAAGGACAAACTGAGCGCGGTTAAGTGGCGTCAAGTTGTGGCGAGCGTTGACTGGCTGACAGCGCAATTTGAGCCGGGCAGCGAATTCCAGATATACATGTACAACAACGAATCAGTTCCCGTCATCAAGGGAAGTGACGGTGTGTGGCTCAAAGCTGATGACAGCACGCAGCTGGATGAGGCGATCCGGGTCCTGCGGCGCACCGTGCCCGAGAAAGGCACGAATATGCGCGCTGCGTATGCAGTAGCCTCCAGCCTGACGCCGCGACCGGACAACATAATTTTGCTCGCTGACGGATTGCCGACGATGGATGACACGACCACGAGCCGCAGGTCGATCAGTGGCAGGGAGCGTTACAACATGCATTTTCGTGCCTTGCGCGAATTGCCATCCGGCATACCGGTCAATATTTTCCTGTACCCGCTCGAAGGTGATTATGAAGCACCGATCCTGTATTGGTTACTTGCGTATCGAACAAATGGCGCATTTATCAGCGTTAGTCGTGACTGGCCATGACGAAACGCCGTCGCAACATTGAAGCGTTCAGTCTGTCGTTTCTCGACTGCATATGCTGCGGTTTCGGTGCGATCATTCTGCTGCTCGTGCTCAGCAAGATTTACGAACCCGTCATTATCGAAAAAACACAGGATGATCTGGAGTCTTTGATTGCGCTGTTGCAACAGGAACTTTTCGACATCCGGGGCGAAACCACTGCCATCAACCGCGATCTGGAAGACGTACGAATACAGACGTCGGACAGCAAAATGCGATTGGCCCGCCTGCAAGGCGATTTAAGCAAAGTTCGCGGACAGTATGCGGCGACTCAGGATGATTCAGAAGCAACGCTGGATGAGGGCGCCTTGAACATCACCAAGCAGCGCCTTACCGATGAGATGCGGCGTCTGGCACCGTTTTATCGGCGTGCAGACGATGATGCGGTTGCCGGAATTCCGGCCGACAGCGAGTACGTAATTTTTATCGTCGACACATCGGGGAGCATGCAACAGTTCAACTGGAACCGGGCCATCCAAAAACTGACGGAGACACTTGATGTTTATCCGCAGGTCAAGGGCATGCAGATCATGAATGACAATGGCAGCTACATGTTCCAGCAATATCGCGGCAAATGGATTCCCGATACACCGGGACGTCGCCAGGCGATCGTCAGCACAATGAAAAACTGGCGTCCGTTCAGCGACAGTAATCCTGTCGATGGCATTATTTATGCGATCAGTACCTACTGGGCACCCGACAAAAAGATCAGCATCTACGTTTTTGGCGATGAATTCAGTGGTGGCTCGGTCGAAAATGTTATTCGGCAGGTCGACACGGTTAATCGAGCGGATGCGTCGGGTAACCGCATGGTCCGCATCCACGCGGTCGGCTTTCCATTCTTTTTTGAGCCGGGCCGCGAAATCGCAGACACATCACGTCGCTTCGCACAACTGATGCGTGTTCTTTGCGACCGGAATGGCGGTACGTTCGTCGCTCTGTCGCGCCCGCAGAGCTGACCGGCCACTATTCGCCATAATTGATCTCAGGCTTTCCACGATGCTGGCCCAAGGCCAGCTGATTTGCGCAGTGTAATTAACTCCGAAAGCGAATCTATTCCCTCGGAGGACAACATCATGCGCAACACAATTTTTCTAATTTGCTTTACCACTCTCATCTCGGCATCGCCGGCAATTGCCACAGAGGCATCCAAGGAAGAGAAAATCGGTGTCAGCAGCGGCGCCATTATCGGCGCTATCGCCGGCGGCCCGGTTGGCTTCATGATCGGCGCAAGCATCGGTGCCAAATTGGGCGACACAATGCACCAGAAAAACGAAACGATCGAGGTCCTGTCCGGCTCGCTCGAAGAGTCCCAAACCGATACGCGTGAACTCAATTCGGACCTGGTTAGCACTATCAGGGAACTGGAGCGCGTAAGACACGTTGTGAGACCAGGTCTCATCGACATGCTCGAGGCCGGAATCGCAATGGACTTGTTGTTTCGTACCGATGAGTACGTCCTGGCCGATACCAACGGCGATCGCCTGGCCTCACTGGCCGGCACACTCGCATCGATGCCCGATGTTCAACTGCAACTTGACGGTTTCGCCGACGAACGTGGTGACGAAGACTACAACTTGAAACTCTCTGAACAACGCGTTGAGTTCATTCGGGATCAGTTGATTGCTGCCGGAGTCCACCCGTCTCGTATTCAGGTGTCTGCACATGGCGAAGCCCCGGCACAGGACGAGACCGACGACAGCTATGCGCTTGAGCGTCGCGTTAGCCTGACGTTGTTCATCAACGACTCTCAATCGTTTGCTCAGAATCCCAACTAACCCTGGTTCCCCGCGACTCTTCGTGAGTCTCTCCACTGCCGGCCTTCGGGCCGGCTTTTTTTGTATGATGGCCTGTGGACGCCATATTCGCCCGCGGTCTGCGGGCTCCGCCCGCTTTAGGCCTCGCGGGCAAACATCCCGTCCACAGGCCGTCCATACAGGAGAATGACATGGCTACCGAACTCGCCAATCAGCATTGCAAGCCTTGCGAGGGCGGCACTAAACCGCTGTCGGCTGAGCAGGTGACAGAAAGCCTGCGAGCACTGCACGATGGCTGGGCGGTAAGCGATGACGGACACGAAATATCGCGTTCGTTCTCTTTTCCGGCCTATAGCCGCACCCTGGGATTCGCCAACGCAGTGGCATGGATT
>Ga0255047_10002428_pt1 | contig 12333 bp, 6 predicted proteins | sample JV7_2_1_MG_FD_183640 | JGI IMG/M metagenome (GOLD analysis project Ga0255047, IMG submission 183640) | Seawater microbial communities from Jervis Inlet, British Columbia, Canada - JV7_2_1 | ecosystem: Environmental > Aquatic > Marine > Inlet | place: Canada: British Columbia | collected 2016-10-06
CAACACGAACTCGGGCGAGCCCAGCACCGAGCGCTATCCATTCCCGTACGAGAACTCGACCGCATCTGTCGATGCTGTCAACGACGGGACCGAACAGTCCTACATTCTGCGGCCGAGACTTGGGCAGTTTGAAGGCCCCTGGCATCGGCTCGGCCTCTGGGTCCACGGCCGGCCCGGGGAGATCTCGACGCTGGAGGTCCTGTCGATCGCGCTGGTGCCGAGCGAGATTACTTACGCCGACGCTCCGGTGGGGGTGCGCGCCGACGCGGGCTCCGAGCACTGGAGCATCTACACCCACACCCCGGGACGGCTCGAGTACCGCGTGCTGGTGCCGCAGGGCGGTCGGTTCGATGTGGGCTTGTCTGTGCTGCGTGACAACCCGCCCGTGACCTTCCGCGTGACGGTGCGGCCGGATGGAGACAGCCCGGAGTCCTTGATTGAAGTGACCCACGCCGACGCCGCCGTCACCGCGCGCCAGAGCGTCGATCTGTCCGAGTTCGCCGGCAGGACGGTGACTGTCGGGCTGGAAAACGAGTCGGAACGGCCCGGCGTGGTGGCGATGTGGACCGCTCCGACGGTGAGCGGGGCTCGCACTACCGACAAACCCAACGTCGTCTTCTTCATCATCGACGGCGGGGCTGCCGACCTGATGAGCGTCTACGGGTACAACCGGCGCACCACCCCCAACCTCGAGCGTCTGGCCGCGGAGGGCGCCGTATTCGAACATGCGTACAGCAACTCCTCGTGGACGCGGGTTTCCACACCCTCGTTCATGACCTCGCTGCAGAACAGCGTGCTCGGCGGCTACGAGAGCGACGCCGACCCGCTGCCGGACCAGGCGGTGACGATGGCGCAGCACATGCACCGCGCCGGCTACCAGACCGCTGCACTGCCGGCCAACCCGTACGGCGGCCGGGTCAGCGATCTACAGCGCGAAGTCGACTTCATGCGTGACAGCTGGGAGGAGTTCAGGTACCTGGGCGGTCGCCAGAATCACGAAGTGTCGTCGCGCGTCACCGTGGACGCCTTCCTCGACTGGCGCCAGGCCTATCCGGCGGAGCCTTACTGGGTTCATTTCCAAACCACCGATACGCACCGCCCGTTCACTCCGGTGCCGCCTTTCGCAGGCTTGTTCGTGTCGTCCGGTCAGATGGACCAGTACGACGAGTGGCAACGCCAGTTCTCTGAGAGCGGCCCGGGCCCCCTTTCGGAGCGACTCCAGACGCTCGGCATCGATCTCGCGGCGTTCTACGCGACGCAGCGTGGCATCTACGACGAGACGATGGCCCACACCGACTACCAGATCGGGAGGCTCATCGAGCGCATCAAGGCCGCCGGGGAGTGGGAACGAACGCTGTTCATCGTCGCTGCGGATCACGGGCAGAATGCTGCTGGCCTCATCCAACTCGACCCTTTGCCGCCCACGTCGTATCGGCCGCAGCCGATTCTCCGCTCCACGATTTCGCACATCCCGATGATCGTGGTGTGGCCGGGGCGGATTGCTGGCGGGCAGCGCTTCAGCCAGCCGGTGTCGATGATCGACATGCTCCCGACCATCCTCGACCTGGTGGACCTGCCGATGCCCGAGGTGATGCAGGGGCAATCGCTCGCCCCGTTGCTGCTGGGTGAAGAGGGCTGGGAGCCGCGGCCGGTGATCCTGGACGAGTTCGGCGTCGACTCGGCCACCGGCTCGATGCGAGGCCGGCTCGAGGTGATCGACGGACGCTGGGGCGCTTCGCTGCTGATCGATGAGACCCAGGACGAGGACGACGAAGAGGTGCCCGCCGAGCGGCGACGGCCGTCGCCGTTGCTCCTGTTCGACCTGTGGAACGACCCGTACGCCGTCGAGAGCCTGCACGAGCAGCGTCCGGACCTGGTCGCCAAGTACACGGCGTTTCTCGAGGAGCAATGGGCTGCGCACCAGGCCCTGGGCCAGAAGTTCAGCCGCTCCGGCGAGATCGCCCTGACCCCGGAGCAACTCCGCAGCCTGCGAGCACTCGGGTATATCCAGTAGAGTGAAGGCGAGCTCGACAAGGCAGAACGGCGGCGCGAATCTTGGCGGCGCAGTCCTCAGGGGCATGGTGTGATCGGAAGCGAACTGGGCCATTACAGGATCCTGCGCCTGATCGGTGCCGCCCAACGGTCATCGAATCGCCTATTTTGCGCTGGACGACCGAGCGCAGCGTGACATCTGGACCGTCGGGGCCAATGGCGGGGATCCGGTGGCGGTAACCCAAGACAGGTTCGACCTGCCAGAGGGCCTTCACGTTGGCGCGAGTGGCTGGCTGGAGGACAGTCGCAGGTTCATCGTTTTCGACGGGAGAGAGCCGTCGGAACGGGGCGCTCATCCTGTACGACACCGTCACCGGCGACACCAGGGAACTTCTCTCAGTCCCGGGGGGCGAGGTTCGGGAGTTGGTCGTGGGGCCCGGGGAGGACACACCTTGTACTTCGTGCAGCACTCCATTCGTTCCGACATTCACCTGCTCGTCGCCGAGCATGACGAAGAGCGGTAGCTCACCGTGCTCGGAGCGACTCCAGGACCTCGGGCGTGAACGGATTCCGGCCGGCGTGGACCTCGTCCACCCAGGCCTGCTGGCGGGCGCGGCGGGCCGGGTCCTGAATCCATTCAATGACCGGCTCCAGGTCTTGGCCAGCGCCTTCCAGATCGCCCAGCAGGGCGCGAACGACACCTCGAGCGCTCCGATAGCCGCGGTTGTCCGGCCACAGTTCCACGGCTCGATTGCACGCCTCGAGGACGTCGGCGGCCCTGGCGAGAAGACCACCGCGCCGACAGACTAACGCCCACGCGGAGCCCGTTATCGTCACTTCCGACTCGAGCTCTCGCGCTCGCTCGAAGGCGGTCAGAGCACCGTCGATGTCGTCTTCCCTGGCCAGTTGCACCCCCTGGTCCAACGCGGCGTGCGCAGCCACCAGTGGCCCGATTTCTGCCGCGCGCCTCTCCCCGAAGAGGCTCGCATGCGCGAACGCCAGCGCCCGTGCGTAGGCTTCTGTAATCGACTGCGAATCACCCCGGCCCAGACCGTGGCTGCCGTTCGGCACGAGCATCAACTCGTGAGTGACGTCGTTTCGAGCCAGCTCCTGGGCCATCGTCACGGACTCCTCGAACGGCACGTCCGTGTCCGCGTCCCCGTGGATCAGAAGCGTCGGCGGATAGTCCGCGGTCACGTTGTCGACGGGTGCGTACTCCGTGAGCTGCGCGTACTCGGTGATGGGGTCGAAGCCGGCCACGACGTGGGTCCAGAGACCGTTCTGTCGGAGATAGAGGTACAGGTTGCCACCCTCGCTCCACGCCTCCTCCTCGGTCACCAGCTGCTGGCTGGCGCGGTAGTACTCCGACGGCTCCGCGTCGAACGTGTTCAGGGCTCCGTATCCCCAGAACGAAACCAACGCCGACGGTCGCGGCTGCACGCGATAGCCGCTCGCCAGAGTCAAGTACCCGCCGGCGGAGCTGCCCGCCACTACGATCCGGTCGGGGTCGGCAGCGAACAGCGCCGGTCCCTCTTCGCGGATCCAGGCGAACGCGTCCTCGAGGTCCTCGATGATGGCCGGGAGGGTTTCATCCGGGGCCAGCCGATAGTCGATCGAAACGACAGCGCATCCGGCCACACGGCACAGGTCCAGGAGCCTGTACGGGGGGAAGGCCCGCGACCCGAACATCAGCGCACCGCCGTGGATCCAGACCAGGACGGGCCGAGCGCGATCGTCGCTGTGGCGGTAGACGTCCGCCTCGATCCGCGTCTCGCCGATCTGCTTGTACGTGAACGTGCTCTGGACGAACGGCGGCTCGTCGAGCTTCTCGACAGGCGGTTCGCCAGAGGGCCCGCACCCGAGGATCACCGCGGCGGAGAGTATCGCAACTCGTATCATCCGGCGACGCTATTGCATCGCGGTGCCGTTCGTCCAGGGGAGCAGCTAACGCCGCCCGATATCGAGCTGCCCCTCGAGGATCCAAGATCCCGGTGTCACAGGCGCGCGATCTATCCGCTGGCAATCGAGTCAAGCTCGGGCTCGTCGCCGCCCAGACAGGTGTCAGCGGCCGTTGGCGCGGCGCTCCAGCTCCTGTGCCCATCCCAGGACTACCCAGACCCTGGTTGGTGTCGTCGGCGTCGGTTGAGCGCTGTATACACTGGACTGGCAGAACTCCCGGATCCCGGGCACCCGACGCCATCCCTTTGGAGGACGCCATGAAGCCGCCTCGACATGCCAGCTCGTGGGTCGCAGTCATCGCCGCTGTCCTGGCCGCCAGCACCGCGACGGCCCAGGAGAGCCAGACCGAGAACACGCTGACCCTGGCCGGCGCTGATCCGGCCCCGGCGGTGATCGGCGACTTCGCGTGGCTCGCCGGGCTTTGGGCCGGCGAGGCGTTCGGCCAGACCGTGCAGGAGTTCTGGTCGCCGCCCGCGGCCGGGACGATGGTCGGGGCGTTCAAGCTCTACGACGGCGACGAGGTCAGCTTCTACGAGCTGCTCGTGCTCACGGAGGTGGGCGGGAGCGTTGCGATGCGGCTCAAGCACTTCCAGCCCGACCTGGCCGGCTGGGAAGAAAAGGACGTCAGCATCCACTTCCCGCTGGTGCGCCGGACGGAGGACACCTACTACTTCGACGGGCTGACGTTCGCCCGCCGCGGTGGCGACGTGATCGACGTCTACCTGGTGGTCGGCGAGCCCGACGGCAGCACTCGCGAGGAGCATCTCGTGTACCGCCGCCAGGCCTTCGAGTAGCTGCGCGAGCAGGTCATGCTGTTCGCGGAGGCGCGCGGCTAGCTGCGCTTTGTCGCTAGAAGGAATACGCCAGCCGCAGATTGAGGAAGCTGTCGCTCGCAAACAGAGAGAGGAAGTTATCTTCGGCGACGTTGAGGAAGAAGCGGCCCTCGAGTTCGACCTTGAGCGTGTTGGTGAGCCGCCGTCCGCCCTCGATGCGCGCCGCCAGCGAACCGTCGTTCAGATCGACGATGCCGCCGGCCAGTAACTGGGTGTCGAACACGTCGTTGAACGCCAGGCGGGTACCGACGAAAAGATCGTTGTCGAAACTCGTCGGTGGTGCGGTGGCGTCGCGCCCGTCGTAAAGGTACTCGGCCAGCAGGCCGATGTCACCGTCTCCGTGTGCCTGGTACAGCGTGTATTCGAAGCCACCGACGACGGCCCCGAAGGTGCGTCCCTCGCCTTCGCGCACGATGGCCTCGACCTTCCACAGCCAGGCATTATGGGTGTATTGCAGATCGACTCCGGCCTGGGTGATGGTGCGGTACAGGGCGGCCAGGTGGCCGCGGTCTTCGCTCGAGGGAACGAACGCTGCCTCGCGACCGGTGCCGTGGAACACGTGTACCCCGAAATCGAAGTTGCCGACGTAGTGGGAGTAACGCACTGCCAGATCAACCTCGCCGCGGCCGTCGGGATACAGAGCCGTGTCGCTGACCGGCAGCGGCAGGCGCAGTCGGCCCGTCTGGCCGGGAAAGCGCATCTCCCGGAAGCCGAACAGGACGAAGGCCTCGAGGCGGCCCCAGTCGCGCTGCCAGGCGACGTTGATCATCGGCTGGCCTAGTTTGTCTTCGCCATCGATGTCCTCCAGGAAGTCCATCTGGTTGATCACATCAACCAGATGGCGCGACTCGGTGACGCCCCAGAACACTGTGTTGACGCCGGCAAGTACCTCCACGTCGCCGTCGACGAAGCGCCAGTACGCCTCGCGCACGTCGGAGTGCGTGCGCTCGGAATCGCCCGCGTCCAAGCGCAGGAAAGGCGTGAACTTGAAAGTGTGGCGGCGGTTTTCGGTGCGGACTCGCAACTCGGGCGCCAGCACCAGCGAGAACTGCCCGGTCGAGAGCTGACCCGGATGGGCCGCCGAGTGCAGGAAGGACCGTTGCTCGCCGGCCAGGAACCCGGAGACGTCGAACCCCTGGGCCGACGCCTGCCCGGGGACCGCCGCGGCGGCGGCCCCGAGCAGAAGGGTGATCAGGAACGTCGAGCCGCGCACTTACCGCACTCGCTGCAGCGCGCCGCGGACGAAGTCCGAGTCGCCCAGACCCGTGCCGAACTGGTAATCGGAGTACACGAGGTCGGTCGACTTGCCGGTCTGGTGGTTCACCATCGCGAACCGGTGAGCACGCCACCAGGCGCCTTCGTACTCGCGGTACTCGGTCAGCTCGAGAGTCTTCAGGAGGGTGTCGCGCCGGTCGTAAAACTCGACCTTGCGCACCTGGAAGACTTCCTGGTCGACCCAGGAGAGCTGCTTGGTGTAACCGGAGTGCTCATAGCGCGGGAAGCGCTTCACCACGTCGCATGTCAGATCGCCGCACGGCTCCTCGCGCACCCATTCGTACGTGTACTTCTCCAGTTCGAGCGCGGTGAAGTCCTCGAAGGCGAACTCGCTGCCCACGAATGGTCCCGACTTGTTCACCGACGAGATGCGCTTCACTCGTTTGAGCGCCGGCAAGTAGAGCCACTGGTCGTCGGGGTCGAGGATGCGCGCGTGCGACAGCAGCGCGGTGCCCTCGATATCGGCAGGCGACTCGAACACGACGAGGCTCTTGTCGCCCTCGTCCTCAGTGGGCACCTCCAGCGTGAAGATCCGCAGGTCGCGTGTGGTGGTGTTGCCCGCGGCGTTGCGCAGGATCATCTGCAGATCGACGAGGCTGTCAGCGAAGCCGCGATCGGAACGGTCAGCGCGCGCGGACACCTCCCAACCCTTCTCCGCCGGGGTAGGACTAGCGGCGCCTGCCGCTGAGTTGGTCAGCGGAGCCAGCAACGCCAGCAGGGCGACTACCGGGACGATTTTGCCGAATTTGAAGTCAGAGCTTTTCATGGCGAGGTTCTCCTTGGTGGCAGCGGTTGCGGGGGAACGGTGGCCGACCATCAACAGGGCCGGCAGCAGCAACAGATCCGTAGCCAGAGCCAGCAGCACCGTGATCGTGGTCAGCAGACCCATCTGGGCGTTGATGCGGAAGGCCGACGCCGCCAGCACCGAGAAACCGAAGGCGAGGATCACGGTCGTGGACACGATCGCCGTGCCGACGGTCTCGAAGGCATAGCGGATCGCTTCCGGCCGGTCGTAGCCGTTCTCACGGCGGGCCCGCAGGTACTTGGTGAGGAAGTGGACGGTGTCGTCGACCACGATGCCCAGTGAGGCCGCCGACACCGTGGCCGCCGCCATGCCGACCTGGCCCACCAGCACCGCCCAGACCCCGAACGCCGCCAGGATCGGGACGGCGTTGGGGATCAGGCTCATCATTCCGAGGCCGAAGCTGCGCAGCGCCATGATCATGACGATCGCGATCAGCACGAGAGCCATCGTGTTGCCGCGCAGCATGCTGTCGATGTTGCGCTTCGAGATGTACGCGAACATCACGGCGGGCCCGGTGGGCGCCGGTCGCAAACCCACCGGAGCCGCTGTCGCGAACCAGGCGTCGGCGCGGTTGAAGAAGTCGCGCAGCTGCTCGGTCGGCATCTCCACCACGGTCGCGGTCACGCGCGTCGACGACTTGTCGATCGCGATCCGGTCGTTCAGGTCCAGGCCGTAGGGCAGGGACAGCTCGTACAGCAGCAGGTACTGCGCTGCGAGGTTTCGGTCGGGGGGGATCCGATACTCGTCCGGGTCGTCGCCGTGCATATTCTTGTTGAGTCGCTTGGCGATGTCGGCGTAGCTGAAGACGTGGGTGACTTCGTCCTGTTGGCGCAGCCAGACGGTGAAAGCCTCGAGCCGGCCGAGATACTCCGGTTCGTTGATGCCACCAGGCTCGCCGGCAGGCACGGAGAACTCGATCAGGTAGATGCCCGACAGGTTGTCCATGGCCCATTCCGCATCGGGCCGGAACTGGATGCGGTGGTCGAAGTACTTGACGAACTCGTCGTTCAGATCGATCGACGGCACCAGCGCGATAAGGACGACGAGGACCGTTCCCACCGTCGCCAGGACCAGCCGGTGTCGGCGGGTCACGAGCTCGGCGACCGGCTCCAACATGCGGGAGATGAGACCGCTCCGCTCGCTTGCCCGCGGCGCTCGTAGCGGCACGACCTGCAGGAAGGCCGGCAGGAAGAACACGGAGTAGAGCAGGGCGGCGCCGATGCCGACCGCGGTGATGTTGCCCAGGTACCAGTAAGGGGGAGCGTCAGAGAAGTTGAGGCTCAGGAAGCCGATCACCGTGGTGACGCTGGTGATCACGACCGGCAGCAGGTTCACGCGCAGGCTTTCGCGGATGGCGGCGTCTTTGGCGGTGCCGCCGCGCATCTGGTGCAGAACGGTCACCAGGATGTGGACGCCGTCGGCGATGCCGAGCGTCATGATGATCACCGGCGCCGTCAGCGAAATGGGGTCGAGCGTCATGCCGGCGTAGCCGGCGAGGCCGAGGGCGGTGGTCGCCGACAGCGCAATCACGGACAGCGTCCCCGCCGTGCCGAGAGGGCTCCGCAGCACCAGCAGCATGAAGACGACGAGCACTAGGAACATGCCAGGCATGAGGGTCATGGCGTCGTTTTGCCCGGACTCGGCAAAGGCGTTGTTGAGCATCGTCATCCCCGTGAGGGCGACGGTCAGTCCCAGGTGACGCTCGCGCAACTGGTCCGCCAGATCGCGCGCGACTGCCACCGCCTGGGGTACCTCCGCGATGCTCTCCTCGGGGTACTGCAAGGTGACGTTGATCCCCGTGGTCCGCGCATCGGCAGAGATCAGGCTGTCGCGCAGCAACGGCTCGGCGAGCGCTTCGGTTCGGCGGAACGCCAGCTCCTCGGCGCTCATCGACGCGCCGTCCCTCACCAGGTCCTCGACCGTGAGGTCGTCGCCGTCCGCCCACGAGTACTGGAAGTTGCTCACCGAATCGACGCGGCTGGCGTATGGGATTTGCCACGCTTCGCGCGTCAGCCATTCGACCGCGTCGGCCATCTCGGGCGTGAAGACGTCACCCTCGGCCGGCTGGATGGCAAAGAGGATGTTGTCGTTCTTGGTGTAGGTGGCCTGGAACTTCTCGAACGCCACCAGGTCGGGGTTATCCGGGCTGAAGAACACGCGGTAGTTGTTCGAGAAGTCGAGGTAGCGCACGCCGCTCGTCGCGGTCACGGCCAGCAACAGGCTCAGCCCGATCACGAGCCAAGGGCGGCTCGTTACCAAGCGTCCGAGCCATCGCCCCAGGGCGTCGCCACGCTGGCGCTTGTCGTTTCGGTTGTTGTCGTTGTTGCTATCGGGCATCGGTCAGTATTCCTCGGGTCGGGTTGTCGAGCTGTCTCGATAAGCGGTCCTGATGAATCATGGAACGATCAGTCCAAGTTGTAGAAAAAAAAGAGCCTGGCCGCTACGCCATGGCCAGCAGACGCTTGAGGCCGCGCCAACCGCTGAAGACAATGTCTGTGTTGCCCGGCACCTGGCTCAGCAGTGCCGCGCCTTGGCCCGTGGTGACGATCAGGTCGGCGACCTCATCGGGGTCGAGGTCGGCACCGAGCTCGCCAGCGTCGCGCGCCCGCGCCAGGGCGTCACGAAATGCGTCGCGGATACTGCGCATTCCCTGGCAGAGCATGCGGCAGACCGACTCGTCCTGTGAGCCTGTGCCGCATGAACTGTTGCCCAACAGGCAGCCCTTCCCCTCCGTCACCATCTGCTCCCAGTACGCGAACGTCTTGCGGATGTTTTCGAGCGGCGACCCCGGGGCCGTCAGGATGCCGCGAACGGCGCTGATCTGCTGTTGTTGATAGGCCTGTAGCGCTTGCATAAACAGTTCGCGCTTGTTGCCGAACGTGTCGTACATGCTCTGGCGACCTATCTGCATGTGCTCGAGCAGCTCGCTTACACCGACCGCCTCATAGCCCTTGTCCCAGAACAGGTGTAGGGCACGGCCGAGCACTTCGTCACGATCGAACTGCTTCGCGGGTCCGGGAGTCATCCTCTCTCCTCAAGTTCCCGGCGACTATAACAGAACACGGAACGATCAGTCAAGGATAGAAAGCGAACGAATCTCCGGTCTCGGTCGATAACCACAAGCCCTACTATCCGAGTTCTCCTGTGGCCTTTCCTCTTCGCCTAATCAAGGTCGAGAGATAGTGGCCGCGGCGCGGGGAGGGCTTCGGGCAGGTCAGCGATAGGTTCCCATTGTAAGTCGCTGCGGTTAGGCTCTCGCGATCATGAGCATTGAGGAGACGGATCACCTGGAAACCATCGCGTCTGTGCTTGCGCTCGGCCGCGCCGAAGACCCGGCGCTCGGGGCGCCGGGACGATCGACGGTGGACTATGCGGGATTGCGCGCCCACGCCGAACAGATCATGGCCTCCCTCAACGCCCGTGGGATCGGCCGCAACGACCGGGTCGCCATCGTGCTGCCCAACGGGCCGGAGATGGCTAGCGCCTTCGTGACCCTCGCCAGCTGCGCGACCACCGCCCCGCTCAACCCAGCGTATCGCCGGCAGGAATTCGATTTCTATCTGTCCGATCTCGGCGCCAAGGCACTGATGGTCGCGGCGGGAACGGAGTCGCCAGCGGTCGACTCGGCCGTTGGCCTCGGGATCCCGATACTCCAGATCGAGTTCGATGCGCAGGGTCCCGCGGGACGGTTCGAACTCCACGGGCAGGCCGGCGCCGCGGTTGGCGCCAGTGCCGGAGGCGTTGCCGGGCCTGACGACGTGGCGCTCGTGCTGCACACCTCGGGGACGACCTCCCGCCCCAAGCTCGTGCCGCTGACCCACCGCAACGTTTGCGCTTCGGCCGGCAACATCCGCGACACGTTGGCGCTGGCGAGTCACGATCGGTGCCTGAACGTCATGCCCCTGTTTCACATCCACGGCTTGATGGCGGCGGTGCTCGCGACCTTGCGGGCCGGCGCCTCGGTATCGTGCACGCCCGGTTTCAACGCGCTGAAGTTCTTCGCCTGGATGCGGGAGGTCAGGCCGAGCTGGTACACAGCGGTGCCGACCATGCACCAGGCGATCCTGGCGCGTGCGCCACGCAACCAGGAGATCGTCGACGGTGCGGGGCTGCGGTTCATCCGCTCCTCTTCCTCGTCGCTGCCGCCGCAGGTGATGGGCGGGCTGGAGGAGACCTTCGGCGTGCCGGTCGTCGAGGCCTATGCCATGACCGAGGCAGCTCACCAGATGACCTGCAACTCGTTGCCGCCGGGCACCCGCAAGCCCGGCACCGTCGGCCCGGCCGCCGGACCCGAGGTAGCCGTGATGGGCGCTGACGACCAGCTGTTGGAAGCCGGCGGGGTGGGCGAGGTCGTGATCCGCGGCCCCAACGTGACGTCCGGCTACGAGAACAACCCCGAGGCCAACGCGGCCGCCTTCTCCGATGGCTGGTTCCGCACCGGCGACCAGGGCGTCATGGACGACGATGGCTATCTGAGCATCACCGGCCGCCTCAAGGAAATCATCAACCGCGGCGGCGAGAAGATCTCGCCCCTCGAGGTCGACGTGGTGCTCATGGATCATCCAGCCGTCCAGCAGGTGGTGACGTTCGCGATGCCCCATCCGAAGCTCGGCGAGGAGGTTGCCGCAGCGGTTGTTCTGCGGGCCGATGAGGAGGTGACCGAGACCGCGATCCGGAGTTTCGCGGGAGCGCGGCTCGCGGATTTCAAGGTGCCGCGCAAGGTGCTTTTTCTGGAGGAGATTCCCAAGGGAGCCACCGGCAAGCTGCAGCGCATCGGGCTCGCGGCCAAGCTCGGCCTGGGCACCGCGGACTGAGGTCGCGCCATGCGGATTTGCATTTACGGCGCCGGGGCGATCGGCGGCTACCTCGGGGTTCAGCTGGCGCTGGCCGGCGAAGAGGTCACGCTCATCGCCCGCGGTCCTCATCTTCAGGCCATGCAGGCGAACGGGCTGCGGCTGCTGATCGGTGGCGAGGAGCGCGTCGCCCATCCGGCGTGCACCGACGACCCGGCCAGCGCCGGCATCCAGGACTACGTCATCATCACGCTCAAGGCCCATTCGGTGCCCGCGATCGTGGAACCGCTCCAGGCACTGCTGGGGCCCGAGACGGCGGTCGTCACGGCATCCAACGGCGTTCCCTGGTGGTATTTCTACGGTCTCGATGGCCCCTGGCGCGACCACCGGCTCGAGAGCGTCGATCCAGGTGGACGACTGTGGGAAACGATCGGGCCGGAGCGCGTGATCGGCTGCGTCGTGTACCCGGCGGCCGACGTTCCCGAGCCGGGGGTGATTCGCCATGCGGAGGGCAATCGCTTCACCCTGGGCGAGCCCGACGGGAGCAAGAGCGACCGGGTGCGGCAACTGAGCGCGGCACTGATCGGCGCCGGTCTGCGCGCTCCGGTTCGCAACATCCGCAACGACATCTGGGTGAAGCTGTGGGGAAACCTGGCGTTCAATCCGATCAGCGCCC
>Ga0255047_10002430_pt1 | contig 12325 bp, 18 predicted proteins | sample JV7_2_1_MG_FD_183640 | JGI IMG/M metagenome (GOLD analysis project Ga0255047, IMG submission 183640) | Seawater microbial communities from Jervis Inlet, British Columbia, Canada - JV7_2_1 | ecosystem: Environmental > Aquatic > Marine > Inlet | place: Canada: British Columbia | collected 2016-10-06
ACAGTAGATGCAGTACCACTAACTCCAGTAATTGCAAAACCAGCAGCCAGTATAGTTCCTACGGCTCCTGTTCCCCCTAATCCAGTTTCTGCTACATTAGCATCTCCGCTAACTGTCTCTGTACCTAATGCAGTAGTTCCAGCTAAGCCTGTTACAGCTACATTTGCAGCCCCAGTAACAGTTTCAGAGCCTAAAGCTCCAGTCGCTGCAACCCCTGTCTCTGCTACATTAGCATCTGCCGTTATTGCTAAAGACCCTAATGCGGTTGTTCCCGCTAAGCCTGTTAATGCAATAGGGTTTTCTTTACCCCAAGTATCAGAACCCCACGTTCCTCTACCCCAACCAGTTACACTAGCCATTGGCTAGCCTTAAGCTATTCTAATAACAGCGTTTGAAGCATCAGCAGTAGGAAAAGTAATAGTAAATGATCCTGCTGTAGATGTTTTATCTCCACCAAAATCAAAAACCGCAACTGCTGGATCACCAGTAGCTGTGTCGTTGAAAATCATGCAGCCCCTTGCAGTTATAGTTGCTGTACCAAAAGTTAAATCAGCAAAATCCGTAAATGCTGTAGTTCCTGAAGTAGTTGGGTCTATACGAGTTAAAGAATCTCCTTTTGCCGTATAGTTGGTTCCACTTACTTCTGCTGTAGTTGTGTAAGCAGTTGTGGATGCACTCATAGTAGCTGAACTTGTATAAAGTGCCAATCTGAATGTGTCTCCTCCTGTGAGTAAAAAATTGTGTTTAGCTTGAAGTAACTCGCTCTTAAACGAGGTACACATTGCTTGAGTTATAGCCATTACAGCCTCCTTATTATATTTGCTAGGTCGGAATGACCTTGTTTTTCTAATTTATTACATATAGTACAAATATGGTTTTTTATTCCTTCTTGCACATAAAATGTAATTACCCTTTTACATTTATCTCTAAATGCGTGAGCTTGTGCTTTCACCATAGGATCAGCAGTATCACTTATAGAAATCAGTTTATTGGTAGCCATTTCAGCTATCTCTTCAACAGTATGACCTCGGTTTTGAGTTGTTTGAACACCCAAATCACCTATTGATATTTCAAATTTATCTGTTTGCATTAGTATTTTTTAGGTTCTGGTGGGTTTAAATCTATATCATTTCTGTCTATCATACCAACTGGCTTTCTTTTTTCTTCAATTTCTATATCAGAAAACTTGCAAACTTTTATACCAGAACCATTTTGGTAAGTAATTTTGGGATCGTTTAGTCTATGATAACCATATAACTTGTCTTTAAGATCAATATTAGTATCTAATAAAGATGATCTAGGCGATATTGATACAATTATTCCTGCATCCATACATTTAGCTAACCAAAACTCAACGCAAGCTCTACCTGCTTCTGCAAAGTGCATATTGCTTTTATAAGTAAAATCTACGCCAAATACAGAAATGCTCTCTACCCTTTTCCATAAAGCAAACGCAACAGAGTAAGCAATTGTGTTATTAAAATAAGAACAGCCAGTTTCTTCTACAATAGATTGCAGTGGATATTCAATAACAGCAGGAACCCTGGCATCTAATTCACAAGAATAGATAGGATAATTCGCTAATGGCAACTGTATTCTCATCATATCCGTCATGCTGCCAGCATCTTCAGTATCTAAAAATCTACTCATTGGGTCCAATATAAATGCTCGATCTATATTAGGTAATGCACCAATCATTGCATTAATAGCCCATACTTCATCAAAAATAACACTATTAACCTGGGATAAATGAAAGTCTAATTGACTTTGACCCATAGCAACTATTGCAATATTTTTGCCTTTTAGTTGCTCTATTGATGCTTTATCAGACATTTATTCTTCTTTGTCCACTCCTGTAAGCGTCTTTTCTATTATAACCATCTGATTCAAGCGTAAGGCGCTCTAACGCTTCTTTAAACCTTTTCTCGTAATTATTAAGAATATCTTGCTCACCTTTCATATAAGTATACGCTTCAGCTAAACTTCCATATAAAAGAGCTTCGCTAGCATTAGTCCCAAGCCATGAAGTTCCGCTTGAAGCTGCAGTAATTGACTCAGGAATATAAAAATAATGAATCTCTACTGTATAACCTGAATCTGGCGATGGACCAACTATAAAAAAATCATCATCAAACTGTGCGTAATACTTTGGAACACCTGTTGTAGCAGATGCTGGATATGCTTCTCTTATAAAATTAACATCTTTATTAAGTAAGTAATTATAATTGCTGTCACCATCTATAACGGCTAATGAATAAGGATATAAATAATCTGTTGGCGTTGCCAAATAAGAGTTACTGCTTGTAAATGTTCCTGTTTGATTCTTTCTAAAATTAGGAAGTTCAACGGATTTAATTATTCTATTCTCAGCTTGTACGATTATATTTGTCATATTAGAAACAAAAGATGCTTCAGTGTTTTCAGTATAATCCTGTATAGCTGATTTTAATGTTGTAAATGTCCAAGCCATATTATGATGTACTCACTGTTAATTTTCCTATTTTGCCTTCCATTTTAAGCCCCATAGTGCTTGATCCAAATTGGACCATTCCTCCACCTATAGGGTTCCATGCGGTATATCTAGTAGAATCAGCTTCTCCTCTGTCAACTCTAGGGTTAAACAATGCCTGAGGATCAACAATATTTAATTCGCCAAGTTTAAGTTGAGGCTGATCTTCATCAAAACAGTCTCTACAGACTCTTAAACCATTTCTTTTGCTATCTTCTATTTGATAGCGTAATTCGTTTAACTTATAGGTAAAGCCGCACCTATCGCAATCTCCTAAAGCTCTTGATGCTCTTGCATAACTCATAACTTTTAGTAACTATTATATGATAAGTCAGGAACGAATCGAACTGATGCTCTTTCTCTATCAGCATCACTAACATCGTTCCACAATTCATCATATTTTTGTTTAATCATAGGAACTCTTTGCAAAGCCTCTGGATTCTTACAGGCAATATTATAAGCTAGCGCATAAGTCAAACAAGGCAAATACCTTGCTGGAACATCTGCGTTATTGCTAGCAGGCTCGCCCACATCCTCTATTCTTTGAATATAGTCATAAACCAAAGTATAGGTTTCTGCACTATCAGGAGTAGCCCATAAAACTATATTAGTTGTTGATACACCCTTGTCTATATAAAACTGAGTTGGTTTAGATTGTGTAAGCTTTGTAGCCTGATGATTATATTCAGTTCTCGAAACTCTATTCATTCGTTGGTCAAACTGTTTATCCGTATCACCAGAATCAGTCCTAATAAAAGCATCAACCACATCCAAAGCAGAGCTTGGCAAAGCATAACTACTTGTACCAGCAGTAACTGCCTGTGTATTTTGCTCAATACTCCAAAGATTAGTGCCTTTATTTTGCCACTCAAGAAAAACTAGATTTAAAGCTCTTTTAGCTCCTCTATAATCATAACCTGAGCGCATTTCCATACCACAAAGATCATAGGCTTCTTCTATGATGTCGCCTATGTCTAAGTTAAATGTAGTGGTTCCGCTTGTTGCCATTTATTTTTTCCTCTTGCCCGCTTTATTTAAAGCTATAGCTACTGCCTGCTTCTTGGGTCTACCTTCTTTAAATAGTTTAGATATATTCTTACTAATTATTTTTCTGGATCGACCCTTTTTTAGCGGCATAAAGCTACATACCTCTATCGTCAGCTTTAGTTGGTTGAAATGCTGGTGTCTTAATTTTTCCCTTGATTTTTGGCTTTCCCGGTGGTTTTACAGTTATAACACCTCTTCCTTTATTGGGGTTCTCTCCAGATTTTCTTCTTGCTCTTTTTTCACTGGTACTATCGCCTGTAGCATAACCTCTATCGTCAGCTTTAGTTGGTTGAAATCCTGGTCCTCCTGTAAGCGGTGCCGTACCAACTACTTTAGGGATTCTAACTCCCCTTGTTGGTCTGTCTCGCATGACAGCTCCACCTGTCAGAGGAGGCGCTTGTCTAGAAGGTTGTGAAATACCACCACCAAACATTTTCTTAGCATATTCTTTATAAGATTGTACTTTTTTTTCAGTGCCAACTTCCGTTGCACCACCACCCCTAAATGAACTACTGACTGGAGCTTTTGATTTAAAAACGCCACCACCCATATAACCAGTTAGGTTCTTTTTTTTAAGACCCATATTTTTTTTAGGCATATCGCCCTCCCTAGTTTAAATATCCACATACTCTATTGCTAAAGTATGTGGATAGTATTACATAAAACTACCTTTTCTTAGTAGTTGATTTATTTCTTTTTAACTGACGCTTTTTTCTTAGCTGGTGCTTTTTTAGCTTTTTTCTTAGCTGGTGCTTTTTTAGCTTTTTTCTTAGCTGGCATTTTTCCGCCAACATAAGCTTCATTAACATCAGCCGTAGATGGATCATCAGCCACAAAATGCCCTTTCGCATTCTTAGCCCTATCTCCATTCATTTCCCCACACTTGCGTTCTGCATCAACTAGATCAGCATCAGGACCAAAAATAGGTCGATAGATACCATCATCATCTAGTCTTAGAACCATGTATTGAGCGGGAAATTCGCCAGTTTCAGAAATGACATATTGTTTTTTTGCCATTGTCCTCTCCTAATTAATCAGAATATACTTTTACCATCTCTAAAACGATAGAATAAGTATCTCCTGAGCTGTGACCTACTGTTGTGAACAGAATGTCACCATTTTTACCACTACCTGAATTATTTGGAATACCACCAAAGTCTTTAAAGTCCATGTGTCCATTACTACTTTCAGCTAATTGCATCAAAAGAACATTAGCCGTAGCGTTAAGAAACATTTGGACAGACATACCAACGATGGCATGGCTCACTCGCATTACTCTAACCTCAGAACAGGAAGTACCTGCTGCGTTAGCTGCTAAAGCAGATACGTCTACTTTAGCTACTGCGGATTCGCCAGTGCCATCACTGACATTGGTAAACTTCATAATACAATTTCTTTCTCCATCCTCAATAGTCTGGGAAGTTACTGCATCAGCCATAATTTACCCCCTTACTCGAATGGAGTAGCTAGAGTACCATCACCATGAAGAAACGCCTCACAATGCCATACTGCTGCTGAAGTTGCTACTAAACGAATTACTCCGCCCACTAACCAACCTTGTGCTGCTGATCCCAAATCAATGGTATCGTCATCACTGGCATCAGGGATAAAGGTATTAGTATCTGTTGCAGTTGCTGGATCAAACAAGTGAGCAAAGCCAGAAAATAAATCACTGGAATTGTCTGTATTGATTTGTCCTGCACCCGTAAAAGTAGTGCCAACTATAAAGGTATAGTTTAATCCTGCTACTGCAGTAGGTAATGTTACTACAATACCTGCCGCTCTATTTAAAGTATAAACAGTGCCTGAATCAGTTGATTCAACTGATTTTGTAGCGGCTGTAATGCTACTTACATTAGAATATGCAGAGAGATAGCCCGTAGTAGTAATATTACCGCTACTATCTATATCTAAATTGGTTGTGATAGCCCCTGTGGTAGAACTCTTGCTGATTTGTTCAAATCCGCCTTCCGATCTAACTGGACCATTAAATGTTGTGTTAGCCATAATTCCCTCCTAAAGAGAATAAATCTATCATCTTGGCAAAGTCTGCTAGGGGCAGTTGATAGACAATTAAAATTATCCCTAGATATAAAAAAAAGGAGACCCCCGAAGAGGTCTCCTTATTGCTCTTATGAGCTTCCTGGTGATCCCCAGATACCAAGTGGATCAGATACCCCGAAGGAATATCTTTCTCTAGCTTTGTATCTAACGTTACCAGTGTCAAAGTCTCCATCCATAGATGTAGTCATTGGCGCTCTAACAAAATGCTTCATGCCATCGGGTATATCAGTGACGATAAAGAAAGCATTAGTATCAGTTAAATAATGATTAACTGAAAAACCTTCTGGTATCACACCATTTGTAACGATTGCATTAACATCATTGTCAGCAGTGCCGACTCTGTAATCACTCTTTAAAAGTCTAGTAGCTGTAAACTGAAGATCAGTTGGAACTATTAGCTTTTTAGGTCTAGCTGCGATTTTAAGTCCTCTTTCATCCGTCCACTTGCTGATTTGAATGATAGCGTTTTCTAAAGACGTTTCATTCAAGTCTGCAGCAGTTGTCGGTCTGTTAGAGTTCTTACCGCCACTAACCAATGGATGACCATCACCGCCAGTTACACCATCACCTGAGGCTGTAAATAAATTTACGCCATCACCTGATTGGTAACTATTAGTGAATCCATTATTGAGTGGGAAAGCAGATTTGACTTGCTTTGTATAAGCCATTGCACGAGACAATGCTTTGGTATATCTGCCAGAGAGGGAAACATATAGATTATCTTCCATAGCCTCCTCTGTAACAGAGAATCCCATTGCAATTGTTTCATGGGTGTAGCGAGCCACAAAAGATTCTTGCGCAGTATCATAACTGATAGCTGAACCTTCATCTTTAACTGGTGCTGCACCAAAACCTGACAACTTGAGTTCTTCCTCGAATGATCTCTCAGAATTTTCAGTTGCATAGATTTCTTCATGCTCGTTTTCGTACTTGGAATATTCTTCTCCAAACAGGGCATTAAGTCCTGGGAGAAGCTGCTTGAGCTCTTGTGCTCTTGATATAGCTGCCATAATTTATCTCCTTAACCTATGCCAGTCGCACTAAGCAACTGATGCCCGCCTGTACCGAAAGCGGATTGTGAATTAAATACTACCAATACATCTGTGTAAGCATCACCAATAGCACTATCAGGACCATCGACAAAATCGATAATCTTTACAGGTAGTGTGCTAGTGGTTGCAACAGTAGATATATCAACAGCGACCTTACTTCTTCCAATTGAAGTTGATCCTGCAGTTTGCACAATAGCACAGTTTTTACCAAGATCATCTTGGTCTGCTGCACCATCGCATTGCATTTGCATAATCAAAAACGGATCGGAAGCAACGTACGCTACAATATCACTCGCAGCAGTTGATGCTGGAAAATATTGATTTGGCGTAAATTGTTTTGTTGTTGGGTCAGTGTAAGCGCATCCAAGAAATATTCCTATAGGGGTACAAGCAGTAGTGCCTGTATCTTTAGCTATAGTCGTATTAGGATTGTCGTCAGCCCACTTTACAATATCTCCGAAGAATATGGATGTTCCATACGCACTCTTGATTTTGTAATGTGTAACTTTCGCATTGTATGCACAAGACACTAATGATCCAACAGGTGTTGCTCCATGAGGAGTTGCACTTGATGACATAATTGTCTCCTTAATTTTATTAATATTAAGACTCTAAGAGTCTTTACCAAAAGTCGTTCTCGATTTCCTTTCAAATACTTGTTTAGGCATACGAGAATCGTTATCTTTTAAAAATATGTTATCAACAGATTCCATTTGAGTGTGAGCTTTATCTCTAAAGTGTCGGTCTCTTGCTTCCGCAAGCTCTTTTGGCATCTTACATAATAACTGTCCACCAATTTCTATATTCCCTTTTTCAGCCCATTCAGATTTATGGTCCATCATTTGATTTTTAAGTTCTGGGTGATCTTCCATTTTGGAAGGCTCCCATCCATCTCTAAATCGTCTTGATACATTAGTATTATCAGTTTCACCCAAAAGGGCTGTTCTGATCCACCTAAATGCCCATCCTTCTTGTGGGTCGGGGTCTGGTAAATTGATAGGATTTTCCCAACTTTGTATACGTTGGGCAGCATCTCTGCTATCTAAAGCCCTAGGGCTACGCTCTTGGCTTGTAGGAGTAGTATCAACAGAAGCTTCCTCCACTTGATTTTGATTATTATCAATAGTGTTTTCTTGTTCTGCCATGCTAACTCTCCTTCAATAATTGATTTGCATACGTTTCTGGCGTGATCCCAAGTTGACGAGCTAAGCGAACTTGAGTCTTTGACAGGCGTATTTGCGTGGGTTTTTTGTTTCCGCTATCCCGCGAGGCGGATGCAACAACTGTTTGTGGTTGTCGTTTTGGCGTTTCTTCAATAGTAACCATTTCTGAATTACTATCAGCTTGAACACCGAAAAAGCTTGGGAATTCTTTTCGCATTTCCTTGTCTACTTCTGAATAATATTCTTCAGATTTTGTAGCTGGATTAATGCCTTTTTTGTTTAGCTTCTGATCTACATACAAAGAAAATGATGTCATTTCTTGATGAAAGGGCTCTGAACCCATAAACCAGGGGTTTTTCTTTGACCATCGCTCCATATCAGGGTCTAGTTTTTGTTGAGGAGCTTGTTGTGCTACCTGCTGTGCAGCAGGCATATTTTGTAATATTTGGCTTTGAACTTGTTGTGCAGTTGAACTTGATTGCTGCTCTGCCAATGTTGCTTTAGAAAGAAGTTGTTGTGCTTTAGCCATTGCATCAGCATCTCCTTCTTCATAAGCCTTCTTAAATGATTCTGAAGCGCTTTGTTTTGCCCATAAAGCATTGTTATGCGCTGTTTTATTTAATACCTGTCCACCTTGATCCACCATTTGCTGTAAGCGTTGGTTTTCATGCATTATGGTTTGAAGCCTGGTTGCAGCTTCTTTAGCCATTCTATCGGAAGATTCTTTTGCTCTTCGCTCTTCGTGGTATTCGTATTTTATTTGATTGATGCGATCAGCAGCTCTTTGGCTATAAGCTGATATTTCTTGGTCAACATCATCATTATCAACCTTAGAATCAGTTTCTTTAGATTTTTTAGGTCTACGATCTTCTTCTGGAGTATCGTCAACTATCTCTATTTCAACATCATCAGAAGATTTGCCGTTAATTTCTGTAGTAACACCAAAGAATCTATCTTCTTTAGATTGGGTTGCTTCACTTATATTGGGTTCTTCATTTACTATTTCAGTATTCGATTCACTCATGCTCTTACCACTCCTGTAGGATCATCAACAACAGCTTCCACTGTGTCATCATTAATTAAACGAAACTCTTGTCCATACATTTTGATACGAGTGCCTGAATAAGCACGAAATATAACCCAATCACCTTTTTTACACCAAGGTCCAGAGGGAAATCTTTTCGAGTCTTGATAGCATTCTTTTCCAAGTTTGAGAATATACCCACATATATTAGATAATTCTTCATCCTTTACAGTAGAGGCTGCTTTAAGAATACCGCCTTTAGTTTTTTCATCAGCTAGAGGCATAGCTACCAATATCTTCCAGCCCTTAGGCTCAGGAAGTTGACTTTTTATCTCTTCTGAAACAATAGGTTCCTCTATGCTTTCAGGTTCTGATATAGTCTTTAAGGCTTCTTTTGTCATATTTTGCACGATTTTAGGAATCGAGTTTCCTGTTATTCTTGGATATGTTTTTCAACCCAATCCAATAATTCACGCTCTGCAAGGGCTAAACCCTCGATTATTCCAGCCATCTTTTGGTAGTCGCTGTAATCTTTACAAGCTCCTGTCGAAATATGGTCGGCATGTTGATTCATAAACTCTCTGAGCCTTTTTTTCATAAATTCTGAAAGAGATAGCCCTTCCATATTTTGTGCTTGCTCAGTGATATTATTATTCATTCTTATTGCTATCTTTCGCTATATCTATTCCGATGTCAACCCCTTTTTGATAATCTTCTCTAGCCTGTTTATCTTTAAGTTGTTGTGCATCTAGCAAATCGCTAGCAATACGCTGTCCTATATTTATTCCTGAAATTTCAGATTGTGTTGCAAGTCTTTTCTTTTCTAACTCTACATTGGCTGCTGCTTTCATAGCGTCCAACTCTAGTCTGCCCTTGCCTTCTTCTGTCTTACGTTGTAATTCTCCCTCTTTAATAGCTATCTCTCTTTCTTTAGCCATTATCAATGGGTCTTTTTGTTGTTCTTGTATTCTTTCTTGTTCTGCTTGCGCTTGTGATGTAGCTGAAACTCTAGTAGCTGCTTTTGCAACCATAGATGATATACGTTTTTCAACATCTGCTGGTAAAGGTTCGCCTTCAGGTGGTAGCTCTACACCCATTTCTCTTTCAATTTCTTTTCTAAATTGCATTGTTAAATGCTCATTAACATAGGCTGATGCTGCTGCCATAATTGCTGGCGCTGTTGGAGAAGCTTCTACCAATTGCATAATTGATGGATTTTCCTGCGTAGCTACAATTGTCTGTATATGTGCCTCGTGATCCTGGAACGAGAAAGCTTTAACAGCTTTGCCATTAATAATGTTCTGAACAGCACTAACTGGATCAACAGGGTTGACCTCTTCATCTAATGGAACAATATCTTCTACGTTCCTGATTCCTAGCACTTCTAGCATTTGCCTGTGTAATTCTGGCAAGTTATACATCTCTGGTGCTTGTGATGCTAATTGCATAGCAGCTTGATATTGCATAATCCTTTGTGCCATTGTTGCGGCATTGGGATCAGATACAGGAAGAACATCAATTCTGTCATCAAAATCTTCTACTTTAATAGACTCTTCTTCATCCACCTCATAAGGATAAGAGGGGTCAGTAAAGTCTCTAATTATATCTACCAATATATCAAATTCTTTTCTCATTGAAGCATGGAGTCTAGCCTGCACAGCAGACATTACTTTCATGTTTCTTTCTAATAGCGCTAAGGTAGTTCCTACAGGTGCCTGATTATTCATATCAGAAACCTTCATATCATTCATGCTAGCAAAACGCCTGCCTTCCTCAACTATATTTTGTAATAGCTGGTATAGAGTTCCTGATGGCTCTTTATAAGGTAAAAAGGTGATATTATCACGAATTGCGCCACCAGGAATATCTACATCTCTAAACTCACCAGGCATGATTGGGGTATCATCGCCTTTGATTCTAAGACCTCTTGCCTTTAAACCTCCAGGTAAATTAGACAATGTTCCTGCATCCACTAACTGTCTTAATATAGATGTTGCTGATTTAGCAAGTCCACCTACCATGTGAATTAAACCAAAACCATAGAAGCCAATTCCAGGAAGATATTGATAATGAACAAAGTGCATTCTTCTTAATTTAGCAGCATCATCTTCATACCAATTTCTTCTGATGCTTAGAATTATGCCACTTGGATAATCAATTGTTACAACATAAGGTAAAGCAATTCCAGTTTCTTCTTCTTGTTCATTTGTATCTTCATAACCAACAAGGTCTAAATCAACTTGCATTTCGATAATAGTGTGACGATCATCATAGTTGAAGGTATTAACCTCACCAGTCATATCATCATATTTTTTCTTAATATCAGAATATTGACTATCTGATGCCGAAAGCTCTATGTCTCTATAAAATCCACTAACCTGCATCTTGCGAACATCATTGGAAGATTTACGCATAACGTGCGTTGCTCTATCACAGGTTTCTAAATCGCTTGCACCATAATTAACGACTACATCTTCTGCAGGAACAAATATGGAACGAGGTCTGTTTAAATTAGGATCGTAATAAACTTTTCTAAATGCAGAACCCGCCAAAGGCAAAGAAAATAACATCTTCTCTGTTTCAGATCGGTATTCTGACATTTCATAAGTTAAAAGATAATTTAAGTAATCTTCAACTCGCTTTGATTGTTTCTCTTTTTCATCTGTTGCTTTGCCAACAATCTTTGTTCTAACTGGACCTTGAGCTGGAAACATCTCAGATATTGATTGAGACTGAAATCTAATTACTGCTTCGCTGAGCATAGGATGAAATACTCCACAAGCACCAGCCCAAGGGGTTGTTCTTTCCTCTATTTTTAAACCCAGTTGGTCAAGACCTTTTATATAGGTTTCTTCCCACTCGGTTCTTGAATCTTTATCTGCTGTATATTCGCCAATTAATTTGCTGCCTAACTTATCTAACTCATCTTCATCAATGTATTCAGTTAGATTAGAATTAAATTCGCTTTCACCTCTTTTGCCCGAAGAAGGATCGAAATCAATAATCATGCCTCCGTCATCAGTATCAATAGCCACTGATTCTGGGTTCTCGATTACAATCTCTAAACCCGATTCTGGTTCCTGTTCAATCGTACCCTCTATAGGTGTTGCAGGTTTTCTTTCTATAGCCAAAATAACTCCTAGTGTAAAACTCTATTATCTAAATCTTCAGTTAAAGCTTGATCTACAATATCTTGAAGAATATCTATTAATTCTCCGTGCAAAGTTAATCCGTTTAATTCTGCTACATATCTAGCAGAATCCCATGAATCTGCACGGATTTGTGGTCCTTCGTATTCATTACCATCAAGGGTATAAGATGTTATATAAATCTTCATTAATAATAATTTGCAATTCTATTATGCTCCAAAGGTTCATCTTCTTCATCTGAATGAACAGATATAAAACCACCTTGTCTATATCTTAACAGAGCTTGCGTACTGCTATCAACTAAATCATCATGTTCC
>Ga0255047_10002432_pt1 | contig 12318 bp, 25 predicted proteins | sample JV7_2_1_MG_FD_183640 | JGI IMG/M metagenome (GOLD analysis project Ga0255047, IMG submission 183640) | Seawater microbial communities from Jervis Inlet, British Columbia, Canada - JV7_2_1 | ecosystem: Environmental > Aquatic > Marine > Inlet | place: Canada: British Columbia | collected 2016-10-06
CGGTTCATGCTCCGGGAAGCGCTGGGCCGCGATCAGTTCGGAAACGACTACATCGTATTTAGAGCAATCCTCCTGGACGGAGGGGAGTATGACGTGGGGGACAGGATCTTACCGAGCATCATACTTGAGCACAAGGGGATCACAGATGACCTCTGGGCCAAGTACCGACTGAAGGCGCTACGGGCCTTTGCCGACCAGAGCCGGATAGTGGGCCTGAAGATGGCAGGATTTCTACCAAACGATGCAGATGAAGAGCAGGAGCAGGAGGCAACAGCATGAGAGCAGACTTATTCACGAACAAATTCGCTCCGAACCAATTCTACGGAGCAGCGCTGGCCAACGGAAACTACGAGAACGCCTTTACAATTAACAAATTCGGGGCAAACCCGGTAGCGGCTACAGGGGATGATCTCTGGGACAACGGGACGGCCCTGCTTTACGGAACAACGGCGGAAGCGATCGAAGTCATATCGGATGATGTAAACGACATTGTAGGGACCGCTGGAACGGGAGCTACAGAAATCACCGTACAGGGCCTGGACGCAAACTACGACAGGCAGACGGTAAGCGGGATCGCGCTTAATGGCACGACTGCGGTAGCTATCAGCTCGACCTGGATACGGGTCTTCCGCGCCTGGGTGACAGCGGCCGGTTCCAGTGGAGCAAACGAAGGCACCCTGACTATCCGGGTAGCAAGCGCCGGGGCGACCCGGGCCCTGATAAGCCCGCTCAAGAACCAGAGTCTCATGGCCGCTTACACGATTCCGAAGGACTACACGGGATTTCTGCAGCGCTGGAGATGCAAGGCGGCAAAGAACGTAGGAGCGGCAATTGAAGTGACACACTCCCTGCGCTTCCGGCCCCTTGGAGAAGTTTTTCAGGTCAAGCAACAGGAGGAGATCGCTTCCATTGGCGTCTGGACGGACACCAAATTTGATCTCCCGCTGGTGATCCCGGCGAAGGCGGACGTAAAGATGACTCTCGATGTAGTCTCCGCGGTGGCTGTGGTAAGCGGAAGCTTCGATCTGCTCTGCGTAAGAACAGCGACTACGTAACACCCCAGTGAAGACGATCATTCAGATTCCGGTGAAGAATCACTCGGAGCGCGTCCCCGGCAAAAACTACCGGCTATTAGGGGGAAAGGAGCTCTGGAAATGGTCCTTCGAGCCCCTTATGAAGCTGCAGGGTAGCCTGGACATAGACGTAGTGCTCTACGATGAGCCGAACCGCCCGCCCTGGACCCTGGAGGACTGGGCCAACGGCAATCACATCCTGCGTGAGTTCGCCTTCATGTATCCAAACTACGACCTTTATCTTCAGCGCTTCGTGACTGCACCCTTCCTGAGCACTGAGACGGTCATAAAAGCGGTGGAAATCCTATCCCAAGGCGAACATGACTCTATTTTCACAGCGACGAGGCAAGGCCAGTGGGTCTGGCATAACGGCAAGGCTGTCAATTACGACCCGAACCGGGCGGACGGGCTACCGCGCTCCCAGGACGCCCAGGTTCTTGTGGAAACTACTGGGCTCTACGGGATCACAAGAACAGCGCTCCTTTCGCGTGGCACTCGCCTTGGAGAGAACCCCTTTGCTATCCTGGTCTCGAAAATTGAGGCGCTGGACATAGACACAGAAGAAGATTTTTCACAGGCTGAGATCCTGGCCGGCAGGGGCACTCGATAGATTCGTGTTTGGAGAGCGGGCCCCTGCTGGCACCCTTTAATCATGGCAGAAAAAGGCAAGAGATTCACCGACCGCCACAGGCAGGTTCTAGGGTTTATCGCTACGGGGATGGATGGGCTGGACGCCTGGAAGAAGGTTTATCCGAGATCCTCCCGGCCTACTGCGAAAAGCGCAGCCAGTAGGCTACGCAAGCGGCCGGAGGCTCGCAGATACCTGCGGGAGCTGGCCAAGCAAAGAGAAGAAGCCTTGGAAGCCAACCAGCGGGTCATAATCAGGAAACTGACCGAAATCATGCTGGGGAAAACCCGACACGTTGTAGTCACCAAAGACGGCAAGATAGAGGTTTACGATACCAAGGACTCCGACATGATCGCCGCGGCCGATAAGCTGGCAAAGATTCTGGGCATCTACGCGCCTGAGAAGAACAAGAGCGGGCCTGTGATAGATCCGGAAGTAGTAGCTCTTATGAACTCCATTCGCTCAGGGAAGTGAAATGACCGAAGACGAGCTGCGGGATCCAATCTGGAGAATCTCGAACCTCTACAAGATTGTCGACGAAGCCGGCAAGTGCATCGACTTTCGCCCGAATCCCGTGCAGCAAAGCATCCTGGAGGATATATTCCTGCGCGGTCAGCGTAGAATCGCCATCCTGAAAGCCCGGCAGCTGGGCTGCTCCACGCTGATCGAAATCATCGCCTTGGACATGGCGCTCTTCTCGGAGGACAAATCGATTTCGATCGTGGCGGACACTGCGGAGAATGCGGCCAAACTCTTCAAGACAAAGGTGAAGTATGGCTATGAGACTACAAAAGACTTCGTAAAGGCCCTCTCTCCGCTTCTCACCGACACCCAGAAGGAGATGGAGTTTGAAAACGGCTGCACGATCATGGCCAGCGTCCGCCAGAGATCCGGGACCAACCAATTCCTGCACATCTCAGAGTGGGGAAAGACCGCCCACAAAGACCCGGAGAGATCATCTGAAATCCTCACAGGGGCAATCCCAACGGTTCACCCTCCAGGGATCGTAATCAGCGAATCCACCTTTGAAGGAGGAAAGGGCGGAGATTTCTACGAGCACCTGAAGCAGGCCATGGAAACTCCGCCTGAGTACAAGACTGAGCTCGATTTCTGGTTCAAGTTCTTCCCCTGGTATATCGACGCCCGCTACACCCTGGAGGGCGACAGTGCCCAGATTTCCGATGAAATCACTGAACGCCTGGACGAACACGAAGAGAACCTGGGCATAAAGTTCACCCCCGGCCAGCGGCTCTGGTATTACAAGCAGGATGTCATCCAGGGGCGCTATATGCTCCGGGAATACCCGACCACCCCGGATGAGGCGTTCCGGGTCCCGGTGGAGGGAGCAATCTATTCTGACGCAATTTCAGAGATTCGGGCAAAGGGCCGAATCGTTCCCTTCGAAAGAGAGCAGCAATACCCGGTGTATTCCTGCTGGGACATAGGATTCAGTGACTACACCGCAATCTGGCTTGTCCAGGTGGCCGGGCGGGAACTGCTCTGGCTCTGGCACTATGAAAACAGCGGGGAAGCGGCTGCTCACTACGTGGAGGAGCTCAGTAAGACGGGAATCGTAGTCAGTAAACACTTTCTCCCCCACGATGCAGACTACTCAGGACCGGCAGCTGGTGGAATGACCTTCATGGGCCAGCTCAAGAAAGCGGGCCTTGAAAACATGGTCCTCGTGCCCCAGTGCCGGGACATCTGGATCGGGATCAACCGGCTGCGGGGACTGATCAAGCAGTCCTGGATACACCGGGACAACTGCGCGAGGGGGATCGAGTGCTGGGAAGCCTACCACTGCAAGATGAACGTGAACATGGGCCGCCTTTCAAATGATCCGGTCCACGACTGGGCATCCCACAGCGCTGACGCCGGCCGCACCTTTGCAGAAGCGATGGAGCATGGAATGGTGGGCCCTGCAGCTCACCAGGTTCAGCAGCAACACCGCCCGGGAATCCGGAGAGCGAAAAGCGGGATAAAGCTCTGATATGGTCTTGACGGGAAGTAGGAAGGGGTCATACTTAGGGGTAGTTCTTTAACTCCAAACACGAAGGAATAGAGATGGACAAGAAGCTCAAAGAGTTGACGGAAGAAGCTGCCAGGATCAGGGGCCAGATTTTTATCTTCAAAACAGAGATGGATCTGGCAGCGTTAATTGAAACGGAATTAGGTTCCCTGAGAGACAAAAGCCTGCCAGAAGAATCGTTCAAGGAAGCCTGCGATCAGGCTGCGGGGAAGTGCCGGAGATATATCGAGCACATAGCACCGATTCTGAAACCATGAAGCGCTCCCCCCTAAAGCGTAAGACTCCCTTAAAGCGGGGAACCTCCCGGCTGAAGAGAACTCCCCTGCGCCGGGTATCAAAGCGCCGGGAGGGGGAGATGAGTGACTACACCGTGGCCCGCAAGGAGTATTTGAAAGCTCACCCGGCCTGCGAACTTGCGGGATGCACGGCTCGGTCGGATCAGATCCACCATATAAACGGTCGAAACCAGGGAAAGCTCACTAACCAGGCGGGTTTCATGGCGGTCTGCCGAACCTGTCACGACTGGATTCACTTTAAATCGCCATCAAAGGCGAGAGAGAAAGGATACCTGACATGAATTATATGACTGTCGGCGGAAAAACAAGAAGCTTGGGCCGCCCGAAGGAATGGAAATACGAATACTGGGAAAACTACCGCCAGCGTTGGTACTGGCAGCTGAAGTCTCCCAACGGGCGCGTCGTAGCTATGTGTGGGGGAGGCTGGGAAGGAGGATATTCCAGTAAAAAGGGACTGTTAAAGATCCTGAGAAGGCTTAGGGATGGAGGATATTTGGCTCCAATTGTCCTGATTAAGAAAGACAGCGAATGAAGGAGCGAACCATCACCATCGACGAGCGCAAGCCAGAGCGCCAATTCAAGGACGTGAAGACTCCCCGGGATCATCTCGGCTACGCCATCGTGAAGGCCCGCAAGATCCTGGGCCTCTACGCCTACTGGGGAAGGGCCCTGGAAAACCAGACAGGAAACCAGCTTTTCAGGGTAAAGGACATCATAGACGGCAAGGTTCGAGTCGAGAAAACCAGGATTATCTGCCGGGATGCCATCGTCTACCGGGACCGCCACGGGGGCAATCCGAAGCATGTAAAGCAACATTTTAGCGTGGGTTTTGCAAAATGACTCCCTACGCTGCAGCCCGCCTGGTATATGATGTTGAGCCCTGTGCCCACACATTCGATGAAGATTTAGTACAACTCTGTACAACCGGCTGGGTATGCTCTTCTCCAGAAGTCTTTATCATGGGAAGACCCGTCTTTGCTTCCGCTGAACCAGCCCTGATCGTGGACTCATCCTACAGCTTCCCGGAGGAGGTCTGGAACTGCTGGCACATCCATCTCTACGCTGGAAACCTGGCCAAAGCCTTCGACATCGAGCCCTACCACTTCCCCTGGATTTCATTTGAGAGAAAGAACAAGCTGCGCTTCTGGGACAGGGCGAAGATTCACCGGATCATTGGAGGACTATAATATGGCTGATTACAATTTAGAGAATCTATATAATGTGTCTGTCGGGAGGACGGTCACGGGGTATACTATAGAATTTGACCTGAGCTCCGAGCGCCAGCCCCCGGAGAAACATGAGAAGGAGCGAAAGGGGGCGATCTGGATCGTTTCTGTGCGGTACTGGAATCCTGCATTGATTATGGCCTCTGGTGCTCCGGGGGCAAAGGTGCTATGTTTTCGCTGGCGCTGGTTGGCAGAGCTCTACTGTTTTGGAATCCACATGAGAAACACCGCACCTTCGGGTGGAATTGTAGGTTGGTGGACAGCTGAAATAATCTGAGTGAGAGATTGAGATGATGAACGAAGATACAGCGATAAAGAAGATCAACGAGAACCCAGCACTACTGGACGTCTTATACGACATGGACTTACTGCCGGAGCAGCTGAAGCGGCCATCCAAGGACTGGCGTAGAATGTTAATTTTGACTGCCGCCTGGCCGGATTCAACGGCCGCCGCGACCAGATCCACAGGATAGTAGGAGGACTATGACTGAAGCCCAGGCAATCAAGCAATGCCGCTGGCTAAGACGCCGTATACGGGCTTCTGGAAGAGAAAAGCGAGGGAAGTGGGTAAAGCGGCTGATGGAGCTGCAGAGAGCTTACTGGAAAGGACAGAAATGAGAGAAGTAGAGGGAAATGCCGTAATCATGGGAAACATCTGCGTGATAGATGAACCGGACTCATTGGGCCGAAGCGATGAGGTGGATCGCATCGCCCAGGCTTTGGTGATTCAATTCAAAAGTAAGGAAGACATCAGACAGGCAATTCGAGATGGCCGCTGCAGGTTTACAATCTTTGAAAAGGTTGAGCCATGACCGACCTGAAACCATGCCCGGCCTCCCGCTCCCGAGCTAACCGAGGATGAGAAATTTGGAAAGAAATTACGAACCGAGGCGATGCGACAGATGAGGGAAGCCGGAGAGAGGCGGAGGAAGGGGGACATCAAGGATTGCGTAGTCGAGTCGAACCCTCCAGATGTAACGACCATCCCCTTTAAGAAGGCCGAAGAATGAAACGAAGAACCTTTTTAGGAACGCTCCTGGCGGCGCTCACGGTTCCGCTAGCCGCTGCATTGCCGAAAGGTAAGAAGCGAACCAACTATACGGCAACGGACGTGATAGAGGCCCGTAGGGCTGGGTTACGGCGCTGTAAACCGATTCCAATGGACGGGGTAGAGGCTTATGCCCAGGCCTACCGGAAAGCGATGAACGAGATGTATGACGAGATGATTCTAAGGGCGGTAAAACGATGAAAAGACGTACATTTCTAGGAAGATTCCTGGGGGTTCTGACAGCTCCGCTGGTGGTGCTGATACCTAAGCGCAAACCTAAGTTCATGGGCGATATTTACTGCGGGGAGGAAATCACGGTGGTGATGGAGCGGTTGCCTAAGGATCTGATTCCCTACATTCAGATCGAGGGACTTGACGAGAATGGAAAGTTTCAGACAGAGCGACTAAGCACCGTAGGCGGCGAGGAGTGGCAGGTTGTTTCGCAGAAGAAGTGGAGCTGGGTCTACCGCTACCGGCCGGAATACCATTATTCCTCCGCCCCGACCATCGACATAGGCTAAGAGCCCCAAAACCTGAAATATCTTGCCATCCCCTATAGCGGGGGAATAAGCCTCTTATCATGGGAACCACCCCCTTGAACTGGAGGCTTAATCATGTGGGCGAACTTTGAAGCAAGAGACAGGGTATTCAGATATTTCAAGGGCGGAGGGGGGCCATCCCCTCGAAGCATCGCACCTCCAGCCCCACCTCCCCGGAGAATCGATCTGGCAGCGTCAGCGGCATCGAGAGCGGAGCGCGAGAAGGCAGCAAAGCGCAAGGGCCGCAGGACAACCCTCCTGGCAAACGAGACCCTGGGAAGCGCCGAGCAGGAGAACCGGGGCCGCAAGACCCTGCTGGGAGGCGGGTAATCATGGTAACTGCAGCTGAAAAGAACGCGAAAGCGGACCCGGTTACGACCGACAAGAGCCCGAACGAGCGCAAGGCAGAAGAGATCATCTCGAACTGTGACACGCTCTTTGGAGAGCAAAAGGAGTGGCGGCATACCTGGCAGGACATCTCCGACTACGTGATCCCTCGCAAGAGTAACATCGAGACCAAAGAGGTAGAGGGAGAGGTCCGAACGCATGAGCGCTACGATGACACCGCTGAAGATGCGATGGAAACAATGGCAGCGGGAGTCCTTGGATGGATCGCGCCGGCCGGGGAACAGTGGTTCCGCTTCGAGCCGATCAACAAGGATGCTCCCCAGTCGGTCAAAACGTGGCTGCAGGAATGCTCTGAGATCGCCGTAGAATCGATTTACAGCTCAAACTTCTACCTGGGCTTCCATGAGGCCCTGATCGACGCCTGCGCCTTTGGCACGATGTCAACCTTCGTGGATGAAGGGAAAAGGCGGGATCTCAATTTCTCAACCCTCGCAATCGGCTCCTACGCCATCGCAGAAGATGACGAAGGCTTTGTGGACACGCTTTATCGCAAGTTTGAATACACCGCTCGTCAGGCAATGCTCAAATGGGGAGAAGATGCCCTGAGCGTCCCGATGAAAGAGGCATTCAAATCTGCCAATGGATCAGACCGAACCAGAAAGTTCGAGGTCATCCAGGCGCTCTACCCAAGAGCGGAAGGGGAGTACAGGGAAGGGCCAGCGGTCCCGGAGGACGAAAGGCCGGTAGCCTGCGATTATGTCTGCAGGACCGGGAAACACGTTCTCAGGGAAACCGGCTACTATGAATTTCCCGCGCCTGTAACCAGGATTCTGCGGGCAAACGTGGGGATCTACGGCCGGAGCCGGGCCATGACCATGCTCCCCACCATCAAGATGCTCAACCGGATCGCCCTGGATACCACGATCACGATTGAGCAGGTGTCGCAACCCGGCTGGCTCGCACCCTATGACCTGGCCTTCGAGCCAAGCAACCGGCCGAACGATGTAACCAGGTGGGACGCATCAAACCCGAACAACAAACCCGAACAGCTCAAGTACGAGAACCGCATTGACCTGGCCGAAGGGCTCATGGAACAGAAGCGTAACGCCATCCGGCGGGCCTTCTTCAACGATATGTTCCAGATGCTCACAGAGGCGAACGAGGCAAACCGCCAGAAGACCGCCTACGAGGTATCAAAGATGGTGGAGGAGCGCTTAACGCTCTTTTCCCCGATCTTCGCCCGGATCACAGAAGAGGGCCTGACTCCCATCCTGGAAAGAGTCTTCTCCATCCTGCTGCGAAAGAACCGCTTCCCTATGGCTCCCCCGGAAGCCGCGCTATCAGGCGGATACAAACTTACCTACATTTCCCGCTTGGCCCTGGCGATCAAGGCCCTGAGAAACCGTCAGATCATGCAGGGAGCTGAAATCCTCGGAATGCTCTCAGAGATCGACCCGGGCGTAAGGCACGTAGTCGACACAATGGGCATGGCTCGCAGCGCTCTGGAGAATATCGGAGTCGAGAGCGATCACATTCGACCAGAAGAAGAGGTAGCAGCAATCATCGAGCAAGAAGCACAGGCGGAGCAGGCCGCGCAAGCAGCGGCCACAGCAGAGCAGGGAGCAAAGGCAGTAGGAGCGCTACCGGAAGCCGCACAGAACCAGGTCATAGATTTCGCACAAGCATCAGCATAAGAAATTCACCCCAATGAATGTCACAATTCTCTCCTGCGGGCCCAGTCTGCGGGAGACATACAATCCGCTAACTGATTCAGCGGACGAAATAGTAGCGATCAATAGAGCGGCCGAAGAGTACGCCCACGACTGGTGGGCCTTCTTCGACAAGGAAACAATCTTGTTCCGGGGAAACCCCGAGAAGGGGATTCTGACCACGAACGCCGTACACAGGATGATTATGTGTAATCCTGATCTGAAGCGACTCTGGCTACCAGGATGGGAGCGAATGCGAGTGCCGAAGGCTCAGTATATCGAGGGGTTCTCCTTCGTGATCGCAATATCTGTAATCCTCTCGCAGTGGTCCCCGAAAAAGATCGACATCTACGGGATGGATCTCGAGGGCACGAAGGATTTCACAGGGGAGCACGTAGATGACCGCTGGGACAACCGGGGCGACAAGAGAAGGAGCTCTGCCCGCTGGAACCGGGAAATCGTGTCCCTTCGCAAGATCATGGAGCTCCATCCGGATACAGAATTTATCAATCACTCACCCCTATCAAAAGGATTATTCAATGGATCACCTGGACTTTTTAGAACGTGAAGCGGAGCAGGTGCATAACTACCTGGTTTGTGCACACAACATCCTGGAGAAAATTCACGAGCAGCTGAACGAGGTATGCTACACTCCGGAAAGAAATGTCCTGGCCTGGGTGGGGGAACTGCTATTCGAGCCGGGCCTGCGAGAGGTCAAGCGGGCAATCGAGGTGCGCAAGACCTTGGAGGAGGTATTCGGCAAGATCACCCCGGAAGAGGTCGAAATCCTCATAAACCACGGGAGGGAGGAGAAGCGCAAGACGGTCATCCTGGACCCGGACGTAGCCAGGCAGGTATTGGACATTGAGAAGCAATTCGAGAAGATCAAGAAATCCAAGAGTCCCCTACAACCTCCTCCGGATGACCCTGAACCCGGCCCAGTGCCCGTAGAGGCTACTGGAACTTTCGACGGGGAACAAAGGGACCGCAGATGAGCCTATTTTTTTCACTGGTATCTCTCATCCTGTCGGTAACTGCCGTACTCTGGGCGGTAGCTATCGGGGAGAGCAATCGCAGGAGAATTGAGAACCTGGAAGACTGGCAAATCATCCACGAGAGAGAAAACGAACCCTCGGTAACGCTGGGGGAAGTGATGCAAACAATAGAGAAAGAAGGAGACCAATGAGCAAGATTGAGGAAAAGATAAGAGAGGTGGCTGGCTCGCTGTTGGATGCAGTAGAAATGAGTCCCGAGGATCTGGCAGAACACGCCCGGGTATTGAGCAAATTAGCGAAGCTGCGAGAAGGGGAACAGCACAGGGCACACCTGAAAAATGCCTTAAGAAAACTCTCAACCGATGAACTCTCGGCGGTCGAAAATCGTGGGTTCTACGAGGATTGAGCTATGAGCATGGTGAGGAGAATGTTTGAGAAGGCCCGGGCGGTAGTGCGGGGCTTTCGGGAGACCGGGGTAAGGCAAACGACAGTGGGCCCGAAGCAGGTGATAATCGAGAAGAAGGCTACAAAGCGCATTACCAGGCATACCCGTAGATACAAATACCACGGTTTTGCTCCTGGAGCATTCGGTAAGAGCCACTTTGAACGAAGAACCCCAAGACTGGGAGCTGCGAGATGATAGAACCCCTTCCAAGCGGATATGATGAGAGGGCCCGGGCGCTGGTGGAACAGATCACCCCGATAGCCGAAAGGCTCATGGACATCGGGGAAGAGTTCGCAGCCGATCAGGTCAACTGCTGGGGAAATGGCATTAGAGTAAGAATCACGCGAGCGGAGCCGCCCGAATGTGTGGGCAAAGTGCCGGGAATTATGGAAGAGGGAGGGAGCCCAGAATGATCCGACGAAACCCTATCTCCAAGGAGCAGCAGCGAATAAACGAGAGGCTGAAGGCAGAAGCCTGGGATCTGGCTATGGCCTACAAGAGCTTCTTCCAGAGCGAGAACGGCAAGCTTATCTGGGCGGACTTAAAGAAGAGATTCGGCTGGCTCGTCCAGCTCTGGCAACCCGGTATGGTCCCAGGAGAAGTGGAACACGAAATCGGCCAGCAATCAGTACTCCTTTACATCAACCGAGAAATCGAGAAACCTTTAAGCGAAGAAGATAAACCACCAGAGGAGGCGAGGCATGGCTAAAGCAAACGTAAGCTACGAACACAAGGACGGGAAGATTTTCAGGAATGGTGAAGCTGTGGCGGACCTTCCTGAGGGCGGGGTGCTCTGGTGTCATCCAAAGTGTGCGAAATACCGGGTGGCAATCAACAACTGGCTGAAGACCCAGGACAAGCCAAAGCCGAAAGCTCCTGACATTCCTCCAGCGCCAGATCCGGAACCTCCAGCTGTGAACCCCAGAAAACAGCCAAAGCCGAAAGTGAGGCCCCCCGTGGAGAAGAACTGGAGAGACATCCGGGAGGAATACCCCGGAGAGATCGACCCGGCCGCGGGGGACAAGACCCCGGCATTCATCACCTGGCTCCGGGAGAACTACCCGGAAGAGGCCAGAAAGCGGTACGCCAACCGCAAAGTCTTTGATTCACCCACAACAGAGTAAGCGAGCAAACCGATGGCAGACCCAGTAACAGTAGAAATTGACGGCCAACAGGTCGAAGTGATCCCCTCCTCTGAGCATTCAGCGGCGGTGGAGGAGCTGCAGAGCCAGGTAGAAAGCCTGACAGGACGGACCCAGGGATGGGCGGACGATAAGGGCGAGTTTATCGCTCCGAACTGGACCGATGATGAAGCGCTCAGAGAAAAGTTCTCCTCCATCCCGGCGCTGGTGGGCGGCTATAAAAACGCCGTTCAACTGGTGGGGAAAGATAAGGTCGTTCGACCGGAAGATGGCGCGAGCGAAGAAATCTGGAATGAGTATTTCAAGGCCGGGGGCAGACCCGATGACCCGGAAGGCTATGAGCTGCCCAAACCTGAAGACGAAGATATTCCCTGGAGCGAGGAGAGAGCAGAAGGCTTCAAGAAGCTGGCTCACTCACTCGGACTCTCCCAGAAGCAGGTAGAGGGTCTTTCAAAGTGGGATCTGGAAGGGATCATCGAAGGCCGCGACTCACTGCAGGCACAGCAACAGGAGGCCCAGGAGGCCGCTTCCGCGGCTCTGAAGAAGGACTGGGGAGGACTTTATGACCGGAACATGGAAACGGCCCAGAGAGCGGCAAAGTTCCTCGGAGGGGACGAACTGCTGTCAGAGCCACAGCTGGCGGACAATCCGATGTTCATCAAAATGATGCAGAAATGCGGTGAAATCATCGGCGAGAAGAAGCTGGTGGGCAATAGAGAGGGGCTTGACGGCTTCGACGGCGACCCGCAGCGTGAGCTGGACATGATTATGTCGGGCAAGGATCGGGACTCGGACCTTTATTACAACTCGGAGCAGAAGTACTCTGATGCGGAGCGGGCC
>Ga0255047_10002433_pt1 | contig 12303 bp, 15 predicted proteins | sample JV7_2_1_MG_FD_183640 | JGI IMG/M metagenome (GOLD analysis project Ga0255047, IMG submission 183640) | Seawater microbial communities from Jervis Inlet, British Columbia, Canada - JV7_2_1 | ecosystem: Environmental > Aquatic > Marine > Inlet | place: Canada: British Columbia | collected 2016-10-06
TTGTACCGGCATATTAATCTGACCAAAATAACCAGGCGTTTGAGTATTAAGACCTGGTTGTTGAGCGCCTTGAGTCATCATCTGCATGATCTCAGCAACAGTTTTAGGTTTCCAGGGTTGGTAAGCCATTTAACTTGGCCCCCAAATATTTCCTTGTCCAAATGGCCCTGTTTGACCCATCGCCATTGCAGTACCTAATCCAAACAATCCACCGAGAACATCACCAAAGCCTGTTTTCTTACGTTGTGTCGTTTGACCTTCAAACGGCAATCCTGAGATTGCACTTGATAACAAACCGGCTTGTCTGAGAGGATAATCCACAGCTCTACCGAATTGTCCATAAGTCGCATCTAATCCTGATTGACCAAGACCTTGTTGTTGACCGCCAATGCCGCCGAGTAAGCCTAATGTTTGGTATTGATCACCTAAAAGACCGCCTTGCAGTCCAGCTCTAAAACCTCTGTCTTGCATACCTAAACCGGCAGCCGTGTCAAAACCCTGTGAACGAAGTTGTGCAGCAGTTCTACCTACGGCATCGTAATAACCACGATCAGCGTCTCCTTCAAGTATAGCTGATCTGGATCCACCAAAGGCACCAGCACCAATAGCTCTATCTTGACTGTCCGCAATTTGTATTTGCCTGGCTCTGTCTAAATCATTAATCGCTGCATCAATAACTTGTTCCTGGTAAGGATTTTGATATTGAGCAATGTCCAATGGCCCTGTCGCCATGCCCGCCAATTCAGCCCTGGGGTTGTAACCCATGGCATCGCCAAACATACCTCTGGTGGCTGCAAAGGTGTCTAATTGGTCTGGGTTAAATCCACTAACCAAATCACCGGTGTAGGGTGTAAACGGAATTTCTGCTGCTGATTGAATACCAGAGTAGGCTTGTAAATATTTTTCCTTGAGTTGTGGGTCAAGAGATGTTGCTGATGTTGTTGCGCCTTTGCTCATAATGTTTTGCTTATAATCCTTTCTTTCTTAAATCCATGTTTTTTTGCGTATCGCTGCCACCCAATCCTCCCGCCTCCGTAGAGCTTTTTACATTCAGCGATACGAGCAAATTTGGTGACTGCTTCGAGAATATCCTCACAATCTGACATATTGCCAGCCAAGAACAATAGGTTCATGGCTCGATATTGTGGGAATTCAATCAGTTCCGTCACGATGACGGATTTTTGACTTATCGGATGAGGCCATAACATCAGCTTACCTGTTGCTATGCCTTCATAAATATCCATAATACAGTATTCCTCTTGATATTTTAAGCACGTTTCAATCAATGGCTTACACCATTGCCATTGCACTTCCCACTCTTGTCTAAACGACTGCGGTGGTGGCAAGGTTGCCTGAGTTGTCAACGCTGAGTTTGTACTTGGTTCCATCGGGTGCCACTAATATTAATTGGGTGCTATCAAAACCGTTTACTTCAATCCTTTCTCCGGCTTTAAATGATAGACCGTCTCTGTTTTCTATTTCACTGACCAGGTTATTCATATAGCCTCGGTTGTATTCAACACCTGGTCGCGTTAAGGCTTGTCTAGCCATTATCTCCTTCCTCTGTTTCTAACATCCAATCTAATGTTGCCTAAACTAAAGTCCTGGTTGGTATCACCGGTCACAGTCAACATCACTTGCCTAGAGCTGAATCTCGCATCGGTATAACCGTCTGCCTCAAAGGTAAATGAGCCAAAATCCGTTTCCGCACCCAAAGGGGTAAACCGACCTTTAAAACTTAAAGTAACACCAGGTAGGGTGTTAGCCTCACTGTCTGGAATGATTTGATTACACTGCACATACTGGTCGCCATTAGCTATTTGTATAGCGCCGCTGGTTGCATAAGGTTGAGAGGATCCAAGGTTATAACTGTTAAACAGATTGCCGGTTTCGTGCTTGAATACATAACCATTTTCATCACAAGCAATCGGATAATCCCAAACACCTTCATCAATGTAACAGCCTCGATTAAGAGTGCCAACAGCAAACACTTTTTCCAAATAGTTCCAGGTTATATACTTGTTTGGCACCTTACTCTCGCCGCTTGGAAAAAACCACCAAATCTCATTAAACGAGCTGTTGTGTCCACCACAGACCGCACCTGAATATTGTTTATTAATGTTATCAAAAATAAAATCTGAAACCGTACATGGAATTTCCCTAACTGAACCGTCATAGACAAAAATTGATTTCTCACCTAACCAAGCCAAGAAATTACCAGCTTGCACAATGGTTCTTGCTGAGATGGCCTTACAGTTGGTGCCAGCATCAGACACGCCATAAACGAAAGGTTGGCCGGAATAATAGAGCTTGGCAATCCCACTCGATGTAAATAAAATGATGTCTGTTTGCCACTTGATGCCAGCTAACAAATCAGAGGTGGTTGGTACCTGTAAATCACCCGCAGTATTGGTACTGGCTGCTGTCCACAAGGTTGAATTTTCTCTTGATGACCATTGTATTTTTCTGGGGTCGCCGCCCGCGCCTAAAGCAACAATATGTCGCTCATTACTCACCAAAACTGCCGAACAATCAGTGGGTGCATTGGTTAGCGCTGTGCCAGCAGCATCCGGCGAACCACTGCCTGAGTCTGGTCTGAACCTATAAATTTTCCCATCACTGGAACAGCAAAAGATCAACCACTCACCCCAATTATCAAAAGAGTAGGAGTGTTTGGCAAATGACAATCCAGATTGAGACCTGGCATCACCGTAATCCTCTGATCCGTAAGTAAATGCCCCGAAACCAAGAGGATCTTGAGATTTTGGAGTGATGAACGAGGTCGGCGTAATATCGTACCAAGTCAGCGTTTTATCATAATAGACATAAACTTTTTCCCTGGTGCCGACAGCTAAAAGGTTATTACCGGAATTATCCTTCCAGGCAAACATACCAATCGGTGATCCAGTCAATGCTGTGGATTTTAATAATGACCAACCGCCAATGTTTTTCAAAACACCGTCTTGAAAGCGAATCAGGTTTGAATCAACCCAACGACCTTTGTTGGCATAATCAGTGCCATTGGTAATAACGCCAGGAGGAGGGGTGACACTTACAAGGGCCATATTATTCGCCTATCGTTTTAGTCTCAGTCGTTGGCGTTATTTCTTCATCAATCGCTGAGTCAAGACCATCTTTCATTGCTTGCACCCCATCTTCGCCTATAGCTGTTTCAGTCCAGCCTTCTGTGTCAGATTCAGTCAAATCAGCGAAAGGGATAAAGTCAGTGCCTATATCTTCTAGTGATATAGATTGCGTGCCATAGACACTTGCAGCATACGGATTGCCTTCAGCATCGTCTTGATCGCTAGTCGCATTTAAACGCCAGTGAACATTGTAGACTACATCGCTTTCAGATTCGTAAGTGGGATATACGTCAACTGTTTTACAATCCCATGCGTAAGTATTAGCCATTTAATTTTCCTCTTTTAGTTATCGCACTTTTCATGTGCTTGTTGTTTTAATTGCTCAACTTCTGCTGAGAGTTCTTGTATTGCTTTGACCAATATTGGAATCAATGCACCATATCTGATTGATTTGACAATTCCATCTTCATCCTTTAACGGGTTTTCATGCTCAGTGACCAAAGAAGGAAACACTGTTTCAAATTCATCAGCAATAAAGCCTATGTTTTTGTTTTGTTTATTTGGATGATACTCTGGAATCCACTTAAAGTTTTTGACTTGTAGTTGATTGATGTCAGCAAGTTTTGAGGTTGCATCTGCAATATCAGTTTTTAAACTTCTATCAGACGTTAATGTTCCAGCATCGGCTGTCCAAACATCACCATCACTGTAGATTTTCATGCGGTCTGCGCCTGTATCTGCACATTTTAGAAAATAACGAGTATTGTCATCGGGTGCCGCACCATTAAACTCTATAGCCATCCCATAAGGTGTGCTGTTACCACTATTCTGTATTTTACAGACAGTGTTATCATTAGCATTATCAGTAACATGAAGTCGTTGATTGCCTGATGTTGCACCCACCAACAACCGCCCCGATGAGTCTAGTCTCATGCGTTCTGTATTACCACCAGCATGAAATACTAAATGAGCAGAATTTAAAGCATCTCCTAAACAACCAATTCCTGCACCAGAGGTAGAAGTACCTGCTGTTAGTTGTATTCTAGCTCCATCATTTGCAGTAGTTCCTGTATTTTGAAATCTTGCTACATCAACAAGACCAGAACCATTACTGCCTGTAGCTGCGTGTAATTTAGTATTTGGGCTTGCAGTACCAATTCCAACATTGCCCGATGTGTCTATTCTCATTGCTTCCGTTCCGCCACCAGTAGCAAAAGCCAAAGAAGTTGTGTTTATGGCTTCTATCTTGTTTACACCGCCATTGTATTGACCACCTTTTATTTGAAAAGTTACATAATCTCCAGCACTTGAATCATCACTAATTACAAAGGCAGCATTATCATAAGTCTTATTTAAACTTAACAAGGCACTTGGACTTGCGGTGCCGATTCCAACATCGCCCGATGAGTCTATTCTCATTTTTTCCGATGAACCCATTAAAAAGAGAAGATCAGCATTTCCCCTATATGTTTGAATAACCGCATCTTGACCAGCAGAAGAACCTGATCCTGTGTCCAAAACCAATGTAACATCGCCTGTCGCGCCCTCTGTTGTCGCAATGTGTAATTCTTGTGTGGGCGATGCAGTACCAATACCAACCGCATTAGCACCACCATCAACAAAGAGCATATTGGCGTTGCCATTGCTCTCGACTCTGAAGTCTAAATCTACTGATCCTTCGTTGAAAACAGTTTCATTGAAATTCATATACATTCTATCTGTAGATGTACCGCCAACCATTGTTTTTATAAAGAAACGACCATCTTCTGTGCCATCTGAGACATCGTAAGTTTCACCGAACAATTCAGCATAAACCACATCTTGCGAGTTGTCGTTTCTACCTTCAAATTGAATCTTACCTATTGAGTCACCATCTGCTGGTGAACCTGAATTTCTATATAGTCTGAGATTTGGGCCAGCACCAGCATCAGCATCAGTAGAGATAAGAGAAAGTGTGTCTAAATTATCTGCTGTAGTAATTGTCGATGCCGCACTTGCAGTGAATCCTCCTGTCAGAGTTGCAACACCTGTCAGAGTTGATGCACCCGCTACAGATAACCCACCGGCACCACCAAGAATTAAGTCATCAGCCGATTCGTCCCAAAGCATATAAGCTCCAGCAGTAGCACCAAAGAATTTAACGTCATAGCCAGTGTCATTAACGCCTACTGTTAAAGTGGCATCAAGCTGAACAGCACCATTAAGGTCTAAAGCACCGCTCGCAGACAATGTAGAGAAAGCACCCGTTGAAGGCGTCGTCGCCCCAATCGGGCTTGAGTCAATTACAGCGCCGTCAATGTTTAGAGCAACTGATGTACCGGTGCTTGAAAAACAAGCATCGATTAGATCCATGTCGGTATTCAATTTGTTACCGTAAATCTGTTTATGATTTACTTCTTATAGTTTCCTATAAGTTCAGACTATATCATCAACCCTGTGGGTTGCTCGGCACTCTTGGGGAGATTATTGATTGGTTTCTCACTCCCTAGTCGTTGATCCTTCCAACTACTTTAATACCTTTCGTTGGCTTGGGTGCTGATTGTCCTCGTCTTAGTTCGTTAGGAGTTCCCAGCAATTCACCGAGTTTTCATTATTAGATTACTCTAATACGGCTCAATATCTAAGCTTTGTACCCCAAGTGTCAGTTGAGGCTCCGACTTCTGGTTTTGTCAAAGACAAATTAGTCGTTGTTGTATCTGCCATAATTTTTTCCTATATATATGCAAATGTTAATTAACAGCCTTTTCAAGCTGCTATATCTGTCCAGGTTGTTGAATCAGGAGACTGATCAGTCCATGTTGTGCTTGGATTGACTACATCAGTGTAAGAAGTAGTGCTTGGCACGTCTGGTTCCCATTTTAAACTACCTAATGCAGAAAAACCACTAACTTGACTAATCGTACTTTCACCATAATAAATAATGCCGCCAAGTGCCGTCATTGAGCTAACTTCTGCAATGGTCGCTACACCACTAATAACCATCTCCGCAGTTGCATTAAAGGCGCTCACTTGGTCAATGCTGGCAGCGCCTAAAGCAATGCGTACTCCGCTTGCTGTCATTGCACTGACTTGATCAATACTGGCTACGCCATCAAGAATAATTAAGCCTGTGGCTGTGAATCCAGATGTTTGATCAATGCTGGCAACGCCTAATTTAACGACCTCGGCAGTTGCGGTGAACCCAGAGGTTTGGTCAATACTGGCCTCACCTTTGTCAATTTGAGTGCCGGTTGCGGTAAAGCCTGATGTCTGGGCTATGGTGGCAGCACCAAGTTTGACCACTTCTGCTGTTGAGGTAAAGCCACTGGTTTGAGCGATAGTTGCCGATGCCGGAAAGACTATAGTACCAGCAGAGGTAAATCCTGATGTTTGATCTATGCTTGCAACCGCTTTAAGGGTAAGACTAGCAGAGGCGGTTAGACCTGAAACTTCATCTATTGATGCAACAGCAAACTCATACTGAGGGTTGCCAAAAGCACCCTTAGAATAGTTATACTGACCATAGCCAATGGAGGCCATGTTATTACGCCAAAGTTATATCGAGATCACCCGCATCAAATCTGAATACATCTCCTGATGCGACTGCTTTGGATGCGGTTAGTGCCGCCCAACCAAGTAGATTGCCACTTGATACTGCGTCAAAGACTCCACAATGAGTCACTGTACCCCAAGAACCAGTAGCGGTGACAAACTCAACGGCTGCGCCATTGGTGGCCTGTGTAGTGCCTGAAACTGTCATTGCTGGCATACTCTTCCTGGCATAAGAACCGCCAGTAACTTCCGTACCACCACCTGAATCGGATGGTGCGGCTGTGTATAATCCCACATATAATGTTGATGGTGCTGTGTAAGCTGTGCCGCCGAATACATGGTTTAATACTTTATCTTCTAAATAATCGCTAAAACCGGCCATAGTAAAATCCTCTAATTAAAATTAATTATTGCCCCAATAAACAACCTGTTTTTGGGTTCTGCCGTAAGTCCTTCGCCTGGGGATCAATGATCCTTTGCCGAAGGCGGCTCGTTGTTGTTCCATTCTCATTTCCTCTAATGTCTTGTCGAATAGGTTGGTAAAACCAGCCGCACGATCATCTTCCATAAGATATATCGATGCTGTTCTTAAACAGCCGTATAAATAGACATCAGGGTAGGTTGTTGAGACAAAGTTTGAAGTATTACTACTGCTCAATCCGGTAATCTTTGAATAGTAGGTTAATTGTAACGTATAAGAGCCATCAGGGGTAGGGCATAATTCCATGGTGTCATCAACCAGCGCAAAATAAACCGGCTTACCTGTTCTGTTGTCATTGGCTTTCCTGTAAGTATCAAGGCTCTCGATGGATTGTTGAAAAAGAGGGGTAAAAGTACCGGATGTAATTTCGACATTAATTGCCTCTAACCAGTCTGTCGGTAGCGTTAAATATTGAGCATCAGCGGTGGCCGTTGCTCGTTTAATCATGTCTTTGGTTCTGAGCTTTCGATTCAGCTCTGCCTCGGTTTGTTGGATAAAAGTATCCATCATTGAGTCGAGATCACTTCTGTTTAAATAATTGGCAACTGCCGTTTTTAATTCACTATAGGTCATATTCTTCCTTGCCAAACTCTAAAGGCTCTATTATCAGGATCATTCAACCATTTTTTCCAGGCTTTCTTGTCATTGTGCCAACCTTCTCTCAAGGCTTTATTCCAAATCACCTTGGGTATTTCAGCCGCGTGTCTAAAGGTTTTGCCTGGTTCTAATTCTCTTAATGCTCTGGCGTGTTCTATCACAGGGCGTACATTCTGAGCTGTGTGATAAATGGTTTTATCATCCTGGGTTATAAATTCTGATTTGAGCGTTTTAGTCAAATCAAGTGTTGTTCGTTTTATTGTCATCTTAAAAAATTGAGAGGGGTATATATCATTTCAACCCCTCTCATCACTACATTAGCTAGTGTTTAAATCAGCGACTATTCCATGAGCAGCTTCGTTGCTCATTTGTAGTCCGTATTCAACGACCAGCATTTTGGTAATCGCGTCACCAACAGTAGAAATATCCACAGATTCAAAGTCTCTGAGATATGACACTGCTGCATAGTTGGGATCAACTAAGAGCAGAGATCGTTCTCTACTAAAGTTATCAGGAACGATTCTTAGCTCACCAAAATCAGATGCGTACAAAGAAATAGATGCCTCTACGGTATCTGTTTCAATGACTTGTCTAACGTTGGATCGACCAGTGAACCCAGATATAACAGTTTTGTTATAAGGGCCACAAATCGCCATGCTCATTTCAGCACCATTTCCAAATCCAGTCTGTAAGACTGTTTTTAGTAATGCCTCTGTGAGAGCGCGTTGAGTGCCGTCTGTAGCTGCTGCTGATGCGCTTCCGTTAGCGCCACTTGTTCCTCTTGAAGTGTTGGATGTAATCCAAGACTCAAAAGATCGGGTTTGCCTTGCTGCTGATGCAGAACCAGCTACTTTTGCGTAGTTACCAGTCAACGCCGTTTCCATGTCTCTCTTTAGGGCTTTAGCATTTAAAGCCATGAAGTGAGCAATCTGAGATTTTACACCCGCTGGATCACTCGCTTGTTGCGATCCGGTGACGGTGCTATTCCTAGATTGAATCATAGCTACATTTGACTCACGAACAGTTGCGGTAGTGGCGGCTCTTGAAATTTCAAAGCCTTCTATCTCACCTGTTCCAGATGCACTTGGTAGTGTTTCCGTTTGCCAATCAAATGTGACTGCTTTCACTGAATTTTTGCCAATGGCACTCAACATAGGCGTGGTCTGTGGAGAGATATTGTATATTATCGAAGATAACTGTTCTCTGTCAGACGTAGCCTCATAAGTGTCAAAAGCGTTTGTTACTTGCGCCATTTTTTGACTCCTTTCTGGATAAACCAGAAATTAAAAGGTTAAATTAATTGTTCAAACACTTTAGCCGCATCTGAGATAGCCCCAGTTTTAGCCAAGCGCTTTTTCGATCTTTTTAAAGGAGTGCTACTGTTTTTCCGAGTGACTGCGCCAGGTTTTCCAACTCTGTTTCTAGCGGATGCCTTTTGGGTGGGTTTTTTCTTCACAGCTTTTTGCGTTTTATTTTGCATCCAGCTATTTCTTAACCCTAACAACAATCGGTAATCATACACTTGGTTGATTTCCTCTGCTGTAAATCCCAAATCATTTATCGCGTGTTCTCGAATCGCCAATTTTTCTTTTTGTGCGATGGATTTATCCTTCCACTCAGGAACATGATTTTTTAGTAATTGCTCGTCTCCGTACTGCATATAAGCAGATACTTGTTCAGCGTGTTTAGCATTAGCCTCTTCTTGAAGGCGTTGCTGTTCACCCTGAACCGCTTGCAATTTCTGTTGTTTCTCATTCCATAAATCGCGTTCTCGAACGTATCCAATAGGATCACTAGAATAAAGGTTGTCCCAATCCGGTTCATCACCCAATCCCTCTTTTAGAGCGGATTCCATTCTGGGCAATAGTTCCTTATAGATCGTCTCGTTTTTTGCAACCTCGCTTTGTTGTTGTTCTACAGCCTTTCGCTGTTGTGCGAGTTCTTGAGTCTTACGAGTGTAATCAGCTTGTCTTGAATACGAGTTTTGAAGTTCATCGATGGTAACCTCAACATCTTCGCCGTTTATTTTAACAGCGTATACTTGCGGTTCATCAACTTCCTCTAGCTCATCTTGTTCATCGTCAAGAGTTTCAGTTTCTTCTGTTTCTTCAAGGTCATCAGCTTGGAGTTCTTCCTCCTGGTCAACTTCCTCTTCAACAGTTTCATCGGCTTGTAATTCTGCTTGAGCATCTTCTGGTTTGTCCTCTACAGGATCCAGAAATTGTTCAAGTGAGGTTACAGCCTCATCCATATTTGTTTGTAAATCCAATGGCTTTGCCGTGTTGGTCATATTATTATCCTTGATAAAAATTAATGAATAATTAGACCGATTTTAACCCCTTGGTATTTGTAAATCAACAAAAGGTTAAATTACTTTGCGTAATCGATTCAAATTAGCCCTGGTAATCTTGCCTTTTTCAACAATGATTCTGAGGTGTTTTTCAATCTCAGGAATAACTTTGACAGCACCATGAATCAACTCTCTAAAACCATCTTCATTTGGTTCGGAATTAATCCACATTTGCACATATTCATCATGCAGATGTTTTATTGCTTTTTTAAAGACCTCTGATTCGAGTATTAGTTCAGCCTCATTGGATTCGAGAATATCTTTATCCGTTGCCATAATTTTTTCCTATGTTGTTTAAAATAAATTGAATATTGCCAAGACTCAGTGGTTGATAGCCTTTTGGTTTTTTTGACAATGAGTTAATGGCCTCATAAACAGATGGCAAAGTGCTAAACGGCTCATAAATCAATGGTGGCCCATCCATATATGACTGTACTGGTGGCGGGTTGTAAACATACGGCTCATAAGGTGGTTGGTCAAACGCCGTATAACCTTGAGGGTTCTCAGGTGAATAACTAACGCCTGGCGCAATATAATCTCTAGGAATATAACCAGGATAACTAATATTAATAGGCGTGTAATCTACATCTTGATAAGGAGTGGTTTCATCTCCGTTTAATGGTGGAGTGGTAGTGCCATCTCCATCTCCAGTTCCATCGCCGGTTCCATCGCCAGTGCCGGTTCCATCTGTTCCTGTTCCGTCTGTTCCGGTTCCGTCTGTACCAGGTGTCGGACTAGGAGTGGTTCCAGGTGTAGGACTAGGAGTGGTTCCAGGTGTAGGACTAGGAGTTGGACTAGGTGTTGGTGTTGGCACAGGACTAGGAGTTGGACTAGGTACAGGACTAGGGGTAGGTGTTGGTGGTGTTACCACAGGTGGAGTTACCACTGGTGGTGTTACTGGTGGAGTAACTATAGGTGGTGTTACTACAGGAGGAGTTACTGGTGGAGTTACCACTGGTGGCACAACCGGTGGAACAACCGGTGGTGTTACTGGTGGAGTTACTACAGGTGGAACTATAGGTGGTGTTACTACAGGTGGAACTATAGGTGGTGTTACTACTGGAGGTACTACCGGAGGAACCACTGGAGGTGGAACAACCGGAGGGGTTACTACTGGTGGCGTTACTACAGGTGGAACTATAGGTGGTGTTACTGGTGGAATTGGAGGCAGCGGTATTATAGGTGGCACTACAGGCGGAACAATAGGGGGTACTACGGGTGGTGTTACCGGAGGTTTGACAGGTGGTGTTTCAGGTGGAGGAACAACTGGTGGGGGTACAACCGGAGGTACTATAGGAGGTACTACAGGAGGCACTATAGGAGGTACTATAGGAGGTACTATAGGAGGCACTATAGGTGGAATAATAGGTGGTGTTACTACTGGAGGTACTATAGGTGGAACAATAGGAGGAGGTACTATAGGAGGCACTATAGGTGGAATAATAGGTGGTGTTACTACTGGAGGTGCTATAGGTGGAACAATAGGTGGAACAATAGGGGGCGTTACTACTGGAGGTGTTACTACAGGAGGTATAGGTGGCGTATCTATGGGTGGCGCGTCTGGTGTTTCGGTTCCGGTGCCAGAACCCACAGGATCCCATGGGGATATATCATCATCACTATCTGGATCATACTTTACCCAAACAGTGTCATACTCCTGTAGACCATCACCATCAAAGTCGCCTTTTTGCACCTCAAATAAGCGATCCCCAACTTCCCAATCAGTCAAGTCTGCAAAATTACCCAACGCCTCAACGCCAGTTTCTTTAATCTTCCAAACAATGCCTGTGTTTCTGTCATGAAAAATATCGCCAGGCTTTAATTCAAACTCGTTTCGCACCATACGAGCATCACGTTTTTGTGCTTTGGTGACTTCTAGTGGCCCACTGGTTACAGTTTGAGATCCTGGTTTGTTGGCTTGTCCTAGTTTCCTTGATGGCGTATTAATGCCAGCTATGCCAGCTCCCATTTCTGGGATGCCAGGCCACAAGGTACCGTAAGGAGGAGTGCCACCGATAGGGTTAGATGAAGATTGATCATCGCCGCCTGGTGGAAGGTTAATTGTATCACCACCAAAATAAGGGCCAACAACACTAGGTATAGGTGTAAAGTCCCCATTCTCGGACATTGTTCCCCATGTGCCTGTTGCGCTGTTATAAACCCAGCTCATTAGTCTTTATTTTTTGCGTTTCCAACATTAACGGCCAATAAATTCACAAACGCCATGATCTTATCTAGGATAATATTATCGCGCTGAC
>Ga0255047_10002434_pt1 | contig 12303 bp, 8 predicted proteins | sample JV7_2_1_MG_FD_183640 | JGI IMG/M metagenome (GOLD analysis project Ga0255047, IMG submission 183640) | Seawater microbial communities from Jervis Inlet, British Columbia, Canada - JV7_2_1 | ecosystem: Environmental > Aquatic > Marine > Inlet | place: Canada: British Columbia | collected 2016-10-06
GGTGGACCTGATTAGCCTGTTCCCTCAGGATGCTGCTCCCACTCGTGAGGAAATCAAGGGGGCGCTCGATCTGCTCGAACACGAGTACATTGATCGCGGAATTGAATTGAAGCGCGTAGGCAGGGGTTATCGATTCCAGTCATGTGAGAAATACTCACCCTGGTTGCGTAAATTAAATGAGGGGCGACCACCCCGTTATTCGAGAGCGCTACTAGAAACCCTGGCGATTATAGCCTACCGGCAGCCCGTCAGCCGCGGCGACATCGAGGAAATCCGGGGGGTAACGGTTAGCTCCGAGACGATGAAAACGTTGTTGGAACGAGAGTGGGTAAAACAGGTGGGGCAGCGCGAAGTTCCCGGCCGGCCGGCGCTGTTTGGAACCACGCAGAAATTCCTGGAGTATTTCAGCCTGGTTAGCTTGAGTGAACTGCCTCCACTCATGGATAAGAGAGAACCGGCAGAAATCGCCCAGGAACTCAATCTGCGTCTGCCGCTGGAACAGCCCGACCATGAAGCTCAACCGCACACCGCAGAAATCATCCACCTGGGAACACCGGGGGATAATGCCGACGACGCCAAGGATGATGGCAATGAGAAGCAAAGCACTCATTCTGGTTCTGCCTGGCTTGGGGAACCACACTCTTCTTGAGACTGCGTCATTCTGGCATAAACCGAAATCCAGCAGGACAAGGAATCTCCTGGATCCCGGCTACCGAATCAAGGCCGGCACATGCTTCACCGGGATGACACAGAATCCGATGTAGTTACAACCGGTCCAGCAAAGCCGTGGCCTGCCTGAGATCCAGGGTATCGAATCCTTCTTCAAACTGATTATAAACAGACTGCACCAGTTGTCTGGCCTGTTCGGATTTTCCTGATCGCTGCCACACCAGGCTCATGCTCATAGCCGCACGCAGTTCAAGGGAACGTGATCGTTGTTCCCGGCTCAGCAGAAGCGCTTTGTTGAATTCTTCCTCCGCCTCCGCCGCCTCATTTGTGGCAATACTCAGCAACATCTCGCCGCGTAACCGCCACACTTCCGGTTGCCACCAAAGTTCGGCTCGAGCATCAATGACTTCCTGGGCCCGATCAAGTGTCTGCAAGCCCGCGTCTGACTGCCCTCTTAACTGATACGCCCTGGCCATCAGGCTCAGAAAATATGGCCGAAGTATGTCAAAACCAAGCTCGGCAAAGGCGGTAATATTATTACACAGTCCATCAAAGGCTGATTGATCCTCTCCGCGTTTGACCGCGATCCAGGTCCTGGTGAGCCTGCCTACCGCGATCCATGCGGCGAAACCCTTGTCCAGGGAAATGGTCAACATGCGCTTGGCCATTTGCCCGGTTTCCTCGTCCTCACCCCGCGCCTCCGAGGTGATGGTAGAGAAGCACAGGGCGTGAGCCAGGCTGACTGCATCTTGTATCTGTTCGGCCAGGGCAAGGCTTTGCTTTATCCTCCGCCGGGCGCGATCCGGATTTCCCAGCAGCCATTCGCAGATCGAAGCATAGGCCAGGCAAGCAGTTCCCGGGTCGTGAGCGGCGCGATAAGCATCGGCGCTGCGTTGCGATGGTTCATAGCGTGCAATGGCCTTGTCCATATTTTCTCTCGCCATTTTCAGTCTTCCTAAAGCAAGCTGCGTAAAACCGAAGGAGTAGTTGGCGATTACGTATCGCACGTTATCTTCCCGCTCCCGCGAAAGTTGCTTGAGTTGAGTGGCAATATCCAGGGCTTGTTCGAGATGCCGGCAAACGATAAAGAATCGCCACAATCCAAACACGCTTGACAGTATCTCCGGCACATCGCCTAGCTGACTGCACAGCGTACGGGCTCTACTGTAGGCCGCTTCTACTTCTTTTGCGGCGTGGCCTCTCGCCACCAGGTTGGCACCGCCGAGGGAAACCTGCAACGCAAGTTCCAGGCTCACCCGTTGTTTGGAGTCAGGCATCCCCTCGAGGACTTCCTGGCCCTTTTTCAGGTGACCCAGGGCTTCCCAGTTTGCTGACAGTTCCCTCGCCCTTTCGCCGGCCATTAACCAGTAGCGGACACCCTGTTCGAGGTCACCCGCCTCTGTAAAGTGGTGGGCTGCCAGTTCCGGGTTCGATGCCACGGTTTCCGTGAATCGCTGCTCTAGCAGCCTGGCCACACTGCGGTGATACTGTTGGCGCGTTTTACGTAGCAGGGACTGGTAGGCGGCATCGTGAATCAGTGCGTGTTTGAATATGAACTGGGCGCGCGGCGGGCGGCCTCGCTGGTACAGAAGCTCGTTGTCCACTAGTTGGTCGAGGCCTTCATTTAGCGCTCTTTCTTCCAGGGCTGACAGTGACAGTAGCATTTCATAGGCGAACTCACGGCCGAGTACGGCGCCGAGCTGTGCCACTTCCCGGGCCATAGGTACGCGATCCAGCCGCGCCATCAACGAGTCGTGGAGAGTGCTTGGAACGGCTATGTTTGACAACGAGCCCGTCAATACATACCGATCCGCCTCTTCGATGATATAGTCGGATTCTAAAATGGTTTTGGTCAGTTCCTCAACATAGAGTGGAACACCGTCTGACTTGTCCACTACGTGCTGGATTACGTCGTCGGGGGTCAGTTTCCCACCGGCCTGGTGCCCGATCAATATCTCTACTTCTGCACGTTCCATACGGTTCAGGGTGATGGGGGTAATGTGCGAGCGCATGGACCAGGGTGGCACGAACTCGGGTCTGTAGGTCAGTATGTTGAGCATCGGTACAGTCGGTGATTGCTCTATGTACAGGCCCAGCAATTCCAAAGTAGTCGGGTCTGCCCAGTGCAAGTCCTCCCAGACCTGTAACACGGTTTGTTTTTCCGCTTCTGCGAATAACCAGCCGGTCAGCGCATCAAGTATCTGTTCACGTTGTTGCTGGGCGCTGACCGCCAGCGGGGGGTAGCGGGTCTCGGGCAGTGGCAGTGATAATAATTCCGCAAATAAAGGTACCGCCTCACTCAGTATCAGACCCTGTTGTTCCAGCACCGATTCAAGTTTGTCGACCTTGTCGGAATTACTGTCGTCCGGCACCCAACCCATGACGCGCTTCATGTGCTTGATTACGGGGTACAGAGAGCTGTGGGTATGATACGGTGAACAGCGAATAGCAACCCACAAATAATTTTCAACTGCGATTTGATCTCGCAGTGCCAAGTACAGTCGTGACTTGCCGATACCGGCCTCGCCCTGAATACTGACAACCTGACCGTGTCCTTCCTTGCTGGCCTCCCAGCATCGCGACAATAACCCTAGTTCCTCCTGGCGTCCGATCAGGGGTGATCCTCTGTGAATGCTTTGTTGAATATCCTCGGCATCCAGATCAGTTTCGGACACAACACGCCAAACCTGTACAGGTTGCGAGACGCCTTTCAAGGAATGGGATCCCGTGTCTTCAATTTTGAACTGGTTGTTGATCAGGCGGCGGACGATAGCATCGACCACTACCTGATTGGATCGGGCGATGCCCTGCAGCCTTGCAGCCAGGTTTGGCGTCTCACCCACTACTGCGGCTTCCTCCGACGCGCCTTCACCGATCAGATCGCCCACCACAACCGGTCCGGTAGCTATACCAATGCGGACTGCAAGATTTATCCTGCTGATGTTACCCAGTTCCGCATTCAACCCTGACATAGACCTTACTATATCGAGCCCCGCCCGCACGGCCCGTGCCGGGTCATCCTCATGTGCCTGTGGATAGCCGAAATAAACCAATAGACCGTCGCCCATATAGCGTGCTACGAATCCGTCGTAGCGCACAATGGATGCGCGGCAGGTATCCTGGTAGCGGGTGATGATGTCACGTAAATCCTCCGGATCCATACGTGCAGCCAGTTCTGTTGAGCCTTCGAGGTCGCAGAACATCACGGTCAGCTGACGGCGTTCCGCCTCGGTGACCGCACTGGGGTTGCCGGAGTCATCCTGCCGTGCCGGTGGCTGTGGGGCGGGGGTCTGTGTCCCGGGCTCGGTTGGACGGATCGGAACTTCCGCCTCATTAGCGGCCCATACCAGCACCTCTCCATTTTCCTCCAGAGCAATACGCCTCACTACAATCATTTCGTAGCGTAATTCTTCCAGCGTATCATCATCGAGATTAAACTCTCTGCGCAGCCGGCGGTAACTCACTCGTTTGTCCAGAAACAACAGGCCGGTTACAAATATCAAGGTCTCGGAAAAGCTCATCAATGTCTGCTCGCATCGGTAGGCAGGGTGGCGTCAGCAGCGCCTTATGTAATTTTAACCCCAGTCGCCACCAGGCCGGAATAGTGAGACGGTAACACGCGGCAAGCAAGTACGGGGTATAAACGGGAGTATATTGGTGTATAAGGAGCTATTTGCTGCAAAAATACTCAGGAACAACGTCGTATAGATATCGTGGTGATGACGGGCGAGAAACTGCATAAAGTCCTTGCACGTTTAGGGCTCGGATCCCGTCGGCAGATCGAAAACTGGATCGCCGAAGGTCGTATCAGTGTCGATGGAGAGCTCGCTGGTGTCGGCCTTAGAGTGGGTCCGGGAGCACAGATTACACTCGACGGGAGGCCGGTCATTTCTGGGGCCGCACCCGAGACCCGCGTTCTTGTCTACCACAAACCGATGAGCGAAATTTGTACGCGTCTGGACCCACAGGGCAGAGCTACGGTATTTGACCGGCTGCCCCGCGTTAACGGAAGGTGGATAACGGTCGGCCGGCTGGACATCAATACCACCGGCCTCCTGATGTTTACCAACGACGGTGCCCTGGCAGCGAAATTGATGCACCCGTCTTCCGGTTATGAGCGCGAGTATATCGTTCGTGTCCACGGCACGCCTACAACCGAACAGCTGAAATTGCTTGTAACCGGCATTGAGCTGGATGGAATCCGATGCAGATTCAATTCACTGCTGCCGGTTCACAGAAGCAGGGCCGGAAAAAATCGATGGTATCGGGTAACGCTGGGGGAAGGGCGAAATCGCGAGATCAGACGGCTCTGGGAAAAAGTGGATTGTCAGGTCAATAAGTTGAAGCGGATTCGGTTTGGGCCCGTCAGCTTGCCCGAACCCTTGCCGCCGGGAAGCTGGCGGGAGCTCGATCCTGCCACCGTAAATGATATCCGCAACAATGGTACATTCGAATGATTAGACTGGTGTGCATCAACGAATTGTATCAACTGTTGTGGGAAGAGTACGGACCTCAGCATTGGTGGCCGGCGCAATCGAATTTCGAGATCATGGTGGGTGCCGTGCTGACGCAGAATACCGCATGGCGAAATGTCGAGCACGCACTGACGAATTTAAAACAAGCACGTGTGCTGACACCTGAGCGAATACTCGCTACCCCCCAGCATGAATTGTCGGAGTTACTGCGTCCATCGGGATGTTATAATGTGAAGGCGCACCGACTGCGTGCCTTGTGTCAGTGGCTGGTGGATAATGGAGGACACGCCTACCTGAATTGCCGCAGCACACGTGAATTGCGCGATGCATTGCTCTCGGTGCACGGCGTTGGAGAAGAAACTGCTGACGCCATAATCTTATATGCGTTTGAACGGCCGGTATTTGTGGTAGATGCCTACACCAAAAGGCTGCTGTCACGGGTTGGGCTCATACAAGGGAAGGAGAAGTATCTTACGTTACAATCCCTGGTTGCGGAGCAATTGGGGCCGAACACCGTGGATTTCAATGAGTTTCATGCCCTGATTGTTGAACATGTCAAGCGATCATGCCAAAAGGTCCCACGCTGCCGCGAGTGCCAAATCCGGCACCGATGCAGCTATCCGGTAAAAACAACACAAGCGTGATTCGATGAGCAGTTACGAAAATTACACAAAAACCGCCGGCACCTATGATTACACCCGGCACTCGGTCGGAATCGATATTATTGCCGGGTGTCTTGGCCGGTCCAATGTACCCCTGGCGCAGCAGTTGCTGCTTGATGCAGGCTGTGGCACCGGCAACTACTCGCGGGCCATGATCGATCATGTCGGGCATATTGTGGCGGTGGATATGAATGCAAACATGTTGAACCAGGCCCGATCCAAATTTCCGGAACCCAGTATGTCGCGTGTGAAGTTCCACCGATCCAGTATCACCCAACTGCCGTTCAAACCGTCAACTTTTGACGGCATCATGATCAACCAGGTGCTGCACCACGTGACCGATGACGCGCTGTCCGGATTCCCGGAAACCCGGGCGGTGATTATGGAGTTTGCCAGGGTGTTAAAACCGAACGGGGTGCTGACCATCAACATATGCTCGCAGCAACAATTGACCCGGGGTTTCTGGTATTGCGCACTGATACCGGAAGAGGCGTTGAGCATGTGCGCGCGGCATATCCCATTGGCGGGTCTGGCGGCATTGCTGGAAGAATGCGGTTTTGAAAACCGGGGCCGCATAGTACCGGTGGATGCGGTGTTACAGGGGCCGGCGTACTTCAACCCCCGTGGCCCTCTGGATCCGTCATGGCGGGATGGGGATTCGATATGGAGCACGGTGCCGCCGGAGCGCCTCGAACAGATCTGCGCCCGGCTGCGGCAACTGGATCGTGAGGGTATGCTGGTTGAATTCTTCCGTGCGCAGGATGCTGACCGGGAGGACATCGGTCAGGTCACGTTCATTCATGCGCGCAGGAAATAGCCGCCGTTCCTCCCCCAGAATTGGCTGGCCCGTGCCGGGTGACGATGATATGAACTCGGCAAACGATATTAGTTGATTCGCTTACCATTTCATCACTTCCGACGCGTTTTTTGTACGCGTTTGAGCGGCTGGTTTTGTAGTAGATGCCTACGCCAGACGGATATTTCTAAGGGTTTGGATTTAAGACAGGCTCGGCGACGGACTCACGCTGGCGCCAAGCCTGGGTGCGCCGTTGGAGTCCCCGGGTCAGCATGGTATATGCGATCCGCACCGCGGCCGATGTATAGACAATCATCATAGCCATCGCCGCGGCGGGTGCTATGTCACCCTGGTCATCCATATTGAGCACGGCAACCGAGGCAAGATGAGTGTTCGGTCCCCACAGGAATACGACTGCCGAAACAGTGGTCATGGCGTTGACGAACAAGTAAAAAGAGATTTCAAGGATAGCCGGCAGGCAGACGGGAAACGTGACCCGCGCGAACGTCTTGTAAAATGGCACCTTGAGCGAGGCCGACACCGTTTCGAACTCTGAGTCCATCTGCTTGAGCGCAGTTAATGCCGTCAGGTGTGGCACCGTGTAGTAGTGCACGATGGTGCAAATTACCAGGATACCCATGGTGGCGTATAAGAAGTTGAAGGGATTAGCCAGCTCGATGCCGGTAAATGGAATCGTAAACGTCAACGGGTTGAAAAAAAAGATGTAGGCGAGGCCGAGTACCATACCGGGGACGGCGAGCGGAACGATGGCGATGAACTGCAGGGACGAGCGGAAGTTCGCATAGCGCTGGGACTTCTCAATTAAGTAGGCGCCGGTAAAGATGATCAAGGTCCCCAGCACTGCTGTCCACACCGCCATCACGATGCTGTTTCGGTATGCCTCCCAACCACCGCCGTCCATCAAGTCGAACTGATAATTGTCGAGTGTTAAGCTGAGGTTGTAGGGCCAGAACTTGATCAACGACGCATACGCCGACACGGCTAACAAGCCGATCAGAATGAACGCGATCACCAGGCAGTAAGCGAGCATGATGAGGTCGAAGCGCCGATTCGGTGTGGGCACAAGGGGTACCGACTGCGCTGAGATTTGCGCCACTTGCCGCCGCTGAACCAGGCGATCGGCGATAAAGCTCAACAGCACCGGGAACAGAAGTATGATACTGACCACGGCGCCCATCTGGAAGTTCCATTGGCCGACCACTTGCTTGTAGATGTCCACGGAGAGCACGTTGTACCAGCCACCGATCACTTTGGGTGCACCGAAGTCGGTAATTGCGTAAGTGAAGGCGACAAAACAAGCGCTCATCACACCATACTTGGCGCCCGGCAGGGTGATGGTGAAGAACGTGCGCAACTTGCTGGTCCTGAGTGCAATCGCCACCTCATACAGGCGTGCGTCGGCCGTTGATAGCGCCGTGGTCAGGATGAGGACAGTATGCGGAAATATCCAGAACGCCAACGCGATAACAATGCCTATCGGGCCATAGATGGAGTGACCAAGCAGTACTTCCTTGATCATCCCCTGATTACCAAACAGGTATACCAGTGATATCGCCGGCAGGAGCGATGGGGCAAGAATGGGTATTATCGCGATAGCCCGGAACAACCCCTTGAATGGCATACAGCTGCGGGTCAGTGCATAGGCGTAAATGAAGGCCAGCGTAACTACGATCACCGTAGTTACCACACCGATCGTAATAGTGTGCTGCGCCGAGCTCACCAGCGTCGGTGTGCCGAAGTACTCAATATAGTTGGCGAAACCTATGAAGTTTCCGTCGGCGTCTTCGAAGCTCCTCGAGAGCATCGCGTAAAGCGGAAGAAATATCGCCGCGGAAAGGGCGATAGCCAAGATGACGAGGCCCCCTCCCTGGATTCGGTCGTCGCGGCTGAGCGCGGGACGCAGCGGTGCGGGAATTGCGGTGATCTCGGCCACGGTTTGCTCCCTCAACTCGTCGCGAACACCCGGATACGATCTTCGGGAAACACAACGGTCACTTCCAAGCCCACTCGGATGTCGAGCTCACCAATGAGTTTAGGCGGCAAGTCGACCACAAGGGGCTGGTCGTCTACCCCGTCGACATCGAGCGTCGCCCGGTAAAAAGCTCCCAGGAACTCGAGGGCATTGACGCACGCTATCGCGCTGTTAGGCGCTTCACAACCGGAATCCCGCACCACCAGGTCCTCTGGTCGGATGCATAAGGTGACTACCTTGCCCGGTTCCAGGCCGTCGAACCCATTGGTGCAATGCAGTTCCACGCGGCCGAGGTGTAGGCGCTGAGGTGCGATAACAGCACCGGGTAGGAAGTTCATCGTACCGACGAAGTCGGCAACGAACGGAGAGGCCGGATCACGGTAGATTTCAACCGGGGTGCCGACTTGACCGATAACCCCTTGATCCATAACGACGATACGGTCGGCCATGGTCAGCGCCTCTTCCTGATCATGGGTCACCATGATCGTGGTGACACCTAGACGGCGCTGCAACGCCTTGACCTCATGCCGGAGGTGGACCCGCACTTTGGCATCGAGAGCGCTCAGTGGTTCGTCGAGAAGCAGTAGACCCGGTGACGTCGCAAGCGCCCGTGCCAGCGCGACACGTTGTTGCTGGCCGCCCGAAAGTTGTGCGGGATACTTGGTGTCTTGACCCGTTAGCCCGACGAGTTCAAGCAGTTCTTCCACGCGTTTCGCAATGGCTTCCTTATTTATGCGCCGGTTTTCTAACCCGTAGGCCAGGTTCTTGTGGACCGTGAGGTTGGGGAACAGGGCATAGGACTGGAACACGATACCGAAATCGCGTGCCGTAGGCGGCAGTGTCGAGACATCTTCACCGCCCTGGATGATGCGTCCGCTAGTCTGAATGTCGAGCCCGGCAATGCAACGCAGCAGTGTGGTCTTGCCGCAGCCCGATGGCCCAAGAAAGCAGACGAACTCACTCTCGTGCACGTCGAGCGAGATGTCCTGAAGAGCGACGAACTCGCCAAACTTCTTGGTCAGACCCTCGATGTTAAGATATGGCCTGTTGTCTTTTCGGTTGGCGCTGGGCTCGGCTCCGCTCACAGCTTCTCCTATGGCTGACCCGCGGCCTTGCCCGGGCCGTGGGTCGGGTGTCCAGCTTTCTCAACACAAAGACCGGTTGCCGCTGGCAGCGGCAACCGGTCCTGCCTCTAGCTCAAAGGGTACACTCAGCTCTTCGGCTCAGACTTGGCGTCGTAACGCTTCTGCCACTCACCGAGTATACGTCTACGATTACTAGCGGCCCAGCCGAAATCGTTATCGATCATCATCTCGAGTGTATTTTCGGGAAAGTGCTCGACCGGCTTTGCAATTTCGGGGATTGCCAGGATCGGTAGGTAGTCGTTGTAAACGGCCATCGCCGCCGGTGAAATGTGCCAATCTATGAGTTTCTTCGCCGCCTCAACCTTTTTCGAGGTCTTGAGGATGCCGCTCGCCTCTACCTCCCAGCCCACGCCTTCCTTGGGCAGGATGAGATCAAGTGGTGCGCCTTTTGCCTTGAGTTTGGCACCACGGAAGGCGAATGAGATTCCAATGGGGTATTCACCTGCGGCAGCCAGCCGGCACGGCTTGGACCCGGAATGAGTGTACCGTGCCATATTCTTATGGATTGCGTCCATGAACTTCCACGCCTCGTCCTCACCCATGAGCTGCAACCAACTCGAAACGGTAAGAAACCCCGTGCCCGATGAGTTTGGGTTGGGCATAACAAGGTGATCCTTGTAAACCGGATCAAGCAGGTCCTGCCACGAGGCGGGTTTGGGCAGATTTAACTTCTCCGCCTCTACGGTGTTGTAACAAACCACCGCGGCGTAGGCGTCGATCCCAACCCAATGCGGTGGATCACGCGAGTCGCGGAATTTCGAGTCGAGTTTATCCAACCCTTTGGGGGCATAGGGTATCAACATGTCCTTCTCGTCGACCACCAAAAGGCTTGTCGCTGAAGTGCCTAGAAAAATATCGGCTTGCGGGTTACCCGCGTCGATCTCCGCCAAAATCTTGGCGGTGATGATTCCCGTAGAATCGCGCACCCAATCGATGTCGATGTCAGGATGCTCTGCAACGAATGCTTTACGCAGTGGCTCGAGCTCTTCAGCTTCGAGTGCAGTGTAAACAGTGAGCCTTGTTTGGGCGCTGGCGGTTGAGAGCCCGGTGGATATGATCAATAGGGCCGCCGCAGCGCCCGAAAGCACCCGGAAACCCCAAAGAGACGGCGACTTCGTTTTCATGGTTATACCTCCTACCTCTTTTGTTGTGCGGATCGTGTCCGCGGTTATCGTAGTGGAACTTCACAAACTACTAGAGCTTCGATTATTGGATCTTCAAACCAGACAACGTGATGTTACAGCCTCAATGACTCATTGTTAAATGTTTTGTAGCCTATAATCTGTACATTCTGGCGGGTACAAAAAAATCCCACCTTGGTATCATTTTACTGCTGACCACAAGAGGGTGCGGTGAAAGCCCGCGTAGGGACGGCGCCCTCGCCGCGAATATGTTATGAATCAATCGCTTGCAGATACCACAGGGCGTGGATCTCTTTAGAAATGTGGCGACGGCGTACAATATAGAAGGTATCGAAGATATGTGTAGATCTATCAAAGGGGTACCAGCCAGGTGATGGTAAATTAAACGGAATTCAACAAAGATACCCGAATAATCCGGCCCGCTTCCGTGAAGATCTCGATTATCACTGCCGCTTATAATGCCGCGGACACCATCGAGGGCACCATTCGCTCGGTCGGGGCGCAGACTTACCCTGATGTCGAACACATCATCATTGACGGTGGTTCCACGGACGGCACCATCAGCGTTCTGGATGCCAATGCCGCAGAATTGGACAAGATCGTCAGCGAGCCGGATAGTGGTTTGTATTACGCCATGAACAAGGGCATCGCGATGGCCGGTGGGGACGTTATTGGCATTCTCAACGCAGACGACGTCTACGCCCACGACCAAGTATTGGATCGCGTGGCCGAGACGCTCACCACTCACAGTGTTGACTGCTGCTATGCCGATCTGGTGTACGTCGATCGTGACGATACGAACAAAGTGGTGCGATACTGGACGTCGAATACTTTTGTTCCCGGTTCATTCACCAGGGGATGGCTGCCGGCGCACCCTACTTTGTTTGTCCTGCATGACGTCTATGAGCAATACGGTTCCTTCGACGTGAACTACAAGATCCAGTCCGATTTTGAATTGACCCTGCGATTTTTGGAAATCCACAGAATTTCATCATACTATGTCCCCGAAATCTGGGTACGAATGCGTATGGGCGGCACGACCAACAGGAGTCTTTCGAATATCATCAGGGGAAACGTGGAATCATACCGTGCCTGCAAGCGGCATGGTCTGGGTGTTGGCCCTATGTTCTTCGTCACCAAGATTGCGCAACGGCTCCCCCAATTCTTCAGGCGGCCTACATGACCAGGAAAACTTGAGAAGTCGAAATCTTTACCAATGGATCAAATTTCACAAATAACTCTCGCCAAGAAACCAAGCTCGCCAGGAATAATTTTTTCGTCGTAAATTCACTCGTAAATACGCCAAAAAATAAATATTAAGAAAACTATGATCAACACGATACACCGTCATTGCGAACGAAGTGAAGCAATCCAGTATTGTTATGACGCAAGGGCTTATGAATTGCCGCGTCGCAGTGCTC
>Ga0255047_10002438_pt1 | contig 12294 bp, 11 predicted proteins | sample JV7_2_1_MG_FD_183640 | JGI IMG/M metagenome (GOLD analysis project Ga0255047, IMG submission 183640) | Seawater microbial communities from Jervis Inlet, British Columbia, Canada - JV7_2_1 | ecosystem: Environmental > Aquatic > Marine > Inlet | place: Canada: British Columbia | collected 2016-10-06
GACTCCATTACCGTTAGCGCTGATAAAGCGGCTGGCATTACTGATATTTCTTTACACGTTGTTCTTGTTAAGAGCGCGACTGTAATTAACTTATCAGATGACATGCTTGCATTTACAGTTACGGGCCAAAGCTCATAACTTATTCCTCCGAACACGGGGGCCTTGTGTTGGTTTGCGGGAGTGCATATTCCTTATTTCCAGATTTATACAAGGCTGCTGTGGTGTTTCCTGGGGTTCCCCGCATTGCGGTTAAAGGGGCCTCGGGTTTCATTAAGTCCTCAATTTTATTTGGTTTGCATCCTGGCAAATTAGATGGAATGAGAGAAGCCCAATTAAAGTTTCATTCAGATTTCACTGTTCATACGGCTGGAGATATTGAAGATTTCAATCGGTTTGGTAAGGCTAAGACTGGTTCTTACGATTGCCACTGGGGAGATTTAGGTGGTGGTTGTTCTGGTTGGTCTGGGGTGAAGATGGCGCTTAAGATGGGGTTTGATCAAGTTGTTATGTGCGGAATTCCTTTAGAGAAAGGGGGTTACTCAGATGGCATGTTTTCAAAGCATTTTCAGACTCAAAAGATTATCGACCGATATCGAGGTCATGTTTTAAAGGATTCAGAAATACACCCACAAGTAATTTCAATGAGTGGCTGGACAAGGGAAATATTAGGTGATCACTTTATACTTGATGGAAAAACATCCTCGATGTGAAGCTGTTATTAGCGCTTGCAAAGAAGGATTAGAAAAAGCTGGACACCCAACTCAAATACGATTGCATAATGAGTACATCTGCCCTGAATCAGACATAGCGGTGTTCTATGGTTATTTTGACAACGGTCTTAAGATCATGGAAGAGTACAAGAAAGCTATTTATATTGATTTAGGGTATTTCCCTTGTCCTGGGAAGGATAGTAGGTTTACGTGGTATCACAAAGTTAGTGTGAATTCGCGCCATCCTATCGAGTACTTTCAAAGGGTAAAGCATCCAGATGACAGGTTTAAAAGGTTAGACCTTGAGATCAAGCCCTGGCAGATGGGGGAGAATATCTTATTAACGGGTATGTCAGGCAAGGGTGCAAGAGCTGAGGGTTACGGGCCTTCTCAATGGGAAGATAAAACCTCCGAGCTGATGTTTAAAAATACCTCAAGAGAGATTATCTACAGGCCAAAACCTAACTGGCTACTTTCACGTCCTGTCAATAAGGCTAATTACGCAAATGTTAAGACTCCTTTAAAGGAAGCTTTAGTTAACCTCCACGCCTTAGTTGCCCACCATTCTAATTGTGCGATAGAGGCCTTAATCAAGGGTATCCCTACGTTTGTATTGGGCGGTTGCGCTAAGCCATTATCAAGCCAGAATTTCGCTAATATTGACAACCCATATTACCCAGAAGATAGATATCAATGGGCTTCTGATCTTGCTTATACCCAGTTTACGACTGAGGAGCTTGCAAGTAGATTGCCTTGGGATATTTTATGTGAAGAGGGGGTAATATGATTGTCGGGCTTGCGGTGGCTAACAAGCCAAGAGAAAGGATTATATTTAGTGCTTTTGCTGAAGGTTTGCGGGGGGATGATACCGTTGTATTCACGAATAACGAGACTGTTCCTAATTGCGATGTTTTATGCATGTTTGGCGTAAAGAGTAAGAGATTATTTTATGAGTGTTTAGAAAAAGAAGTGGTCCCTATCATGGTGGATAAGGGTTACACCAGAAGGCCGCAAAAGGGGTCTAAGTTTTGTGAATATTCTCGCGTAGCTGTGGGGGCTCATCATCCAACCGATTATATTACGATGGCTGAACACTCTACCGATAGACTGGAAAAGCTTGGAGTGGAGCTAAAGCCTTGGAAAACTGGACCTTACATTTTGCTGGCAGGGTCGAGCGCTAAGTATCATGATTTTTACAATATGAAATCGCCTCTTGCCTGGGCTAAGGGTGTTGTAAAAGAGATTAAGATTCACAGCACAAGACCCATTGTTTATCGTCCTAAACCCTCGTGGAAAGAAGCCCAGCCGATCAAAGGAACTATCTGGTCTAAGCCGAGTGACAAGTTATGGTTAGATTTAGAAAGGGCGGGGGCAGTTATTACTCATGGCTCTAATATTTGTTTTGAGGCCATTATCGCAGGAGTACCTTGTATTATTTTAGGGGAGGGAATAGCCAAGCCTATCTCTTCTTGTAAGATTGAGAATTTAAACGACCTTTGGCACGCACCAGACGAGCAAAGGATTCAATGGTTATCCAATCTGGCCTACTGCCAATGGACCAACAAGGAGTTTGCCAGCGGTGAAGCTTGGGAGACAATAAGAGGTCAGGTTTATGAAAATTAGAGTGCTAGGAGCTGGAATATACGGCTGTCACATTGCCCTATCCTTGATTAACGAAGGCCATACGGTCGAAGTACACGATATAGCGAACAGAATCTTTGCTGGGGCCTCGGGGGGTATACCGGCAAGACTTCATACTGGGCAACACTATCCACGGTCAGGCTTAACTAGGGCGGCTTGTCAGAAGCATGTTAAAGAGTTTATGTCGGTTTACGGGCATTTAACTCATTGCGTGAAAACTAATATTTATGCAATAGCCGAATATGATTCTTTGGTTGATTTCGATACTTACTGCAAAGTCTTAAAAGATGAAATTGAATACATTAAAATTCATGATCCATCTGAGTTTGGATTAAAGAATGTTGAAGGGGCTTTACTTACGGGTGAAAGACATCTTGTTATCAATAAAGCGATTATCTATTTCAAAGAACAATTAAAAGATCGCTTAAAATTAGATATGCCTGGGGGGATTCCCCATAGTAATGAATTTGATTTAACCATCGATTGTACGTTTTGTGCAAATGAGGCTTTGAATATAGACCGATACGAGCCTTGTGTTACTGCGATAATGGAGGGGCCTTGTGATATTGCGGTAACTATAATGGATGGGCCTTTCGGTAGTTTATATGCTTGGGATGAGGACTTAGATTTAAGTAGTTTAACCTCTGCCAAATACACGCCATTTAGTAAAACCTGTAAGACTTGGGCTGGAGCTAAGAATCTTTTAAACAGTCAGTCCCTAAATGATATTAACGACCGTTCGGCATTAATGATCGAACAAATGAGAAACTACTACCCTGCTATTGATGAATACAGGCATATTGATAATAAACTGTCTATTCGGGCAATGCCTAGATCTGGATCTGATGCCAGGTTAGTTTCTGTTGATGTTAAGGATAAGGTTGTTACGATACGAGCAGGAAAGATAGACGCCATATTAGATGCTGAAAAAGCTGTAAAGGGGATTATAAGTGATTGCTGTGACGGGAATGGGATCGACGATAATAAAAGAGCTGTCGGCATACGATGAGATTATTAGGATAAACAAGGCTATTCCAGATGTAGATTTATTTGTATTAGCGGCTGGGGTGATGAAAGGCTTGCAATGGTTGGAACAGAACCATGAAGATATTATTGAAACCTTTCTAGTGAACACGTTCACGCCGGTTACTTTGTGTGAGCAGATATTTACATTAAGGCCTCATGCTAGAGTTTGTATTGTAGGTAGTGCATCTGGATTTAATGGGTCTTATGATATGGCTTACGCAATGTCCAAGAGTGCAATCCATACTTACGTAGAGACAAGGCCGATAGACGAAAAACAGAGGTTATTTGCTGTAGCGCCTGGGATTATCAAGGACTCCAATATGGCCAAAAAAAGACACGATTACGCTGAGATCCTAAAGGGGGATTACATTACGTCAAAAGAGGTCGCTAAGTGGATTATGGGCGGATTAGTTGAAGGGACGACAGGCGAGGTCATTAGATTATGATCACAGTGGTTACTGCATTTACTAAACACTATACTTACGGTCTAACCTTCCTTGAGCGGTTTTTCCAGTATTTCCCTCGGGAAGTAAATTTAATTGTCTACGTCGAGGAGCCGGTTGAATTAGAGTGGGGTGAATGCAGATTAATCCAAGATGTTCCTGGGTACACTGATTTCATGGAGCGAAACAATACTCCACTGTATACAGGGCAGATGCCCGTGGATATTTGGGAGGCTAAAGCCAGAAGATACGAGTACAGCTATAAGCATGATGCTTGTAAATTCGCCATTCAGGGCTTCTCTCCATTGTACGCGGCTGAAGGCTTGGAAGGTCATATGATCTGGTTAGATGCTGATGTGTTTGCTTATAAGCCAGTTACTAAGGAGTTTCTGGAAAAACTCTTGGACGGTGACGTTACATTCCTTGGTCGACGTAAAGCTCACTCAGAATTAGGCTTTGTTGGCTACAAACTACCCGAATCATTGCCGGTTTTACAGGCGTTCTACGATTACTATAATACTGATGGGTTCCAGAAATTAAAGGAATGGCATTCCGCTTATATTTTCGACAGATCATTAGATCAATGTGATGTCAATAAGTGTAACCTTACGCCCAAAGGAAGCGGGCATGTTTGGTTCCAGTCACCTTTAGGCCTTTGTTTAGATCATTGTAAAGGCAGAAGAAAGGATATCGGGTTCTCAAAAGAGGTGAAGAAATTGGATTTTGAAGAAATGTTTCCAGAGTTCGCAACAACCCTATTAGGAGGTAAAAATGCGAAAAATGACGAGATGTAAGCCAGGCAATCTGGTGATGGCGGAAGCGGTTCCCTTTGGTCAGAAATGGACCTACTACAATGAACACCCCATGACTGATATGATTAAGCCTGAATACTACTCATTTGTGGCCACACAGATTAGAACTGGTGATTCTTTGCGCATAATGAAGATGGCTAAGGGCAAGGTCGGGGCGGTAACTGACCTATTAGTGATCGCTGAAGACCAGTTTCATATCATGCATGGTCCTATTATTTTCGATAAGGATGATGGCTACCAGATTGAACAAAAAGACGGTAAGTGGATACTTTATGAGTACGAGATACCACTGAACACTTATTCAACTAAGCGAGAAGCCGAGAAAGGATTAGAGTACTTCTCTGGCACTGAGGGTAAGGTTTCTAATGGCTAGTGAAGTCAGTATTATCAATCAAGGGCTTTATCGGGTAGGGGCTAATCCAATCGTAGCGCGAGATGGTTCTGGAGATAATGAGGTAATTGCTAACGCGATTTACGACCATCATAGGGATTACCTTTTACGCCGGCATACTTGGAATTTTGCGACTAAGCGAATCCAACTGGCCCGGTCTGCCAATACTCCCCCATTTGGTTATGATTACCAGTATCCTTTGCCTTCTGATTATATGCGTACTATTACTATTTCGGATAATACGAATGGTACGGGTACGCTTATATATAAGATTGAAAACGATGTATCGGATACCAGAGTCATAGTAACTTCAGCGATTGAAGTATATATGAAGTATGTAGCGAAAATCACTGACCCTGCCCAGATGGACCCTGATTTTCAGGAATGCTTATCGTTGAAATTAGCTTCAGTTTTTGCTCTTAAAATTGCCCAGTCTTTAAGTTTACATAAAGAGATTAAAGTTGAGCTGAACTCTGCTTTACGGGCTGCTCGGGCTGTTGATGGGCAAGAGGACTTGGCTGATCAAATGCCAGAAGGTTCCTGGTCGATGATTAGGAATGGTGGATTAGCGGGGGATATTGATGCCACGAGTTAACCCTTTATTTGGTGACTTTTCCTCTGGTGAGATAGGGCCTCGAATGCTGGGGCGGGTGGACTTTGAGAAGTACCCTAATGCGGCCGAGATTGGAGAAAACCTATTAACGGCTCCACAAGGGGCTTTTTACCGGAGACCTGGAACGAGATATGTGGCGGAGACTAAAACGTCGACTAACAAGTCTTATTTGTTCCCGTTTGAGGTTGGTGTTGACTCTCAATATGTAATCGAAGGTGGGGCCAATTATTTCAGATTCTTTCGGGACCAAGGCCAGTTAAGCGTTGCTGACACTGATGCGGCCATTGTTAACGGCGCTTTCCCGTCTGGAATTACGAGCTGGACCGATAGATCAGGGGCCAGCAGTTCAATTGCTCACGATGCCACTAACTTAAGGTTGAGTCTGATCAGCAATGGCACAACTGATGGCCATGCGGAACAATCGGTTACTATAGACTCAGCCTACACAGCGGTAGCGCATGTATTAAGATTTAGAGTTTATGGGGTCCATGGTGATTTCGTAAAATTAAGGATAGGAACATCCTCAAAAGGGACGGAGGTAGTAAACGATGTTGAGCTTGGCGTTGGTTTTCATGCTTATACTTTTACACCAGGAGCAACAACATTTTATGTCCAATTCCTGCATACGCGTGCGAAAACGATTGGAATAGACGATGTTGATATATTAGACAATGTGCCTCTTGAGTTAGTGACTCCTTACACGGCAGCCCAGATACAGACGTTCGCTAGACCACAAGCCAACGATGTTATGTATATTTTCCCAGGGGCAACTACAGCGCCATATAAGCTTATTAGGCGAGCGGATACTTCTTGGTCACTTGAAGAGGTGGGCTTTATAGATGGGCCTTACCTTGATCAACACATAACCTCAATCTTACCAGCCAATGGAACGACAGGTATTGGGACCTTTGCTGAATTTTTCAGAATCCTAGCCCTATCGACAACCCTTTCCCCGGCGGCCACTACGGGGTTAGGCATTACGCTAACAGCTTCGTCTACTAGAGGTATAAATGGCGGGCAGGGGTTTTTATCAACCGATGTCGGGAGGCTGGTTAGAATCCAGCAATCGTCAGCGGCTGATGCGGGGTATGCGGTTATTACTGCGGTCGGTAGTACCACTTCAGCTACGATAGATATCAGGCGAGATTTTAATGTTACAACTGCGACAACATCCTGGTGGCTGGGGGCTCTATCTGAAACTACGGGATATCCATCTGCGGCGACATTTCACGAACAGCGATTAGTTGCTGCGAGTTCTACGGATCACAAGCAGTCTTTATGGTTTTCTCAGTCGGCTGATATTGAGAATATGCGCCCAGATACTTTTGATTCATCGTTAACGGTTGAGGATGATGATGCGATCAACATTACTTTAGCGGCCAGGCAGTCTAACCAGATTCGATGGCTTGAATCTGCTAGAGATTTAATTGCTGGAACTGCTGGTGGTGAATGGGTTTTAAAATCAGATGGGGCTATTATCACTCCGACTGATATCGATGCAAAACGAAACACGACTTTAGGTAGTAGCGGGACTAAGCCTGTTCAAGTTAATGGAACGGTTATATTCCCCCAAAGAGCGGAACGTAAATTATTTGATTACAGGTATAACTTTGATCTTGATCGCTATGACGGTCGGGAGCTTACAATTTTAGGGCATAGAGTTCTGGGTGATGGTGTTAATGAATTAGACTACCAGCAAGAGCCAGATTCTATTGTTTACGGCGTGAGAACGGATGGCCAATTAGCTTGTTTAACCTACAAGCCAGAAGATGGGACGGTTAGTTGGACCCGATTAATTCTAGGTGGCTCCTTTAGTACGGGAAATGCCGTTGTTGATAGTGTTGCTACAATCCAGGGTGCCTCCGGTAGTGGTAGGACGATAGATTCTGATGAACGTAATGAAGTTTGGTGTATTGTAAAAAGAACCGTTAATGGGCTAACGAAAAGGTTTATTGAGTTCTTTGAGAAAAGCTTTGAAGGCCCATTAAGACACGACTATACAACTGAAGCCTTATGGGATGCGGCGATGATTACCGCACAAAAGGACGCAATGTATTCCGATAGTGCGCTTACTTATAATAGCGCGGCGACAACCTCTATTTCAGGGTTAAGCCACCTAGAGGGTGAAACTGTTAAGATTTTAGCAGACGGTGCTGTTCATCCAGATAAGACCGTTTCTAGTGGTGCAATTACTTTGGATTACTCGGCTAGCAAGGTGCAAGTAGGCCTTGGATATCATCATAGATACAAGTCTTTGAAGCTTAACTTTGGTGCGGCTTTAGGGACTGCGGTTGGCAAGGTTAAGAGGATTCATGGGGTTACTTTTGTGTTGCTGGATTCGGTTGCGTTTCAGTTTGGCAAGGACTTTGACAGTTTAGTTGATGTTGAGTTTAGAGAGATTGGTGATGCTATGGATACGGCTGTTCCCTTAAAGGTTGGCGAGAAGGATATGGATTTTAATGGTGAATATGGCACCGATGCCAGAATTTACATTCAGTCGGACAACCCGTTACCTTGGGTAATGTTAGCGATGGCTCCTAAGATGAAAACAAACGAGGGTTTATAAATGGCTTGGCAAGCAGTTTTAGCAGCGGTTGGTATTGGGTTAAGCGCTTACAGTCAGTACAAGGGAAGCAAACAAAAAGCGGCAGGGCTTGAGGAGCAGGCAGAGTCAGAGATTCTAGCGACTGCTTTCAATGTCAGGCGACAAGAGAGGTCGGGGTCTGCCGTTGTCGGTCGTGCTCGGGCATTGCGAGGTGCATCTGGTGTTGCTTTTACTGGCAGTCCATTGATGGTTGATGAGGCTACGGTGAGGGAGTTGGCGACCAATGTCGAGGAGTCAAAGCGCTTGGGGTTAAAGAGAGCTGAAGTGTTACGCAAGGGTGCGAGCAATGTCGAGAGCGCCGGTAAGATAGGAGCTATTAGTTCTTTGCTTCGTGGTGGTGGTGAGATTGGATTTAATTTGTAAGGTGAGATATGCCTAGAATACCTGGACCACAAGACATAGCTGGAACGATTTCAAGAGCTACCCCTATTGCTCCTGGTACGGGCGCTGTAGCGGCTGCTGCGGGAGAGTTAGACGAGACTATCACCTCTATCGGGAAGGGTTTACAGCAACGTAGACAGCAGGCTGAAGATGTAGGGGATGCGGCTTTTATAGCGAGCAATGCAGAATCTGAATACACGAAGGCATGGGATGATTATAAGTTAACTCCCACTGGCGGAGGCGAGGAGTTCGTTGAAGGATTTAGGACTAAGACTAATGAGATTAACGAGAGGCTAAAGACTGGCTCAAACTTTAATCCCTCAATAGCACAGCAGCAAAAAAGAGAATTGGCGCTATCTAGAATGCAGGGGTCATTTTTAAATAAAGCTACAGCATTCCAAAATAACGCCAGGATAGCTGACGTAGATGGGGCGCTGAATGATTTAGTTGAGGTGCATACTGTTGGAGCATCAAAAGATCCTGATAGCACCAGTGAGCGCATTAATGATGCTTCGGCCAGTCGTAGCGCGGCGAGGATTTATACTGATGAACAATTAAAAGCGGCTAATGATGCGGATAGCAAAAGTATTGCCTCTGGTGCGTTGGCGGCATTAATTGCAGATGACCCACGCAAAGCGTTGGAATGGCTGGAAGATGATACTTCTGATGCGAGGCATTTAGAGCCTAACCAAAGAATTAATTTAACTATCAAAACTAAAAAGGCGATTGAGGCGGCTACCTTAAAAGCTCAAAAAGAAGTTAGCAATCTATCCCAAGATAATATCGAGTTATACGCTAAAGGTGAGATGCCTAAAGAGCTATTAACCAAAGAGGCAGCAATTGAGGCCTTTGGAGAAGTTGAGGGAAAAGAGCGGTTTGAGATAGTTGAAACCTATAGAGAATTAGGGGAAGAGATTAAAAAGCTTGGGTCTTTAGATTTCCAGGCAAGAATGGATCTGTTAGCACAACCAAAATTTAAGGTGCTCACTGAAGATCAAATCAAGGAATTGCTACTGCCTGCGGTTGAAGGGGTGTTCATTAAAGACTTAGAGGATACTGCTGAAAATGTCGGTCTTGATGATGCGTTTAAGATGCTTGATGATGCGAAGCGGCAAGAGTGGATGTCACCGGAAGAGTGGGATGGGATTGTAAAGCGAGCCCAAACAGCGTTAGGGCATAAAAAAGCAAGGCTGCAAGCAAAGAAAGTTGACGATGATGCTAAGACAAGAGAGCAGATTATAGCGCTTCAGACTTCGATTGATACCGGGCAGTTTGAAGATGCTGGGGATGTGTTACGTCAGGTCAAATCATTATGGGATAGCGGGCAAATATCGGATGCTGAATTTAGAAGCCTTCAAGGTAAAGTATTCACTCAAGTTTCCAAACAAAACAAAGATGCTGAAGATCTTAGCGGAATGGTCAAGCGAATGGAGGGCGATCTTTCTCAGGTTGTCACTCAAAAGCAAGTCGATTCGTATTTTAATCAGTTTATCTTACCCGCGATTGGTGAGCTTGAAAGCCCGAATGCAAGAACATCGACAACTGCAACTTACATTAGGCAGGCTGGGAAAGTGCCAAGCCAAGTCAAAGCGCAAACTATAAATGGTCTTAGATCGGGCAAGAGAGATTTAGTTGAGGAGTCTATGGATTTAGTTTCTAGGGTAGAGGCTATCCCTGGTATGCCAGATTTCTTAAGCGCGAATGATCAAGCCTTTGCTGACAGGTTCACGGCGTTATCTGAAAACCTGAGTCCTGCTGAAGCGTTCAAGATGACTCAACAGATTACAGATCCATCCAATGAGACTCTAACCACGACGAGAGAGAAGTTCATAAAGGATGAGGAGTTTGCCGAGGACTACCGAGATAAGGCGATAGAAACCCTTGGGCCTATTTTAAATAGATTTGTACCTTTTACTGATGATGTAGAGATTGATGAAATCACGGCTCAAAGATGGGAAGATGAATATAAGGCGACATTTGAATCTTTAATCTTGAATGGTGCGACCACTGAGTTTGCCGAGGAAAAAGCCAAATCTTTACTGCAAAGGAATTGGGGAACCACTTTAGTCTCTGGTGTGCCTAGACCTCAAAAATATCCAGTAGAAATGTTTCCTGCATACCATGATGATAATGGTGAGACTTCATACATTAATAAGCAGGTAAAAACTCTTGCACAAGATGCATTTGTCGGTCTGCCTGAATTTGAAGCTGAAGATATTATATTTCAGCATGACGAAGTGACAGCAAGAGAAGCCCATCCAGGTTTTGTCAAGATTCACAAGATACCTACGACCTTTAACTTGGTCCCGATTAAAGACCTTGCTATTAAAGAGAATCCAATAATAAAGCATCATAGAAATACCATAAAACAAGGGCAAGCGGTGGAGAATCAGGATGGTTCTGTGAGCACAGTACGTACAATGATTATTAATATCAACGGTAAAGAAACATTAATTCCGACCGTTTGGGATGGGGAAATTTTGGACGCTAATCAATCTGTTGATAGGGCTATGAAGTCAGGGATTAAATGGCCTACAGCTACCACAGTTTCAGAATTGGAGAGTCTAGACAAAACCCTGCATGACACGGTCATTAGTAAAGATGTTTCTGGTGGGCAGATTACACAAAAAGGGCCATCTTACTTAGTAATACTTAAGACAAAAGAAGGCCTAATCACTTTACCAAAAAGGTTTTGGCCAGATATCGACGCTCAGAACGATAAGTTGAGAACGGCTGAAGGCGAGCGGGTAAAGAAGGAAAGAGAGCGAAAGGTACAAGAATCAAAATTCCCAACATTTAAGGCGCTGTAATGCCATTTGTAGATGATGAAAATTTAGAAATCTCTTTATCTAAGGCTATCGGGCTTAACGAGCTTGATATTCCTAAACCGAAAGCGAAGGACGCTATTATGGCGGCTTATCGTACAGAGAATTCTATCGGCTCATTCTTTGCAAAAGAGGGGAATCTTCCAGACTCTGTTGTAGACAATGCAGAGTTTAACCCTTGGGATCATCTGTCGGACCAAGAAAAGGGTAATGAGTCTTTTATCGATCAGGTTATTTTTGCAGACAATGAAAAGCATATCCAAGCTGTTCGAGATCAGAATGCAAGGGAATTGAAGGATAGAGAGACAGTGGCTAACGCTGGAGCTTTGGGGTTCTTTGCCTCTGGTGGTATGGCTATGGCAGATCCAATTAACTTTATTCCTGTCGGTGGCGTAGCTTACAAAACCTATAAAACAGGCGGGACGATATTAAGTGGTGCGGCAGCTACGGCTACGACTGCCGGGGTAACAACATCTGCCCAAGAAGCATCACTTCATGCTACCCAATTACAAAGGACGTTTGGCGAATCAGCAATAAATGTCACTGGGGCCATGCTGCTATCAGGTGTGATAGGCGCTACGCCAGGGCTACTCAAGAGTACCTTTGCCAAGCATCCAGAGGTTTTGAAAGAGATAGACAAGTCTATGGACCCCGAAAGCGCAATAGCCAGGGGTGAGGACTCTGTTGGAGCTGAAGCGGTTTTCCAAGAGGCTATCGTAAGGGGTAAGTTTGCTAAATTACTAACTAAGGTAATGGCGTTTGATCCTTTGAGTAGGACTATTACTTCAGATCTTGGTGATACTAGAAGTATTGCATCTAGGTTGGCTGAATCTCCAATTGCGTTTGA
>Ga0255047_10002439_pt1 | contig 12291 bp, 14 predicted proteins | sample JV7_2_1_MG_FD_183640 | JGI IMG/M metagenome (GOLD analysis project Ga0255047, IMG submission 183640) | Seawater microbial communities from Jervis Inlet, British Columbia, Canada - JV7_2_1 | ecosystem: Environmental > Aquatic > Marine > Inlet | place: Canada: British Columbia | collected 2016-10-06
ATGAGTAAAGGTTGAAGTAGATGGAGCTGCCGGTGATGGAGTAATGGTTGGAGACATCATTAGTTCCACCCACGGCAATGATTGAAAGGGCGATGTAAGGTGTCTCTATATCAAAATGCAATGCTTGCCCTGGGAAAGAAGAATCTCCTATCCATGTATCTGCATCGAAATGCCAAGTCTTTAGGATCACACCGTTAGGAGATAGAGTATTGGTTGGAATCCCAATCAATAGGATGCGCATGACATCCGTGGGGCTACCTGTGATCTCAGTCTTGAACGTGAGCACGCCCTTGCGAAATCTAAATACCCCTAGAATCGCCCCCGAGTCATGGGATCCGCTGGTCATTGCCTTTGCTACCCCAGGTGTGCCCCCCGAGTAATAGTCCCCTCCGAACTCATCAAACGCTCTAGCATTAACCTTGGGCGAGTCCATCGTAAGCACCCCGACATCACTCGCTGCCGCCGAATCCAAGGAGCTTGATCCAAGGTTAAAGTCATGGAACTGACCAACATTCATCGTAGACCAGTTAGTAGGGGCAGAGCCATACTCCTCGCGAGCTGCTCTAGGGGCAGTGAAGATTTGAGTTGCGAAGGGGAATCCGAAGGGAGTGCTGCGAGAGATCCCTGTAGCAGAGAGCATAACTGGGGGGAACTCTGCGAGGCGCAGCTCACCATCCCCAGTAACAGAGATCGCGTGGGCTAGAGAGTCTTCAGCACCCTTACCGAAAGGGAGCAACCCAAGTTCACTTTGACCTATGAACTGATTCTCATGAACCTGATTGATACCTGCCCCACCGCCACCTGATCCCCCGATGTTGGTGACGCCAGTGCTTCCTAAAGGATTGCTCCCGATCGTGGAGCGGAGGAGGATTCTTTCGATCACCCTGAAGTTCCGTCGAGCGACGGGATCTTGAACTTGCTCCAGATCCAGGCCTGGGAACTTGTCGGTTGCCATTACTTGGTCTCTTGTGCATCCAGCTTCACGGACCAATAGGTCAAAGGCCCACTGGCACTGACTCGGAGCTGGAATGCCTCAGCGAAGAAGTCCATAGGAATGCGGTCAAGAATCCCACTGACAAACGACTCGGCGGGGGTCGAGGTAGTGAGGGCAGTGTCATCTGCCATGCGCGCTGCCCACTGAACCTTATTAGTCACGCTAGCTGGGGCTGTGGGCATGGTCTTGCTCAAGAGATAGAGGCGCTGGAGTTCTACCTCGGAATCTAGGTCTCTTGGATAGACAAGGCGAGAGCGGATGTGCATCGTGGGAGTTGTAGTGAGGTCTTGATCCTCTGTTCCAATCCGCCCATCCGAAGACTCCGTGTCGCCATAGAAAAGGGTGTTGTTCCCATACGCAGCAGCGTTAGTGGATGGAGTGTTGGTGGTGGTCCCATCGGGGCGCCGCTGAGTCACGGGGCCAGTGACCTTCATCCTTCCATCTTTCAAGTGCTGAGGGTGGTAATGGAAGTAAAGCGCTCGGGTATTAGTTGATCCCCCAAGGGGGGTGTAGTACATGATGAGAAGCCAGAGGTGGGGGACGTTGATGAGCACCGCTTGGCTTAGGAGGGATTGCTCAACGGTGGCTTCCCAGTCAATATCCCTGGTAGCTTCTTGGAGGGAATACCCATCTGTGATCCAAAGATTGTCCCGAGCGATGAACGCGAGCTTGGGTCCGCTCCCCTCAGAGGAGAAGGTGGTGAACCCATCCTTGCTCTGGCACCCTGTGTCTGAAGAGATCTCCTCAAACGCCCTGCCTCTAGCGAAGTCTCCATCATTCTCCCTGGGGAGGAAGTTGACTCTGAAGATGTTGTTCTTCATTCCACAAACTAGGATATCTCCTAGCTTCGCAATGCACGTGACCTCATCCCTCTGTTTGGTTTGGAAGGGGACGAAATACAATCCTGGGAATGCCCAAGGTTTGCCTGGGAAGGAGTAGGTAATGATGTGCTTGTTGTTGACATCATTCGTCACCATCGAGTCCTCGAACACTTCTCCCACATCCCACGTGGGAGGCTTAGTGTCGCGAGGGAAGGATTGAGTGATCCCTAGGACATCAGCTGTGATGAGAGCGAAGACCTGTCCAGTAGTGTTGCCGCGATCTACGAATGAAGTTGTGGAGGCAGCTAGGCTGGTGATGAGGTCACCGAGGAGGGAGAAGTTTCCGCCCCCGGTTGCAGTGAATCGATCTGGCGAGCCTTGCGTTAGGCCAGCCCCTACAAAATCACCCCAGGTAACTGGGAGAGAGCGATAGATATTCCTCTTCCCAGCGATGGTGTTTGTGAGAGTAGCAGGGAGCTTGATTTTGATATTCCTGCTCTGATCTTCAAACGCTCCAAGAACACTAGCCCCAGCTCCACTTGCTTGATGGGGGAATCGGATGGCAGTAGCCGCGCTCTCCATATTCAGTGCAGTGACAACCTCCGTTACCCAATATCCAAAGCTCTGGAATGCATCACTATTCCCAAACCCAGACTCAGGAGCCCCGGGGTATGTAAGGGGACTCCATGCTGTAATGTAATCTGCGTGCCCTAATCCAATGAAGTATGCGGAGAGAATCCCAGCTCCTGTAGAGACCTCAATCCCCATGGGGAAGATCCCTGCAGTACTAGTGACTGCAGCAGTCGCCATTCCGGTGGTGAAGATTAGCTGAGGGTCAACACCATTCCCTACTAGGTATTGATTGTCATAATGGACAGTCGTGAAGCGAGCTACAGCTCGACCATCCGCATGCTCCGTGCTACCACCACCGGTGATATTGACTGTCTTTAGGTTGATGCTCTGAGCGTAGAGGAGGCGATCAATGACCCCATCAAACTGAAGATACTCTACCCCCATGTATTGGCCACTGGAGGAGACAATATCAGCTCGCCCTCTAACAGGAGCTATGGAGGAATCGTTCGGGCGGTAGTGGGCCTCATCACATTGGACCATCTCCCCCTGACTCAGGAGGGAAGCATCGCGAGAGGTGACTAAGCCTTTATCAAACTGCTCGTCAAACTGCGCCACTAGAACCCATAGGCGTCCTCGACGCCCCTCCAACCATGATCAGCAGGAAACTTCCGTGAAGATGGCGGGGAGGTAAAGCCCACATCCTGGTCAGGGTTGTTACTATCAGCATGCACCATCTCTGCCCAAAGACGGTTAGCTTTTTGCTGCCAGAATTGAGACCTTGCTTGCTGGCCATTTCGATCCGCAAGGAGCATGGCCTTGGCTTGGTAGACAGGCCAGAAGCGATATTCTACAGGGAGATCGATGTTCCCAGCGGTGGCAGTTGCTACGGTGATGGGGTCGTAGCCACGGACTGTGAAGAACAGACCTGCATCAGAGGGGGTTGGCATGAGGACGACGTGCCGCTGTGTCAGGCGTTCATTAATTGTATAGTGAGTAGGGGTGCTATTTGTCTTGACAGGGCGGAACTTATCATCTTCCCGATGACTAATGTAAGTCAGGGGGATGGAGTTATTCCAAACAATTGAATAAATCTTGTAAGGTAGGACTCCTGCACCAACGGGGTATTGGGCTACATTCGCACTGGAGGTGAGTGTGGAGGTGATCCCTGAGAACTCCCAAACGCGGGTGTTCAGATCATTGAGGGCCATGGACAGGGCATCCATAGCATCATTTCTGACATCTTGGTCAGTGCTTCCCCGGAGGGACCTTGCAATGAGGTTACGAGCGTTGACTACAGAGAGGGCCAAGAGGGTCTCCGAACATGATTTTCTCTCCTCCTAGTGGCCCGGATAGACCTACTCATCAGTATAGCATATCTTCTTTTTCAGATCCGCAACAGGGGTATCCCAGCCTTGAGGGAGGTCCGGGCGATCTTTGACGAAGTGCCTCGTTCCCACGATCTCCATGATATCAAGCCAGTTGTTCTTAAAGAGGAAGAAAGCAGCATCTTGGAGGGCTGCATGGCTGGTGCGGAGAGTTGATGTTGGAGAGATGGAGAGTTTAGAGCGCCTGAAGATCTCCCCAGTGTCTATCCCCTCATCCATCCAATGAAGCGTGACACCATGTGGCGTCCCCTCGATCCATGCCCAGAGGTTAGGGTCAGCGCCCTTGTTGAATGGGAGGTAGCCGATGTGGAGGTTGAGGATTGGTCCCCGGGCAAGCAACCATTCTGAGACTTTGTAGCGATAACCAAAACTGACACCAAGATCAAATTTGAACGTACAAGCCTCGGCAACTACATCTTGTTGTGTTTGAAATACTTCAGCCCGTTCCTCAAGCCAATCAAGCAAAGGACTCGGGGGGCCCAGGTATAGGATCCTCATAGGGCTTTCTCCAATGTGTCACAAACAAGGTTAACGTCATCATCACTGAGGTCAGGATGCATGGGAAGAGACAAACAACTCCTACTCCACGCTGTGGCGTTCGGGTGCTCGGCGCGAGGGAAATCCCAAAAGGCAGGGGATTCAGTAAGGAGAGGGTAGTGAACCTGCGTCTCAATCCCTGCTGCCCGCAGAGTCTCTCTCACATGATCTCTCCTTGGGACATGAACAACGTAAAGATGCCATGAGTGCCCAGGAGTGGGTTCAGGCTTGCGGACTCGGAGGCGCTCATTGTATATGGAAGCTATCTCCCACCGCCGAGTCTGCATCTCATTGAATCTCTCAAGTTGCGCTAGACCTAGAGCTGCATTAATATCAGGCATAGTGTGACGGAGGCACCCCTTCGCCCATACCTGCCCATCCTTCATCCCTAAGTTCCTCCACTCCCTCACCCTCTCTGCCACCGCCGAGTTATCTGTCGCTATGGCTCCTCCCTGGCCGCAAGTTAGGTTCTTGATGGGGCCAAAACTGTAGCACCAGATGGGGCCCTTGGTGTAGTGGGGGAAGGCATGGGCAGCATCAACAATTTTCCCAAGGGGCTCTTTAGGAGGCTCCCCACCGTAGAGGAGAGTGACATCTGCTGGGGCATCGTGGTCAACGAATACAATGTCTTCCTTCCCCGCTGATAGGGCAGCTTGAGGAACGGCTGCGTAGGTCATGATGGGGAGGGTGACCCTAGAGGATTTGAGTGTTCGGAAGGAGAGGTAGAGGGCTGAGGTGCAGCTATCTACTACAGTGACGTGCTTGGCACCGAGGCGCTCTTGGAGAGCCCATTCAAACTCCTCAACCTTCTTCCCAGGACCGATGTCACAAGATTCTGTCTGGATATCAAGAGCCGTGAGATCATCATGATGAATGGAAGGTTTCGCATACCTAATCATGGCCTCGCTCCTACCAACCTTCTTGGGTTAGCCATAGGCTGAGGCTTGAACTCACCCTTCCCCATGATCTCCTCAACCTTCCTAATGCGTTGGACCATCAGCTTAAACAAACCTGGGGGGACTGAGTGCCTCCCTGAATCTGGGGTTTCAGGCTGTTCATGCATATCAAGCTTCAAATGTTTTTCAACGATCTTTGCTCCCGCAGCCACTGCAAGCTCATCGCAAAGTATTGCAGGTCCAGTGTGTGAGGACCACCCAACGCAGTTGTGTTCTTTGTAGAGTTGGGGGATTCTGGAGAGGTGGCAGGACTCGGGGGTGGCAGGGTAGTCAGTGATGCAATGGAGGAGGGCATCGGCTCGCATCTCCCAGTTAGATAGTGTGTCAGTTCTCCCTAAGGAGAGGATGGAGGCTCTGTCGTCAGTGAGGATTCTATTGGTGTAGTGGCAGAGGGTTTCGCAAGAGGAGATCTTCCACGCATCCACGTGCTCCCATAGCTCAGTGACTGCTGCGTCTGAGAATGGGGTGCAGATGAAATCAAGGGCATAGGAGTGGGCTTCCTTAACTAGGCTAGCTACAGGAATTTTTCCAAATCTTTCCTCAGCCCAAAAAGGATGGTCCCCTTCTCCATTCCAAATATCCCTTGGCTCCCAGAGTTGGAACTTAACAGCATCAGCCCCAGCCCACTTCGCCTCTTCAATCAACTTGACGGCGAGGTCTCTTCTCCCTGCGTGGTTGGATCCAATTTCGGCGATGATGTAAGTTGAGTCTGTCGCGACATTAGAATCTCTGATGCGCATTCCTGTACCTCCGGCCATTCCGCGTCCCAAGGGAGGCGGCGGTAAATCTCGCGGGTGAGAGCAAGGTCTTCTTCTGTATCTACGCTTAGGTTAATCCACTTCATCCCCACCCAGCGCATATCCACAAAAAGGGGATTAAAAGTCTGGTGGAGGTTACCAAGAAATGTAACTCCATGCTCTCGATGTTCACGGAGAGCATCATCAGCTTTCTTTAGAGCTTCACGAGTTAGAACTCGGACAAACATCCCCTGCGTGTCCGGGCCAAAAAAGATCATGTCAGCCTCGTGCCGTGTTCGGCACTTACTACCTTCATAAGGACGACACCCTACAAAGGCGTGAACAGCATCTTTGATAACCTTGGGCGAGACAAAGGCACAGTCCCCAGTCACCAAGACAATGATATCCAACTCAGCTTTGGTTGCAGCCTCAAGAAGCTGGCGGGTGACATCCCTGTCATCTGGGGGGCATCCAATATCTGTAATCTCCCACTGACTACAGAACTCATATAGATTGTCACCTGGATGGACAACATTTGTTGGGAACCCTGCCGCTAGGGCTCGATCGAAAACACGAGTTAGAAGAGTATCCTCCCCAATCGGCTCTCTATATTTGTGAGGAAGTCTCTTCGAGTCCGCCCTCGTTGTGATCAGAACTCCCACGCGATTCTGGGTCGTCACTTCTGTAAGCATTTTCTCTCCTGGTGTTTCCTTTGTGAGGCCAAGGGCGAATAACATAATGGGTCTCAAACTCGTCTGTGTGTTCTAGCTCTCTCACGCCTACAAGGGTTTCAAATAGGCGCTCCTGCTGGCGTAATCCTACCTCTCTCCATTGAGCATTGGGAGGGAGCATCTTAAGTAAGGGTCTGGCCGGTATCTTGGGTGCAAAGATCTCACCCCCGATCATATCGTCCAAACACCGCTCAATAAAGGTAACGGCATACCTCAGGTTCAACCAGAACCTTGTCATCTTCTCCGAGGTGATCTCCAAGGTCTCCCCCGCATCAGTCTTCTCCTGCATCCGCTCAGTGAAAGCCCCTCTTGAAGCTAGGAGGTTCCCAAACCTCACAACGGAGATCTTCGTTTCACCCCAGTTGTTAGCTTGAATCGCCAGCTGCTCAGCGCACATTTTAGAGGCGCCATATAAGGTAGTTGGCTCAACAGCCTTATCTGAGGAGATACAAAGGACTCGGCGGGCCCCAGAATGGATAGCTTCCCTACACACGTTGAAGGTGCCATGGGTGTTGGTCGCTATGATCTCATCAGCGTTGAACGTCCCTTCCGGCACGATCTTTAGGGCTGCTGTGTGAATGACAGTGTCGACTCCGCGAAAGGCCATGCGAAGTTTCTGGGGATCCCTTATGTCACCAAGGATCAACCGGAGCTGGGGAATCTTGGCCTGCCTGAGTCGATCCTGTTTCTGCTCATCACGACTGAGCCCCCTGATGGGGCCATCCCATTCGAGGTGCTTGAGGAGCGCAGTTCCAAGGCTCCCTGTGATCCCCGTTATGAGGACGGTGCGCATGTTAGTTCTCCTATAAAATCAACGAGCTTCTCACCAGCATCATGGGTCCCACCCCAGAACTCTCTGAACATCTGTTGCTGCTCAGTGAACGGCTCGGGTTCGATGAGCATCTCTTCAAGTAGAGCTGAAGATGTGTCCACTTCCCCCGTGGCCCATAGCCCTGTGGCTCCACCCTCCTGAGTCATGGGGCGAACATCAAGCATCAGAGCTGGGCGACCTGACATGATAGCATCGATAGCCACACCTGACCTCTGGGAGAACACCACATCTGAGGCATCCACGAGATCCCTGATGGGGACATCATCCGTCACGAAGATCTGCTTAGGATCAAGCCCAGCAGCCACTAGGGTATTCCCCACATGCTCCTTATCCATCTTTACCCTGGAAGTCCAGATCACCGAGAACTCCTCACGGGATTGCAGCTCTGCGAGGACAGCGAGGATTATGTTCTCAGCCTGGACATGAAGCCCTCGATCTGACCACATACTGTAGTTATGTGTCCATGTTGAGGTCTTAAGAATGTACTTTCTATCAGGGGGGAGCCCAATATTCTCTCTTACCTGAAACCGATCCTTCGGGAGCCAATCATCATACCCTGGTTGCCCAAACTCCAATAACTCGGCGGGGCACCCTAGGCTGCGTCGGTTGGCGGCTGTTCCTTCGGAGCCAACCAAATAATTGGCTTGGGAGTTGATTTCAAAATGTCCAACAAGGGGGGTTTCGAGTCGGTTGTGGTTGATCTCGAAAACAGGGATTCCCCTTTGACGACACGCAAGAGCGGTGGCTGCGTGGCCTGGGGTGACGGTATTCCAGAGGAGGCAGGCGATGGGTTTGGGATTGAGCGATTGGACGAAGGCCACGGGCCCAGTAACAGATTCCATATGCGCCGTGACAAGCTGCGTTTCATCGAACTCATACTTTCTTCCTGAATGACACCATGTGAAGTTATCGAGAACAGGTGCCTCATTTTGAAGGGCCTTTTGCGGCGCCAAGGGAATGAGATCATAGTGCTCCGAGAGTTCATTGAATAACCGCCGGCAATCGTGTCGGAGGTCAAAGAGAATTGTTTGTTTCACGTCTGAATACCCTCGTCCTAAACCCGCGCAAATCTTTGCTCACTTCAGCGGGGACCGTTTCCTCATGAACCTGTCTAAATCCTCTACACTCGAACAAACCTTGGTAGTTACGGGGCCAATGGCGATCGTAGGTCTTTTCCTCTTCCTCAATCGTGATTATCCCACTACCTGCCAGCCGAGTCATCTCATCAAGAGTGACATCAATTTCATCAGGGTGGATATGCTCAAGGACAGCAATAGTAAAAACTATATCTACAACACCACATCTGGGAAGTGTTTCTGAAGCTGGACCAGTCTTTATACTCCATGACTCGGTAGGATATAAAGCATGCATCAGCTCCACAGCATCAGGATTAATTTCTACCCCTGAGATAAGATATCCATGGCTAGCAAGCTGAATCAGGTTTCTCCCGGCATTACAACCAACTTCTAAAACAGTATGTTGGCACTTCCAATGAACAGGTTCTGGGAACCAACCTTCTATCATCCTTCTCAGGTAGATGGCTCTCCCATCCCCATGCATCAAGTAGGTAAGGGGATGGTTCTGTTTATTTGGGTTCAGCCAAAACTCATGCGCTGGAGTCTTCATCGCTTGGCCTTAATCGGCAGTTCCCTGGCAGGGTGCTCGAAGGCTGGAGCGACGTTGACGTCCATGAAGAGAATTTCCTTCTCTTCAATCCACCCTTGCTGGTATTTCCTTGCAGCGGCATCAACCTCGCACTTCGTGCAGTCCAGACTCCTCATGAATTTCCTCGTACAGCTCAAACATACACTTTTGTCTGATTCCGTCCGCCAGTCGCTCATTGAGATACTCCTGTACTCGTACTTTGAATTCTTCGTACCAACCAAGGGAAAGGTTGCATCGCTTGCAAAGAAGACCTCGAACATTACCATTGGTATGACAATGATCAGTCGCAAATCGGATAGGTTCTTGAACTTGAGGTTTTTGACATATCGCACAACAACCACCCTGAGAAGCTAGCATTGCGGCCCAATCTTCAGGGGTCATGTTATAACGTATCTTCAGTTGGTACTTCCATGCGTAGTCTTTGTTATCACTCACTTGACATGCCTCATCTCATAATACGTACGCAAGCGTGCTCCGAAAACCCGTTTCCGCCGATTCATTCCTGGGGAGTTACAACCTAGAAGATCAGTCGTAGGGTGCTTCTGACAGATATCCCAAACAACGCCCTCACTACCAGGGCTAGCAGCTAGAATATACGCCCGATTCTGCGCATCTACTCCCCACGTCACACCACTAGCTTGTAATACCCCTAAACTGTCGTGTAGTTCCATCAAACCTGTCAAATCCGGGGACTCGGTGGCGGCAGGAGCAGGCATGTCAGGGAAGGGACGAGAGCTTTTATCAGTGAACATTGTGTAGCGAATTCGATCGACCCACAGCGCCCCTGACTTCATACTCCTCCATGTAAATGGTCTCACGTCCACTAGCGCAGGAGAGTTCACCACCACAGCTCCAGGGTGTTTCTCTTCGAGCCACTCAAGGAGCATATGAACAGCTGCTGGATCCTCCCGCCGAGTCAATAGTAAGCCTGCGTATTGGTAAAAGGGAATGGCTTCAGGAGAGAGCTGAGCTACAACCCCTGCCCTCCATCTGCCCGCCGAGTCCTCGACCACTGCTACAGCAAGCTTATCTCTGAACAGGTCTAGCCATTCTGGGAGTACAAATAAGGAGGTCTGGTGGGATGTTTCAATGAGCTGGGTCCATTTATCACTATGAACATTAGGTTCAGATAGGAGGTTTAGCATTAGAACTGAGGGATACCCGGAGGCTCCCGCTCCTCTCTCTCTCTCATATCCATGTAGAACCGATAGAGCTTTCGGACATGAGGCTCAGCTTCGTACCGATCCCACACATCCTCTTGAGCCCTCTTTGCTAAGCGGTTCCTTAAGGAAGCATCATCAATCAAGGCGATTAGGTAATCCTCAAACTCCTGAGGCGTGTTGTAAAGGAGGCCGGTCTCGCCATGGGTGATAGCCTCATCTCCATAGACGGGTCCAGCGGAGGCCAAGGTTGCGGCGGGAGTGGTGATGGCTGAGGATTCGAGCCATTTGATTGGGGTTTTGCAGTCATTGAATGTATTCCTCGCGAGAGGGGCTAGGTTGATGTGATGGCCTATGGTGGCTAGGCGGAAGGTGAAGCGAGCGTAGATGTCCCAGTCGATGAATTCTAATTGTTTTTCAGGGACGGCTTTGTGGACTCCTGGGAACAGCATTCCCCACACCACAAGGCGCGCTTTCGGCCGGGCACGAAATACACGTGCCAAGGAATCTCGTAGGGGGTTCCAGTCGATGAAATGCGAGTAACCACCTTGCCACAGGATTCGCACATGATCGGTTGGCCTTCGAACCCTAATTTCGGGGTAGTCGAGTCTTGAAAGACAATTGGGGTATACATAAACGTTCTTGGCTCCATAGCCTCTGTAGACATTAGCTAGGCGCTCATTAGAAACAGTACATCCATGAGCGTTACGGATGATCATCTTATAGAGGCGCAGCTTTCTGAGGTTAGCCGCAACATCCAAGGTTCCATCAGGGTATGTCCTTCCATCCTCCCAAACCAAAACCTCCTGCCCATCAGCTGTTTCAGCATGGATCTGCGCCCCAGGCTCAAGCTTGGTGCCATCGGGAAGGTGGGTCCCCAAAGTGACGTATTTTGGGTTAAACACATCTACATGCTGAATGGAGTCATCCGCATCGAAGATCATATGCGGGGGAAGGCGCCTCAACCCCGTCTCATCAGGGAGCATCTTCCACTGCTTGAAGTAGTTGATCCTTTGGAGAACTGCAGGGGCGATGTTCAGGTAGTATTGGTGGATGTCTGCATAAGCGAGGTCATGCTCTCTCTCCCCATCGGGTTTTGGGGCGAGGTTATCTAAGGTGAACTTCGCCAACCCCAACCGACGCATGGTTTGGAATGGGGTATGGGTGCGATAGTAATGGCAGGCAGATTGACGGGCTTCTGAGCCGCAAGGTGCGTAGAGATTCAGCTTGCGGGTGTTGGTGACCAATTGCAATGGTCTCCTCCTTAGTGGTGATGTTAGCCTCCGAGTAGTTTCTTACCATCCTCAGCGATCTTGCTCTTTTCCGTTCCCTTAATATACTTTCCTTCCCGAGTCTCTCCCCCAACAGACTTCCACCCTGAGATTTTATATGCTGGGTATTTATCAAGGATAGCGTAGAACTTCTTCTTGTCTTTCAGGAGGTAAGGATCTCGCCTGATCAAATGAGCCCAAACCCCAAGGGGCATCCTTCCAATGTGAACGAAGTGCTTCCCCTTGGTCATGCCCCAAGAGACTCTCATGTTTGAGACTGAAGCTGAGTCCATCTCAGCCTTCCTGATATCAGCATTATCCTGGAAGAACTGATGATGTCCAGGGAGTTGAGAGACAGTCTCAGGGTCGATGGCATCATCGAGGATGGTTACTTCTGGAATGTGAAAACTCATGATTGTGTCCAGGCCCTCAGGTCTCGAAAGCTGATGGCTTCTCCTGCTGCTAGGTTGGCTGTGGTTATTTTGAATCGAATGACTGGAGCAGTGACATCCCACCAAACCTGCCTACGCCCAACGGTAACTGATGTATGTTCAATAGAGGCTTCAGCGGTGTTTCCTGCTTCGCCATTAATAGTATGGAAAGGTTGATCATCTCCAAAGCTAGCTTCA
>Ga0255047_10002440_pt1 | contig 12289 bp, 15 predicted proteins | sample JV7_2_1_MG_FD_183640 | JGI IMG/M metagenome (GOLD analysis project Ga0255047, IMG submission 183640) | Seawater microbial communities from Jervis Inlet, British Columbia, Canada - JV7_2_1 | ecosystem: Environmental > Aquatic > Marine > Inlet | place: Canada: British Columbia | collected 2016-10-06
GAACAATAGTCAAGACAGCGGCATGGAGAATCGCCCCACAAAATCCACCAGTTCTTGGGTCAGCTTGTACATCACAAGCATCATCCCCATCGATTCGCCCACCATCGATGGACTTCATTACACTGACTGGACTGGTTCCGGGAGTGAAAGTTTTGGGGAGAGAATCAACTCCATGGCTCTTGAACCCTCTTGAAGTGAGCCGCAAACTCAGGTGCTCCACATCAGTGTCCCAACCATTCCTACAACCCGTCAACCCAGATGTCTCACATGCAGTTGTATGGTCAGGGGTCATGGACGAAATAGTCACCGTACCACCGGAGGGAGCCTCCACCCAATGGTCACCGTTGACGAAAGTCCCACAAGTCAACGTCTCAGTAAACGTGAAGGTGATGTCCTCAAGACAGGAACCTGTGGTGCAATCGCCATCGACCACACAAAACTCAGATGAGTCATCCTCACACATCCCCTTCACACAGTAATCTTTGTCACTGCCATTACTACAATCGATGTCTTCATCACAGGAGTCACCGTCATGACGACAAGTGCCAAGAGGCCGGGCGTCATGCCGCTCAAAAGTCACTGAGGAGCAGGTGGCTGATTGGGCGACACCAGTGACTAGAAAAGAACCAGCCACCAGCAAACATAGAGTAAACATACGATGGGTCATGTACAATCCTTTACAAACTTTGGGAATAGAGACAGACATTGGGAACTGTGGTGGCAATTTGCCTTAACCACAAGAGTGTGGCGGATTCGTAAACTGATGTATCGCTGGGCTATGCAAAGAAACCAGATCGGGGGTTTGCAGAGAGGAAGTAGCCCCGGAAACCATAGCGAACAAGGTGCGCCCGTTCACCTTATCCGCTTGGCGGTTTCCGGGGACTACATATCACAAAGACACACTGAGCTTTGTCATGTATGGTCTCAACTGGGCAATAGCCCAACCTGAGGCAGCAGTGTGGCCAGCTTGAGTTAATTGCCCAGTTGAGGCACTTACAAACGTGGGGCCTACCATCTCAAGTGTTGAAGAATTTCCCAGGGAGTAAACACTTTTGTCAAGGTTTCTGTACAACTCTTGTATGGCCACCCAAGCTGAATCTAACCAAGTTTGGGTTCCAGCAATACCCTCACCGATAGGTGGTTGCAGGATAAAGTGGCCTGAGGTCCCCTGCGAAATGAACAACCTGTCATACACAAACTCCAGGTATTCAAGCACGGTTGCCTTCCAACCCTCAATTGCGGTGCCCGCAACAGCATCCGGAACATAGGGAGAGAACAAAACAACATCGGATCCGATGGCTGGATCAATAACCACTGTTGGGAAAGTTTTGGCTATAGCAATCGCATTAGACATCGTGCTTCCAGCGTGCGCAATCGTCAAGCCAGCAAGACCAGTACCAGCTGTGACAAGCGCATGATAACTTGATGCGGGCACTGGGTCAGGTGTCAACCCATAGGTTGTATCACCAGCAAAGCACACCGCATTGACAGCACTCCGACCCCCAACTTGCCAAGGGTTGGTATCCACAAGATCAGCCGCCAACGACTGATTCCGATTCTCCATAAACAACTTGTACCGCAATGAATCAATAGCCACCCTGTCGATTCCCTTCCGGACCCTGGGATTTCATGCGTCCTCATCTTGTGCATCGAATTTGAGGACAGGCCGAATATTGTGATCAACTTCAGACTTGTCAGACCACCCACTGCAATTCTTGAGCATCAGAGCCCCAAAGGCAGGGGACCAACCCCCAAGTGCAGTCATCCTGGTGATTACCTCGTGCTGTAAATGCTTGGCGATCTCGAAAGCTGCTGCGAGCTCAGGATGGTTTTCGTCTTGGACCCAACTCCGGAGAGTGCTGACCCCCACCCCCAACTCCAATGCACACCCTTCGAAGGTTGGGGGAGTGACTGGCTTCTGCACATACTTGAGACCAGCCTTGCTGACATCCCTTTCGATCTCCTCAACCTGCTCGTATGCATCTTGGAAGAACGCGATCATGAGATCGGGCATCCATTCCATGTAAACTGTCTTGAACTGACCACCCCCGTACCCGTGGAGCAGTAACCGCTCCTCAAGAATGAGCTGTACCCGCCCTTTCCTCTTGAGAGCGTTGGCCGCACCGGCTGGTAAATCATCAATTGATCGAGCACCACCGGGGATCTTGGTCAGATCATCCCAACGCTTCTCTCGGCGCTTGTAGAACAAGGTGTCAAACTTTGCCATCCGGGGATTGCGGACACCAGGCGGGAGAGCATCCTCAACCTGCTTGAGAGCAACTTTCTGCTTGTCACTCAAATCAGCCCGAGTGTGTTTCTTCCCCACGACCTTTGCCTGCTTGGCTGCCTTCTTGGCACGCTTCTTGGCAGCGGCCTTCTTTTTCATCACCGTGTTCTTCTTACGTGCTGATTTCTTGGGGAGTGCCATACCCAAATGAATAGCGTTCAATCTGAATAGGATCGAGGGACACGCTATACAGTGAGTGACGCCAGTCGTGGGAGTGCTCAGTTGGGGTCCCCGGGGTTAGAGCCCGGGGACAATTGGTTGATGCTGACCGGCCCTGAATGACCCCCTGGAGAGAAATCTTCAGGGGGTCATTCTTTTCCAAGCGTTCAAGTCGTTTGGGGGGTATAGTGACGCGACGTTCTCCTGTGGGACCTTCTCAAGCCTCTGGGTGTTGTAGCCAAAGCTTGAGTGGGCAGGGAGTTTGATCCCGGGGCCCCGGGAAATCAAGATTTTCAGTATATACAAAGGCCATACGCTTTTTCGAGTTAATGACAAAATCCCAATCGATCAAATCTTTGAAACCGCTTCCCTCGGGAAGCGGTTTCACTCATTTGGGAGTAGATTTGTCGTTTTCGGGGGATATTACCCCTACCGTGGCTTTTCGGAACTGAATCACTGACTTAGGGCTGCGTGCTCTGAACTGGTTCCCCCGAAGTTCCCCCCCCCTATCGACCCAATTTGTCCTTTATAATCGGGGGTGTACACGATGTCCTATTATATACTATATTGGTTTTGTGTTTCTGGATTGAGTGTTTTGTAAAAACAACATGCTGGGATTTGGCCGGAACCATGTCCTATATAGAGACAGCATACACGACCGGAATGGCTAGAAAAAATTGGTTACCGGGGGGGGGGGACTTTGGGGGAACTGGGGGGAACCATTCAACTAGGGTAACAAGTCGGGTTTTTGCGGGGGGTTAATCGAGATTTGGGGATCGGGTGGACGGATCGGGTGGACGGATCGGGTGGACGGGATTCCCAGCCCTTTGCTTGCCCAGGGCCCCGTGGCTGCGCTTGCGACGGTTGGGGATACCCGTGGAAGGGTTTCGTGCTCCAGGGACCTTAGAGAGCGTGGGCTTCACCGAATCAGAGATTCGGTGCGCGTGAGCAGAGCTCACGCGTCAAGAACCGGGGACACTGATTGTCTGGTACGGGACATCCTGTGATTAGGCAGTTGAATGCCATAAGGGCAGGAATTTCAGCAGATATTTGAGACCGGCTGCTGGACCCCTTGGAAATCCCAGGCTCTTGAGTTCTTCATCGCTTTGTTGGATAACAGGTTGCTGAGGATCTTGTTGAGAGGTCCGAAGTCATCTGGGTTTCTGAAATCCGTCGCTTTCCCTCCAAAGGATCGCCCCAGCCCTTTTGATGTTGCCCTAAGCAGTTGAAAACATTAGACGTAGTTTTTGGAGGTTCAATCATCGTCAGTCCCACCCCCCAAGGGACATTTCGTCTTTAACGATACGGCCCGTCTCGTATCGTATCATCCGATACGGCCCGTCTCGTATCGTATGTCATTTCGATACGGTCCGTCTCGTATCGTATACAAGACCGGATACAGATATCTATATCCGAGGCCGAGTCAACCGGATACATCTATCCGGGATACATCTATCGGATATATCTATCCGAGATTCAACTATCCGAGATTCATCTATCCGAGATTCAACTATCGTATTAGGAGAGGATCCGGCCGGGACACGAGGCGACCGCACCACGACCCCTCCCGCCCGTAAAATCTCCCTCCGTTTGTTGAACCCGACGGGAAGTCCTAGAACTACCCGTCCTATACCGCTCCGAGTATCCTTTGAATACCGCTCCGAGTATCCTTTGAATACCGCTCCGAGTATCCCCTCTCCCCTCTCCCCTCTCCCCCTCTCCCCTCTACCTCGATTCGAGGGCCATTCCCCCCGAAAGAGCGGTCGCTAGGATCCTCTCTCCCGGTACTTCTCGACCTCCCCGGGCCTAGGATACCCGGCCTAGGATAAAGCCCGGGAGAGGGGAACCCAGGGAGAGGGTATTTCCCTAATGATTCCGGGGGCTTGCGTCGATATTTCTCCTTGGAGAGGCCGAATTTCGCTTCCCTTTCGGACTCGAATAGCCGATACTTCTTTAACGGCCCGGACTTCTCCGGGCCGACCTTCGAAAGAGAGGCGATTCCTATTCCTTCTAAGAAAATATCTTATCCCGTAACTCCCTATACCCTTCGACTCCGATCCGACTTTCTCCCCGGAGAGTCTCCCCGATTCGCGGTCTCGTCTTACCCGGTCGGATTCGTAGGAGATCTCCCCTATTCGATCGCCCTCCCTCTATTCGAGAGGTTCCGGGCCGAGGTCCCTCTCTCGGGCCTAGAAGCGACCGGGCCCGGAGGAGCGGGAGAGATAGTCGATCGGATCCTATTCGAACTAGAGGCCGGGAGAAATTTCGAATATTCTACGGTTATCTCCGATCGGAAAGAGGGGGCGGTCCTAGTCGTTCTCCGATTCTACGATCTCGATCGGTACGGGGAGAAGGTAGACGTTCAAACCCGATCCCGAGAGTTCCCCTCTCGGGCCGAGGCCGAGGCCGCTCTAGGGGAACTCTCGGCCGAGAGGTCTCGGGGCGGGGAGTACGCTTTCCGGCCGAATCTCGAATCCCTCTCCGGGTATCTCGGATTCGGCCGGAAAGCGCTCTAGGAATCCCCGAGGCCCGAAACGCCGAAACGCCCCCGGAGAGGTCCGGGGGCGTTTCTCGTTCTAGATCGTTCTTGACTTTATGACCAACCTCGGTATTTCGCCTTTGACTCGACCGCGTAGGCCCGAATCTCGTTGACTCGGCGGTAGATCGATTGACGGGCTTCTACGAATCCGACCGAAATCCCAGTATCGGCGGGAATCGAGGTCTCGGAGATTAGATCGAATCCCCCGATGAGTCGGCCCGAGTCGGTGTAGAGCCCGAGAACGGAATCGAGATCGGGTTGGGAGGCCGGAATCCGGCCGACTCGATTCCCGGCCGCTACCTCTCGGGAGGCGAATCGGACCGCGCTGGGGAGTTCTAGGAAGTTTCGGAACGTATACAAAATATTTCCTTTCGAAGGTCGGCCCGGGGAAGTCCGGAACGCGAACCGCTCTCCCTACCTCTCCGGAGAGAGGCGGGAGGCCGGATCGCGTTCTAGGACTCGGCCCGGAGCGAACCGATAGGTTGAGTTCCCGATTTCCCGGGAAGGCAGATTGCCTCGGTCTCGGTCTCGGGAAGTTCCTCGATGAGAATATCTCGAATAGCGTTCTCTAGCTTTTCTAGAGATCGGGCGAACTTCGAAGGCTTGCGGCGGTTTCGGCGTTTCTCGTCCCGACCGAACGCGAGAACGTCCCCTAGGATCGATTCTAGTTGTCCGTCGATATCGGAAAGAAGCTCGATGGCCCCTTGGCGGAATTCGGAATTCGACTCGGACTCCCGGAGTCCGAGAGAATCGAAAATTCTCGGGGCGTTCGAATCCGAGATTCCGAGAGGGGCTCCCTGCATCTCTCGAAGGAATTCGGCTAGAATCCGGTCGGCCGATTTCCGGGGGAGGGACTCTAGGTAGACCTCCCCGGTTGGGATCGATTCGATGTCGAATCGGTCTTGTCCGGCGATATTTGAAGCGGTTTCGTCGCGAACGATCCGGAGATCGGAGATTTTCAGGATCATAGGGAAACCCCCTCGATCTCGTATCCGAGGGAATCTAATTCGAGAGCGAAGGAAACCGGGCCGAAAGAAGTCTCTGCGACTAGATCGAATTCCTTCGAGAGATCGAGAACCGCGAAAAGCGACCCCTCAACCTGGACCCTCCCGGTCTCTTTCCCGATCGGGATCGAGAAGGAGAGGCGGTAAGCAGTCGAGAACTCCCCTCCCGAGTAGGGAACTCCGATTCGGTCGCCCTCGACCGGGGAGATTGCGAAGGATTCGATGACCGGAACGTAGAACGGGCCTCCCGGAGCGGGAGCGGGAGCGGGAGCGGGCTTCTCGGGATCGTAGAAATATTCGAACGCCGAATCGATGAAATCCTGGGGGCTCTCCGAGTTCTCCGATCCTCGCCAGAGGGCCGAAACCGCGTCTTGAATTCGATCGGCGGTTTCTCGGGAATAGTCGGACTCGATGACTCCGAAAATCTCGGAGAGATCGGGAGTTGAAACGATTAGCTTGATTCGGGTTTCGAACCGCTCCGGGTTGTTCGGGGGGGAGGACGAAAACGAGTAGATGAACAAAATATTTCCTTTCGAAGGTCGGCCCGGGGAAGTCCGGAACGCGAACCGCTCTCCCTACCCCTCCGGAGAGAGGCGGGAGGCCGGATCGCGTTCTAGAAAAGATAGAAGCCCGAACCGAGGGAGAGAACACAGAGACTCTCGAAAACGTCTCGGACGTCCTCGGGAAGTATCGTCCCGGAACCTGCTCCCCGGATCCTTCGATTCTCGTCCCGGAGAATCTCGGAGAATCCGTGATCGGCGGTCGATCCGGTCGGGGGGAGAGACTCCGATCCGATAACGAGATGAACCGCCTTCTCGATAACTCGATCGGCCCGTTCTCGATTCGGGAAGGTAGCTACGAAGCCGTCACCCCCGCTCGTGTCGAATTCGATTCGAGGGGGAGAGACTCCGAGGGCCGAGGCCGAGAGGGAGAGGATAGAAGCTAGTTCGGATCGCATATTTAGAACCTTTCGAAGTCGGCCCGGGAGAAGCCCCGAACCGTTAAAGAAGTATCGTCTCTTAGGCTAAGGAAGTAAAGAAAAAGCGACAGCCTGATGTATTTATTTTCGAGGGATATTCCCAGGATAGGGGATATTCCCCCCGAAAAAGCGGTCTCTGAGATCGCCTCTATCGGTACTTCCTTAGTCTCCCCGTACCGATAGGGCGGTACTTCCTAAAGCCCGGGAGAGGACCTCTCGGAGAGTCCTAGGCTATACGCTTTTCTCAGTATTTGGCCGATTGTCCGAATATCAAGATTTTGCCGAATTGTCCTATCCTATTCGGGAAAGGAAGTAAAGCCTAATCTACAATTCATCTAAAATAGCCGATCCGCTTGCTTTTGACTCCGATCGGAGAATCGGAGGTTATTCCCCCCGAAAAAGCGGTCTCTGAGATCGCCTCTATCGGTACTTCCTTAGTCTCCCCGTACCGATAGGGCGGTACTTCCTAAAGCCCGGGAGAGGGGCTCTCGGAGAGTCCTAGGCTATACGCTTTTCGAAGTATTACAACTAGCCCCCGATTATTCGAAATTCGCCGAATTGTCCTATCCTATCCGAACCGATACCGCTACCCCTAATTTGGGTCTATACGGAAAATAGTTGAGCCTGTATTCCTTCTATATACCCGAGAAAAAGCTTCCCTTTCGGACTCGAATAGTCGATACTTCTTTAACGGTCCGGGCTCTTCCCGGCCGACCTTCGAAAGGAAATATTTTGGAATCTGGAATAGTCGAATTTTCTAGCGTAGAGGAACCCCTACGGATTCTTTCAAACTATATGAGGGCCGAGAACGGCCCTCTATTTGACCTCGAATCCGGGGAAGTCCGAGACGGGCTCACAGTTCCCGCTCTTTACGGAATCCCGGACGGGCCCGCTCTAGTCCCCGAAAACGAAGCTTCCCGGGAGCTTTTCAATACTCTCTTTCCCGAGGATCCGGGAGCTACAATCCCGGAGCTTCTCGGGGCCCTCTCCAAGGTCGAGGGGATTTTTCTCGGATCGGCGGTCTATTCAACCGAGGAAACCGCCGACAGTATTCAAGACTCAACCGGATTCCTAGCGGTATTCCTCCCACCTCCCGCTCCGTTTCGGCCGAGTCCCTTCCCGAGGTTTCGATATTTTGATACGAATGACTATTATTCCTTCGCAGGGGTCGAGGGAGATCGCCCCGAAATCACCTACGCCGAGGGAACCGGCCGGACTTCGATTGCTGTTATAGTTGACTTCGTTCCGGCCGGATATTTTGGGGAGGAGATTCTTGCTTCCGGGTCGATCGGAATCGAGGTCTCGGATCCGGATCACCCCGAGGCGGTAGGATTCCGGGCCGAGGGGAGCGGAAACCTCGAAACCGATCGGGCTCTAGGTTTCGCAGCCCTCGGAATAATCGAGGCAGCGGCAGCAGCCGAGACCCCTCTCCGGGCCCTCGTTTCTCGGCTCCGGGCTCTAGGTTTCGAAACCCTCTAGACGCGATCCGGCCTCCCGCTCTCGGCCTCGGCCGGGAGTAGGGAGAGCGGTTCGCGTCCGGACTTCCCCGGGCCGACCTTCGAAAGGATATTTGATGATATTTCGCTCGCTTGTCGGCCGGGAGGTCGAGGAATTTGGGGCCCGGATCGGGTCGAATCTGTTGGAAGCTTCCGACCGATTCGGGGAACGAGATTTTTGGGCGGTATACGCTTCCGAACCTTGGCTTCCCTCGGAATCGCCCCCCGATGATCCCGAGTTCCCTTTTGAATCGGCCTATGCCGCGCTGTATCTCCGGAACTACCGAGAGGGCCCTCCCGCTTACCGCAACGAGTCGGGGGAGATATTCTACCGGGACACCGCCTTCTCTACAAACCTCACCGGGATGTACGATCCTCCGGAACCGATCGAAACTCCCGGGATCGGGTTTCGGGAGTTCATCGCGATCTCGGAGAAAGTCCGATCGGCGCATTTCTCGGGTCTCGGCCTCGAAAGGGTCCGAGAGATCCTGGAGGAGTCGGTCTCACTTTACGGTTCCGAGTGGTTCTCCGAGATATAGGACCCGATCCGGTTTCCCGGTCGGCCGAGTCGGCCGGGAAATCCGACCGAGTCAACAGATAGGTCGCAGACCCTATATAGGGCAGACGATAGGTCGCAGACGATAGGTCGCAGACCCTATATAGGGCAGACGATAGGTCGCAGACCCTATATAGGGCAGACCCTATATCAGGCGGCAGACCCATCCCGCCACGGCGGGCCACGGGCCAAGTCGGATCTCCGACAAACATGAGCGTGAAAAACATGAGCGTGAAAAACATGAGCGTGAAAAACATGAGCGTGAAAAACATGAGCGTGAAAAACATGAGCCAAATTATTTTCACGAAAGTTGTCGATTTGGCTTTACTTCTTTACCTTGATCGGCGATACTTCCTTTGTCGACGGGGAACGAGTCCCCGGAACCTAATCGAAAGAAACCAGGAGAAAACATGAGCGTAGTTGATACACTGATGAGCAAGTCAAGCCGCGAGCTGGTATCCATTTTCAACGGAATGTGTGACCTCGGAGATGAAACCAAGAAATTCTCCAGCAAGCAGGCGGGTGTCAATCGGATCGTCAAGACTTTCGGAGCAGAGAAAGTTGAAGAGTTTCTCTCTGCTGAGGAGGCATTCGACGTTCCGGCCGGATCCGAGGGAGATGACGCTCCGGATCTGACGGATGAAGCTTTCGAGACCGAGACCGAGACCGAGACCGAGACCGAGACCGAGACCGAGACCGAGACCGAGACCGAGACGGGCCCAGCGGTCGCCCAGGTCGAGGATTCCGAGAAGTTCTACAACGATGAGGGTATTGAAACGGACTCGGCTGGTCGCCCTCTGAGCGGTCCTGGATCGAAGCCAAACAAGAATGGTCGTGTGCGGTTGCTCGACACCTCTACCCTGGCCCCCGGCGATGCTGATGAGATGTCGGGATCCTGTGCTGAAACGATGTACGCAGGAATCGAGGCTTACATTGAGGAACATGACCGCGAGCCGACCGCCCCTGAAGTCATCGAAATGATGATCAACTAGCTGGAGTGGGAGCCCCCGCGCTCAAAGAAGTGGCTCTCCAAGCCTGTCCAGTTTCTCCGAGGCTATATCACCTGCCGAATCGCCCGAGGCGGTCTTGAGATGACAATCGATCCGAGTGACCCGCTCAACGTAGGAGATGAAGCCGACAAGGCGGCATAGCGGGAGGGGCTTTGCCCCCACGTTTGACCCCAGGGCTGGGAGAGCCTGGGGTCAGAGGTGACGGCAAATCACCGTGGTCTACATGACCCAATTGAAAGGAACACCGATGCACACCAACGTAAAGGATAGAACCCATGTTGGATCTTAGGTCCGACCGTATGCCCGTGACTCCCGGCTGTGAGCCCGGAACCTTCTTGACCGAGGCTTCTGATTGTGGTCTGGCTATCGGCGATTGGCCGATGTATGTGAAGCTGGACGGGGAGATGTTGGCCCGTGTGAGTCTCGACAAGACTGGTGCCGGATATATCGGTGGTGATCTCGTTTTAACAATCATCAATGACTAATCGAAAGGAACCACGAACATGAAGAGAGAAATTGCGGAACTGTTGAACGATGTCTCCGATGGCAAGGGACAACTGTATGAAGGCTACTCGGGCCGAGGAATGTTTGGCAACGAGACCTGGGCCGTGACCTTCGATTCAACCGAGGATTACACGTCATCCCTCATCGACGCTGCCTACCAGGTTGGCGTTGATTGTGGTGAGACTATGGGCCGTGTGAACGGTGAGTTTGAGCTCGATGATCTCAAGAACATGAGGACCGATTCGATGGGCTTTGGAATCGTGGTGTATTGATGGATCCCAAGGCGACGATATTCGCAATCATCAAGAACCACGGAGAGAGTGACGGATACACCGTGATGGATGAAACCACGGAGCTGTTTGAGGCGCTGGAGGAATGGCTTTTGAAGGGTGGTTCCCGGCCTCGGATCCCGAACCTAGGTTGGAATCCGATCTGTCCTGAGATAGGGGGGAATGGTTTTGACGGTCCTCGGAGAGCGGGCACGCCTCAACCTGAGAAACGTGTCGACGGGCCGAGGGGGATGCATCTCCGAACGTGGGGAGGTGGGTCGCGTGCTCGCATCGTGTTCGTCGCTTCCAACAAAAAGAGGTTCTGGCTATGAGACGTGAGTTGATGGAATTTATCAACGATCAAGTCATCACTACCGGGGAGCCGTGCTATGACTTCGCTCCCCCTGACGGGGGAGCGGTCCGGCCCGGCCTCGTGTTCCGGAACTCTGACGAAGCAACCCACGCGGTCCTGGAGGCTCTCTTTGCCTTTGGGATGCTCACGGGGGAGGACCCTTACCGGGTGTGGGTGTTCTCCCTCATTGACTTCCATGCCCTCACATACCAGCCGATCGATCAGGGGTATGTCATCTATTGATTTGTTATCAGATACCCGTGAAAAACATGAGCACTAACAAATCACCGTGGTCTACATGACCCAAAGCAAGGAGAAATACAGGTGAGATTCAAGATATCTGAGCCACCCAAGACAGTCCGATTCTGGCAACGATTCAACGACAGTTGGGTCAAGCTTTCCCTCACCGACCAAGAGAGGGTGATCCACCATAGTGGTGGTCCGACTGATGAAGGGTGGGAGAACACAACACACATCTACAAGAGGTGTGGGTGTATGATTCTTCTTGATATACATTGGGATGCCCGGGACTGTGATGGCCGGGCATCGTCTCACCATGAATTTGAGTTCTCGATCCTCTCTCCTTGGCGGTATGTCGTGCGGTTGGGTGATGGTGGTACAACAACTATGACCAGCAACGAAGCACGGCCGGCAACAGGCATTCCTCAGCACTCACGATGGAGCCTTGAGAAGGGTCCCCAGGGCAAGAACATGAGACTACCTGACTTCAACCTTCGTGATTCCTACCACCGTGACCACGCTGCTGAGGCGGCTGGGTATTAGCCTTTACTTTTTACCTAGTTTCGGGCATACTTCCTTTGTTGCCCGAAAGGAGAAACGATGTCAGATGTAAAACTGGTGAGTGATTTACCTTCAAGTCATTGGATACATGCGACCGCTGAACCAAGTCCAGCCCGGAAAGAGTTGGCCAAGATGATTGACACTATTCTTGACGCGGGGTGGCAGCAGGCCACCGTGTTGATGGAATATATCCACGCCAAGAACGGACAGATCAAACAGATAGCTGAAGGCACCCTCAACGGTGATCAGACCAAGGCCGAATCGGAACGTGACAAGCTCCGAGCTGATCTTGCTGAGCTGCAAGAGGACACCATCAAACCAATGGAGCAAGCC
>Ga0255047_10002442_pt1 | contig 12281 bp, 11 predicted proteins | sample JV7_2_1_MG_FD_183640 | JGI IMG/M metagenome (GOLD analysis project Ga0255047, IMG submission 183640) | Seawater microbial communities from Jervis Inlet, British Columbia, Canada - JV7_2_1 | ecosystem: Environmental > Aquatic > Marine > Inlet | place: Canada: British Columbia | collected 2016-10-06
CGGTATTGTGCCCACTTGAAAACTTGTGTGGTGTATGATGGTCAGGTCGGATTTGAAAGTAACAAGGTAAATGTCGCAGAATTACGAGCAGCTCACCCGGACACAATCATTGTTGCCCAGGTTGGTCGGTTGTCTGCAGAGAAAGAGGTTCGGGTAACGATTGAAGTTGCCAGAGCGCTGTCTGAAAATAATCAACCAGCCCATTTCTGGATAATTGGCGACGGTCCACTGCGCGACCGTTTGCAGAGTGCTTCAAAAGGTCTTAATAATGTTGAATTTCTTGGCCACCGAGATAATATTGGCGATTATCTAGAGGCCACCGATGTACTAATACATCCCTCGCGCGACGAGGCTTTTGGATCGGTAATCGTCGAGGCGATGCAGCACAAAGCGGCAGTGATCGCTTCTCGTATTGGTGGGATTCCTGAAGTGGTATCGGATAAGGAATCAGGATTATTGGTAGATAGTGATAATATTGCTGGATTTAGTACAGCATTGATTCAATTAATTGCAGATCCGATTCTACGAGCACGATTAGCTAATGCCGGGCATCAGCGTGCCGAGTTTTTTTCCCTGCAAAAGATGGCCAAACACTATCTAGATTTGTACCAGGAGTGCCTTGTCCAAGGGGAAGGAGCGGACTGACAGGGAATTTCGGCACTACGGCCAGAATATTGAGAATTCTAGTAATATGCCTCTATTAGATTCGGGCTGGTAGAATCTACATTGATTTTCACCGCATGCTGCCATTGCCCATGGTGTTTTTCAGTCATCGGCATCTGTTGCACAATCGCGGCTGTAATCCTGGTAGGACTTTTCCTCAATCAACTTGGAGCCTACTTCGAGATTAATTTCTCTTTTAACGCTGGCTCGCCGATCATTGGTTAAATATACCGAACGAGCCAATTCAATAAAATCCTGATCAAATTCAGATTTCGATTCTTTTAATCGCAAATCATCCTCAATCACCCACAATTCCTCGTTAATAGATTTTAACTCGGCACGTTTTTTTACGACTAAAGCAGAGCTTTGATATACCGAACCATCCCAAAGAGACTCCAGCAGTTCCAGTTCGAGATTGACATTTTTGACCTTGACAGCATCCTTTATACGTTCTTGTTTAATTTCTAAGATTGTAATTTTATCAATCAACTCACCCGGCGACACTGGTGCACTGATTTCAGACATGGAACTATTTCTCCTGTATTTCAAGCATTAGCTGGTCTAACTTGTCGGTAACCTGTGAAATCGTGATCAAGTCCATCACACCAGGTCGTTCTATTTTTTTGCCCCACTTTAATTGACTCGCCGGGACGCCGAACGTTAATTGTGAGGCCTGATCATAAGCATCGACACACCATTGTAAACTATTGTACGGCCCAGAGCGCCTGGAATTGGAAGCGGCATACAACCCGATGACTGGAGTTTGGGTAATAGCGGCCATATGTGCCGGGCCGGAGTCGGGGCTAAGCAACACCTGGGCTGATCGCAGTAATTCCAAAAACTGTGCAAAGGTATCTTTGCCCACGAGGTTGACCGGAGTCGATCGGCATAGCGCGCTGATGTCAGCTGATACCTGATGTTCCAACGCCGAATTACCACCGCATATAAGCACCTGCATATTGTATTTTTCTGCCGCATAATCAGCGATGGCAGCATAGGCCTCCACATTCCAGTTGCGCAGGCTGTGACTGGAACAGGGGCTGATAATCATGGTTGGCCTGTCGTCATCGATAACTTCCTCAGCCAAATTCCCAGCACCTGCCGGGCTGGGTAATTTCCAGCTGCGTTCCATCTCTCGCAAACCAATATTTTTAAGAAAGCTAAAAAAACTGTCAACCACGTGCTCCCCGGGATGTTCGGGAATGGATTCATTAACAAACAGACTGTGAAAGTCCTTGGCCCTGAGCTTGTCGTAGCCAATTTTGCGTTTGGCATTGATCACTGCACCCAGTAAATTGGCTCTGAGTGATACCTGCATCAGCAACAGCGTGTCAAAAACCCGATCCTGGAGGATTCGTTTTAAATTAAGATACTCACGCCAGCCATTACCCTTATCAAAAATTATGAACTCAACACCCGGTAAATGCCCCAGTAACTTGTATTCGACCTTACCAATGACCCAGGTAATTGTTGTATTAGGCCAGTGCTGCTGCAGTGTGTGAATAATCGGCAGCATATGGGTAACATCGCCCAACGCTGACAGGCGCACAATACAGAGTGATTTTGGATTACTACTCAAAAAAATACACCATGCTACGCCAGTTACTGATCCATGAAAAAGGCACGATTATATATGACAGCAGGGTATGGCACACGCCCGAAAATGAGCTATATGAGCCGAATTCGCGACCTTTAGGTGCGACGGGCTGGCGTAGCTAGCTAATATCTAACTGGTTGATTACCGTTTCAGCTGATATTTGATTCAGGCAATTATAATGACCGAATTTGCACCGACGTTTGAAACAGGGTGAACAGTCTAACTGTAGCCAGTTTATTGTAGCTTTATCTGATAAAGGAGGGGTGTATTCTGGACTTGATGATCCGTAAATGGCTACCAGGCGAGTGTCTACTGCTGCGGCGACATGCATTAAGCCAGAGTCGTTAGCCACAGCCACATCGGCCCGGGCGATTAAATCAATCGCATCGGCAATCTGTGTATTACCGCAGAGGTTGGTGCCGAATCCGCCGGCCTGGTCAATTATCTTTTGCGCGAATGCCCTGTCTTTTGCCGATCCTAACAACCAGGTTTGTGCGCCAGCCTGTTCGACCAGCTTCACTAAAGTGGCACAATGATCTACTGGCCACTGTTTGGCCGGACCATATTCAGCACCTGGCAGCAAAGCCACGGTGAAGCGGTCTTGGTCGAGACCGAGTTCAGCCATGCATCGTTGCGTATTATGGGCGTCGATATCGAGACTGGGTTGATAAACTCGACACTCATCGCTGGCCTGTTCCAGGCCAAGATAGCTAAAACGTTTTACAGTTTGATTAAGCAATTTTTTATCCAAGGGCCGAATGTCATTTAACAGGCCGTAACGCATTTCCCCTTTAAATCCGGTGCGCAGGGGAATTTTTGCGAAAAATGGTACCAGTGCTGACTTTAATGAACGTGGTAACACAATAGCCTGGTCATAATTATTACCCCGTAACTGTTTACCCAGCCGATAGCGTTTGCCGATGCCACCTTCGCCATGTTTGACATCCAGCGCATGCGCATCTCGAATTTCGGGCATACGATTTAATATGGGCAGGGACCAGGCGGGTGCGACCACGTCGATGGTGCATTTTGGCAGTCGTGCTTTTAACAATTTGAACAGACTTTGCGCCATCACCATATCGCCTACCCATGATGGACCGACAACCAGTATTACTGGTGAAGTGGCTTCCATTGACATATTTACTGACCGATAAATTGTTGGTTTTTCAGCCAGTCCATATATTCGGGTACTGCCTGTTCGACTGTCTTAAACGGTTCGGAGTAACCCGCATCCCTCAACTTCGATACATCGGCCTGAGTATAGCTTTGATAAGCGCCCTTAAGCGCATCAGGAAAAGTAATGTATTCGATATGACCTTTTTGATGATAGTTAATCACCGCGTTAGCAACATCGTTAAAAGTCTGGCAGCGACCGGTGCCACAGTTAAAAATATCACTGGTTTGAGGGTTATCCCACAGCCACATATTGACCTTAACAGCGTCATCGACAAATACGAAGTCACGTTGTTGGTCACCGTTCTGGTAGCCATCGTAACCTTCAAACAAACGGCAGGTCCCGCTCGCTAAAATTTGATTGTTGAAATGAAAAGCGACACTGGCCATAGAGCCCTTATGCTGTTCGCGTGGACCGTAAACGTTAAAGTAGCGCAGGCCGGCAACTTGTGATTCCGTTTTGCCAATTCGGCGAACATATTGATCGAACAGAAACTTCGAATAGGCGTACATGTTCAGCGGTTTTTCAACCTCGCGAGATTCAATGAATTCGCTACTGCCGCCGTAAACTGATGCTGACGATGCATAAATAAACTGGGTTTTATTATTCAGACAGTAGTGCAACAGTTTTTTCGAATATTCATAATTATTTTCCATCATGAATCGTCCATCCCATTCGGTGGTCGCCGAACAGGCTCCCTGATGAAATATGGCGCTGATATTGCCGTCCAGATCACCACCGGATACGGCATTGATAAACTGTTCCTTATCGGCATAGTCCATAATTTCACAGTCGGCCAGGTTAAACATTTTCCTGCCATCGGTGAGGTCATCGACGGCCAGTACATCACTGTGCCCACGTTCATTCAGGGCCCTGACGATATTACTTCCTATGAATCCGGCAGCTCCGGTGACCACTATCATTTCTACACCCTCTTATTAATGGCATCAATAACAGAGCTTGTTGATAACCCATCGACAAGATCCAGCACCTGCACCGCGCCACCATTTTTTAGAACAGCTTCCCTTCCCGCAATCTCCTCAACCCGGTAATCACCGCCCTTAACCAGAAAATCGGGTAGACATTGCTCAATCAGTCGGGCTGGAGTTTCTTCACTAAAATCGACCACCCAGTCAACACTCTCCAGGGCCGATAACACGGCCATGCGTTGCATCACGCTGTTTATTGGGCGACCGGAGCCCTTTAGCTGTTTTACCGACTGGTCAGAATTGACCGCGACTATTAATCTGTCACCAAGCTCGGCTGCTTTAGACAAATAGGCAACATGCCCCGCATGCAAAATATCAAAACAACCATTCGTCATGACGATTTTCTCATCGGCCGCCTTTGCTTTTTGAATGAGTTCGAGCAGCGATTTCTCATCGATAACACCTCGCCTGAGCGGAGTGTGTTTTAGCATTTCAGATTGAATTTCTTTTACACTGGTAGTCGCTGTTCCCAATTTTCGAACCACAATTCCGGCAGCGAGATTGGCAATCTGGGTTGCCTGTACCAAATCGCTGCCTGCCGCCAGGGCGGTTGCCAAAGTGGCTATTACGGTATCACCAGCACCGGTGACGTCATAAACTTCGCGTGCGTGGGTCGCCTGAATAAATGGTTCTGAATCGCGTTGAAACAAAACCATGCCTTTATCGCTTCGCGTTACCAGCAATGCATCCAGATTAAATTCGCGGCAAAGTTTCGCACCTTTTTGCAGAAACTCCGATTCGGTCTCGCTTGTCCCGACAACCGCCTCAAATTCGGACTGGTTAGGGGTGATCAGGGTGGCATTTTGATATATAGAGAAATCACTGCCTTTAGGGTCGATTAAAACTGCCCTGGAGTATTTGCGCGCAGATGATATTAACGCCGGGATATCGTGCAGTGTTCCTTTACCATAATCCGACAGTACCACCACATCGCAGGCTTCAAGCGATTTTTGAAACTGCTTGAACAGTTGTTCGCTACTGGCTGCAGAAAAGGTATCCTCGAAGTCGAGCCGAATGAGTTGTTGATTACGGCTCATCACGCGTAATTTGGTGATAGTGCTGCAACCCTCTGACGCGACAAAATGGCATTCAACATTTTGCTCAGCTAACATGGTGCTTAAAGTTGAAGCGGGTTCGTCAGATCCAACCAGTGCGAGTATATCCACAGCGCCCTGTAAAGCGGCAATGTTAAGCGCAACGTTGCCTGCGCCTCCCGCGCGTTGTTCTATATCTCCAACCTTTACCACTGGGACGGGCGCTTCTGGAGAGATACGTGAAGTTCCGCCATACCAGTAACGATCCAGCATCAGATCGCCGGCCACCAGCACTCGACCGGTTTTAAAATCAGGTAGATGTAGTTTCATAATTTTCTTCAGGAACGCACTGCGTAAACGATGAAAATCCTATATTAGTTAGGTTTTTATTTCCAACGATTTCGTGCGCTCTCTTATCAGTTAATAGATTAACCGATGATCCAGCTAGTACCGGTTTTGGGCCACAACTTCTTCAACCTGCCAATAATCGGTAGAATAAGGATAAAATCGCCAATTGCCGGGAGCCTGTAAATGAACAGGTATACTGGTTTTTTGGGAAAACCATTCATGGATAAATATGAAGCAAACAACACAATTCGGGAGTTGCTACATCCTGTACGATGAAAAGGCCGTGGGCAAACTTGAGCGCAAACATTTCGACCTGGCTTACTGGCAGGCCAATGCTGAATACGGAAACGTAATTGCTGGCCGCGGTGGCAGCATTAAAATTAGCCTGGATGGAATTCCGGCAATTTTACGCCAATATCTGCGTGGTGGCATGGTCGCCCGGTTGTCGGCCGACCGTTACCTGTGGCTTGGCAGGAATCGGACTCGCGCGTGGCGGGAATGGGCTATTTTGGGGCTGGCGCTTGAAGCAGGCATGCCGGTTCCCACGCCTCTTGGAGTTTGCGTCTGTAGAGATGGTTTATTGTATCGTGCTGCCATTATTACCGCCTACATTAAGGATACAGAAACGCTTGCTGAGCGAATAACACACAGCGAGCTAGAATTGAAATCCTGGCATCGACTTGGATTATTACTGCAGAAATTTCAACAACATCGCTTTCGACACGCCGACCTGAATGCGAATAACTTATTAGTTGATCAACAGGGTCAATTTTATATTATCGATTTTGACAAGGCACGGGTGATGAGAAATCTGGATAACTGGCAGTGGTCGCCATTGCTTCGATTACAGCGTTCGCTGGAAAAAATTAATCGGCAGCAGAAAATTCACTACCGACCCACCGACTGGCAGGCCTTAATTGACGGTTATCAGTCGACCTGATTGATGCGTTTTATGGTAAATTTCGCGCCTCTGAGCAAGGTAAATAAAGTCTAACCAGATAGATAGTCGATTCAAAGGCATACTATTCCCTAATCTTCATAGTCCATTGCACCCAGGTTTACGCTGATGGACCAGTACCTTGCTGTATTTCACAAAGGTGCCCGTGGACGAGAGTACCGATACAATGAAACCAGCCAGTCCATCCAGAAAACCACGCTTGATAAAATAGAGCCGGATAAATGTCCATAAACCGTGGGTTAATGGGTCGAACAGGTATACATGTTTGCCACGGGCTATGATTTCACCGGCACTGATCTCACTGAATTTGTCAATGGTATGCAAATGTTGAGAAATACTATTACAGGTGTAGTGCAGCAGGTCACCTTTTAGATCGCTCGTGCGCCCCTCTTTAACAATCACCTTGTCGTGGGGATTAGTTCCTCCCCACTGCGCCATGTGTTTATTGAACAAACGCACTTTTTTATCCGGGTACCAGCAGTAGTTCAGCAAACGATAAATGTAGAAGGTTTTGCGTGCCATGCGATAGGCGGACTGTTTTTCGTCTAAACGCTCCTTGATCGCAAGGATGGATGACGCCAGTTCCGGCGACAGGCGTTCGTCACAATCGAGACTTAGTATCCAGTCATATTTTGCCTTACTCACCGCAAGATTCTTCTTCTCGATGTAACCGACAAATTTTTCATGATAAATACTGTCGGTATATCGGGAAGCAATCTCGACCGTACGATCAGTACTGAACGAATCAACAACGACTATCTCATCGGCTATATTCCCAAGACTATTGAGACAATCCCCGATGTTTTGCTCTTCATTGAAGGAGATAATACAAGCGCTAATCTTCGGCATGGACATCCTCATCTATAAATAAATCCAACTCATGTCTAATTTTCCAGACCATAAATTAAATCTGTCATGACATTACTTTAGGCATTTTCAAATCACAGCCAATTCCGTTTCAGCAAATATATTAGTGATCCTGCCAGGTAAAAAGCATCGAAAAAATAATAGCCCTATTGCCAACACACAAACTAGCGAATTTTACGAACCAGTGCTCTCGCTTTACTCGCTACTGGAAGTATACGATACAGGGGATCCATCCAGGGTTTGCTCGAATAGGTTTGCCAATCGACCAGCTCAAAGCCGGTTTTTTCAAGTAGAAAGGCGAACGAACCCCGGCAAAATTCGTTGCAATGCCCAGGTCGCCATTCTTGAGAATACTTCTTGTTTTTCAAACCTCGATTCTTTAGCCAGCGCTTATACGCATAACCGAACGAGCTGGTATTGGGGAATTCCAGTAAGGCATATCCATTGAATTTGAGCAGGCTGCTAATCTGGTTCATTGCGAGTATAGAATCGGGCAAATGTTCCAGTACGTGCCGAAGTACCACCAGATCAAACGACGCGGGCTCATCACTTTTATAGTCGAGGAAGTTCGCGACGATGATATCTATTCCCTGATCCTCTTTTATTGCGTCTGCTGTGGCCTGTGTTAGCTCCATACCTTGAACTTGCCAGCCCTCCTGCCGGGCCAGATGTAACAGGCAGGCATTGCCACAGCCTATATCCATGATTTTTCCGGGCGATGGCAAGCGCTTCTTTATATATTCCCAACTTTGTTTGATAACGACATTGTGTCTGAAATCGGTGACCGTGGGGCTGACATAGGTATCGGTATATTGTGACTGGTCCAGGCCGAGACTAAGATCATAGTTCCAGAGGGTGCACACGCCACAGCGGTAATAATTCAGGTCACGATTGTGGCCATCGGTCATCCATAACTGTAAATCGTTGCTACCGCACAAACGACACTGACTTATCATGATTGTTTATTTGATTGCAAATACAGGGAATAATCCATAGCCTAACTCAACAGCGAATTAATATCGATACCACTGGCTACCCGTTCGGTGATTATTATCACATTTTCACTATTAGGCTGGGTAACTCTTGTACCCCTTGCCCAACCTGAAAATCTTGCTATTTTTAACTGGTATTCAACGATTCATCGAAGCGGAAGAAGCTCGGTAAGAACAAAGACATTGTCTCCAAAAAGCCCACCCAACTACCTGCACCCTAGTCTATACGAATAGCTTGAATTAGTTGCGCGATTTTTAGACTCGGATCAATTTATATTCGAAAAAACCGCCTAACGAATGTACGGCGGCGGACGACAATTTCTAAGCTAAAATTTCACTTTTGTTTCTATGCTAAATTAATTAACCCATTACTTAAAAGATGAGCTTAATCAAGTGTTATACAAAATTAAGGAAGGCTAACTAATTTCGTAGTTTATGTGTAATATCCTGTGTTCGTTAATAAATTCTACAGATACAACTAAATACTGGTACAAGATCATGAGAACAGTCATTTTATGTGGTGGTCTAGGCACCCGAATATCTGAGGAAACCCGGGTTAAACCTAAGCCAATGGTTGAAATCGGTGGCCGCCCAATACTCTGGCATATAATGAAAATTTATGAGCAATATGGGCAGAATGATTTCATATTAGCGCTCGGGTATAAGGGTGAGATAATCAAAGATTATTTCCTTAATTATCACGCCCGCCTCAGCGATCTAACCGTACAGCTAAAAAGTGGGGAAGTGCGTTACTCTAATCCTACAGCAGAGGACTGGTGCGTTTCGCTAGTTGATACGGGCCCCGACACCATGACTGGGGGACGATTGCTACGATTAAAATCTCATCTTCAAACTGGTGGCGCCTTTATGTTGACCTATGGTGATGGCGTTTCTGATGTTGATGTAGCTGCATTATTGGCCTTCCATAGATCTCATGGGAAGTTGGCAACTGTGACAGCAGTCAGGCCTCCAGTACGGTTTGGGGAGTTAACGGTTGAAGATGACAGGGTTGTTTCATTTCAAGAAAAGCCGCAAGCCGGAGAAGGTTGGATCAACGGCGGTTTTTTTGTTTTTGAACCAGAGGTTTTTGATTTCATCGAGGATGATTCGACTATGCTTGAACGAGCTCCGCTCGAGCAGTTGGCGAAAAAAGGCGAGCTTATGGTATATCACCATCCAGGATACTGGCAGTGTATGGATACCTTGCGTGACAAGTTGATGCTGGACGAGCTTTGGCAAAGTGACCAGGCACCCTGGAAAGGATAGATAGATGGAAATATTTTCAAATATATACAAGGGTCGCCGTGTTTTAGTGACTGGTCATACGGGTTTCAAAGGTTCCTGGCTCTCACTATGGTTATTGCAGCTCGGCGCTAAGGTTGCAGGTTTTTCAGTTGATGTGCATGGCTCACCATCCAATTTTGTCTTACTTGGTCTTGAAGACCGAATGCGTCATTATCAAGGCGATATTCGTGATCAGGCTAGATTAACCGGGGTTATAGATGAATTCAGGCCGGAGATAGTATTTCACCTTGCGGCCCAGGCATTGGTGCGTCGCTCTTATGCCGACCCCGTCACCACTTTTGAAACCAATACCATGGGGATGGTAAATCTGCTCGAATGTGTACGTAGTCGCCCCTGGATTGAAGTAACAGTGCTCATTACCAGTGATAAGGCCTACCGTAATGACGAATGGTGCTGGGGGTATCGAGAGAGCGATGCATTGGGTGGCCATGACCCTTATAGTGGCTCCAAGAGTTGTGCTGAACTAGTGGCTCATTCCTATTTTTACTCTTTCATACGCCATACTCCAACGCGTATAGCTACCACACGTGCCGGGAATGTAATTGGTGGCGGGGATTGGGCCGACGATCGGATTGTGCCTGACTGCATCCGCGCCTGGTCAAATGATAAAAAAGTCGATGTGCGCAGTCCCCGGGCTACGCGTCCCTGGCAGCACGTGCTAGAACCTCTGAGTGGTTATCTTCTGCTAGGGGCAGAATTATGGCAGAAGTCCGACGGGCTTAATGGCGAGGCTTTCAACTTTGGCCCGGATGCACATGTTAATCAAAGCGTTGCCGAATTACTTGATGCTATGGCGGCTCGATGGCCGGGCGTAGGCTGGCAGGTACCAAAAGGCAGTGAGCAGGGGGGTCATGAGGCATTGTTGTTGAAATTGTCCTGTGACAAGGTGCTATTTCTTCTCAACTGGCGTGCGGTATTGCAGTTTCATGAGACTGTCGAACTGACGGTAGACTGGTACCGTACCTGGTATGAAGATGAGCAGGATATCTATGATTATACGGCCAGCCAAATAGAGCGCTATTGTCAGCTGGCGCAGGCAAGGAAACTAGTGTGGATTCAACCATAACAAACCTGTCCACCGAGATTGAAGGCATTGCGATTACTGAGCTTCGCCAAATAAGTGATGAACGTGGCGCCGTGTTGCATATGTTGCGTTGCGATGACCCCGGGTTTACTCACTTTGGTGAATGTTACTTTTCTGAAGTAATGCCCGGCTTTATAAAAGCATGGAAACGACACCGCGTTCAGACCCAGAATATAGCCGTACCGGTAGGGCGCATTCGATTGGTGGTTTTTGATGACCGTGAAAGTTCGTCAACAAAGGGTAAATTACAGATCCTGGAACTCGGGCGTTCGGATGCCTACCTGAGGATTAAAATTCCACCTGGCCTCTGGTATGGATTTGCTTGCGTTAGCTCTACGCCAGCGTTGCTGGTGAACTGTGCAGATAGCCCACATACACCAGATGAAAGTGAACTGAGCTCGGTAGACGATCCATCCATTCCGTATGCATGGAACCTGAATAATAGTGGGGCAGTAGATTCGTGAGGGTACTCGTTAGCGGCGGTTTTGGCTATCTGGGGGGGCGTCTATCTCAATTCCTTGTATCTCAATCGAACTACCAGATTACCCTGGGGGTCCGCCAACAATCTGTATTACCACCCTGGTTACCTCAAGCGGACGTGGTTCGGATACAATGGGACTTACCTGATATTCTTCAAAATATTTGCGCTGGTATCGATGCAGTTGTTCATATGGCCGGGATGAATGCGCAGGATTGCGCAGCGGATCCTTCTGCCGCATTTGAAGTCAATGCAGTTGCGACAGGCAGGTTAGTAGACGCGGCAATTAAGGGGGGGGTAAAACGATTCATTTATCTTTCAACTGCTCATGTCTACTGTAGCCCGCTGGTGGGGGTAATTACCGAAGAAATCTGCCCAATTACTCTTCACCCCTATGCAACCAGTCACAGAGCTGGTGAGGATTTGGTGCGTGCTGCCCACCAGCGTGGTGAGATCGAAGGTGTAGTGATTCGCCTTTCTAATTCATTTGGTGCGCCGGCACATAAGGATGCTAATTGCTGGATGTTATTGGTCAATGACCTTTGCAGGCAGGCAGTAACCACTCAGCAACTGGTTTTGCGCACATCGGGCGTGCAACGTAGAGATTTTATCCCGATGAGCGATGTGTGTCGCGGCATCGAGCATTTGCTTCATCTGTCGGGTCAAGATCTGGGGAAGGGGGTTTTCAATATGGGAGGGATGTGGTCTCCGACCATTCGGGAGATGGCCTGTCTTATCCAAAAACGATGCGAAGTCATTCTGGGGTTTGAGCCGAAAATAACCGCCCTTCGC
>Ga0255047_10002443_pt1 | contig 12280 bp, 11 predicted proteins | sample JV7_2_1_MG_FD_183640 | JGI IMG/M metagenome (GOLD analysis project Ga0255047, IMG submission 183640) | Seawater microbial communities from Jervis Inlet, British Columbia, Canada - JV7_2_1 | ecosystem: Environmental > Aquatic > Marine > Inlet | place: Canada: British Columbia | collected 2016-10-06
CCCAATAGCACCACCAACAGGATCGCGGCCTCGTTCCCGCTGATCCATGTGAAGGTGTCGGGCGGGACCGTCACTCAATCTCCGGTGCGTCGTCATCCTCACCATCGAGCAACCCAGGGTCCACCCCTTCGTGAGCCTGCCCAAACGTCCGCACCGCTATCGTGATCGTCGCTTGCGCCGCGCCCATCGTCAGCCCGAACGCCTGCGCCAGCACGGTGGCGCCGAGTGTGCCCGCTTCTGCCTTGCTGATCTTCCCGTCAGCAATGGCCACATCGAACGTGCGAACGATCTGACCCGCTGCCGTGAGTGCCTGCTTGGTGATTTCCTTGCGAAGTTCTCGCACGACTGGTTTGACGTATCTTGACCAACAGCCCATCAGTCACCTCCCTCGGGAATGCCCGATTTAGAATCTGTACCAGTGATCGCCGCGCCGACAAGAGAGAGCACCACGCCCACCCATAGCGGCAGCGGGATCTGCCCCGCCGCGATGGCCGTGCCCACTCCCACGAACAGAACGCGGATTGAGCGCACGGCATAACTTTCTGTCGTCCATAGTCGATAAAACAGTTCCTTCATTTCGCCACCCTCTCCACACTCACCACGCAACCCTTCGGGAATGCGGTCCAGCCGTAGGCTTCCCCGTCCGGGCTCGTTGAGTCGGTTGTAATGAGGGCCTTGCCCCCGTGCTTACTCTTTCGCCAGCAGACAAACTTGCCCACCGTGTCGAACAGCTCGACGTCCGCGTCAGCCGGATCGCCCACCGGGTCGGTGTGGATGTCGAGCCAGACGACCCTGACGGCTTCACCTCTTTTGAGGGGTTTCTTTCGCTTGCTCAAGTAACCACTCCTGGTGTTCCCGAATCCGCACAGCCCAGAACTCATGTTTCTCGGCGTCTCTCAGTTGCGCGGCGAGATCGCCTTTGTGCCCCTGTCGGTGCAGGTACTTGTGAGCGCGGGACCGGAGTACGCCGCGCTTGACGTCGGTTTCCCCGGCGAGCATGGCCACGCACGACTCGAGTTCGCTGATGCCGCCGCGGTGACAGTGCTCGTCCCCGCCGTTGGGCATTCGTGGCGGGTGCTTGCTCGGCGTCGTCCGCTTGTAGCTGCGAAGGTCTGCCGCGGCCGCCTCTTCCTCGCGGGTCCGCTGGATTTGATGGGGCATCATGGGTTCGGGCTGTACTTCCACTCTCACCTCCAGTCAACTTGTCGGTGGTCAATCGTGAATCGGTCGTGCTCATCCTTGACGATCTGCATTGAGTACCCGTTGTGCGAGATGATCGACGGGGTGTAGCCTTTCTTCTCCGAGTAGTCGGGCCGCACATGCCGGTCCCGGTTGTACCGCCCCGCCGTCTGCGGTGTCTTGCGTGTGGGGATTCCCTTGAGGTACGTCCCGCCGTTGATGTAAAGCGTCTCCCGGTTGATGAGTCGCAGCGGGCCAGCGTGCGGGATCTCCAGGCTCGGCTCGGGTACGTTCATAATCTCGTGGGTGTGGCCGCACATATACACATCTGCATTCCGAATGCGGTTGCCCATCTTCATCAGCGAGTTCAACTTCCCCGCCTTGGTGCTGCCTGCTCCGGTCCCGTGGTGCCAGTAGAGTACGCTTGACTGTGCGCCGCGCTTCGGCAGGGACAGCCGAAACCGAATGGAGGCGGAGTAGCCGAGGTAAGGAATGTCGAGCTGCCGGCAGAAGTTACGCGCACCATTGAACTCGTTGTACTTCGCTTGCGAGTCCTCGTGGTTCCCCATCCCGGAACCGATCGCCCATTCTCGTATCGGCGCGAACTCGTCAACGAGACGGTCAACCTCTGCGCCAAACAGATCATCCCCGGTGTACTTCAGGAACTCAGACGACAAGGCGGCGGAGTCGAACCGCTTATCCTTGGCGGAGATTGCGTTGCACATGTCGCCGCCGCCGATCCAGAAGTGTTGGTGCTCGCCCTCTTCTGCCAACTCTTGGTGCCGCTTGATGTCGCGGCGTAGCTTCCGCTTGTCGCATCCGAGTGCGGCGTAGTGGACATCCGAGTAGTTATGGATGAACGCCCTTTGCGTTGCACTCTTTAGATGAATCGGAAAATCTAGTAACTCCACAGCGCCTCCTCTGTGGTCTATGGACTCGGCTTGTTCCCGTTCTTGACGTGCTGGTAAATCGTGTCGAGCTTGGTGAACAGGCTTTTGATGTCCTCGGTGTTGCGGTCAACCTGTTTCGACGTGCGGCCGACGATGAAGAAACCGGGGCCGACCGCTACGACCAGAATGACCAGCGTTGCAACCGTGCCCCATGAGACTTGAATCATCGGCTTGTCCTCACTCCGGCACCCACGCGCCCAGTGCCGCGAGATGCAATCTCAGTTGTGACTTGTATTCGACTACCCGCAACCCGCACCTGTGTCCCGCCTTGACGCCCCACTCGTAGCCCTCGGGCGTATCGAACATCACGTCAGCGGCCGACCCGTTGCGCTTCCAGAGGTGGCGGGAGTTCTCGTGCCCCCCGACGTCACGGTTGCGTTTCTCGGTACGAGGTCCGCCCGTTACGCTACCGCCAAAGATCGTGCAGATATTCCGCACGAGCTGGTCGAACTCTATGATGCACGTAGGGCCCGGCACAGCCATCTCAGGAACCAGGGCCAGCGGCGACATCGGTCCTGTGTACCCCCGTCGTCGTGATCGCACGACAATGCACCCCCGACGCTAAAGGGTAGCCGTCTACCTCACCGTCCCACTCGCCACACTGGCCGGTCAGGGCTTCGCAAGAGCGAACATTGACGAAGTAGTGTTCGCAGTTGAGACTACTGAGTGTGTACGCCGTCTCGGTGGTTTCGATGGTAAGGAAGTAGGTTCCGCTCTCAGTACCTATACCAATCTCGTAGTGGTCGAAGTCGGGGTGGACCGTTTCATCCCACGCGATGGCGATGGTAAAGTTGCCCTGTGCCTTGATCGACCCCACCGCCACTAGCAACAGCATCCACAGCACGAACACGGCGAACGCGGTCCACGCTTTCTTGATTCTTGGTCGCATGGTTCTAGCCTCCTAAGTGCAGTTCCCGCTGCCCTCGTCAAACACAATTTGCCAGCCGGTGCCGTTAGCACAGCGACAGAGCGCACCGCTTGAATCGTTGAACAGCATTCCATCGGTTGAGGCATCGCAGGTCGGCGGGCTTGTCGCGGTTCCCGGTTGTACGCCACCATCACCCGACACTTTGCCGTTATAGATCCCGTTCCCGCTGGCGTTGATGTTGCCGTTGCCGACCATGTTGACAACAGCCTTGCCGCCCTCACCGAAGTACACAGTCTGCGTTGTTGAACTGCGACCGCAATGGCCTTCACAGTCCCAGGCGTCCAGTGCCGTGCAACAGAAGTACGGAGCGCCGTCGCCTGTGCAGTCACCCTCGATATCTGTTGCGGAAATCGTCAGGTACTCGCCCGCAGACGAGCAGCACATCCACGGATCTTGAGACCCAACACACCCCGCCGGACCCTCCACCGCGAAGATGAGTTCGTCACGAAACGGGATGATGAGGGCGCTTTCATTCTCGAACTGTTCTTTCTCAACGCCACCCATCGCGTATTTAGTCCAAGAGCCAACGGTCGTACTGAACTCTGCGACGGCGACTCGCGTACCAGCTGCGTCGGCATCATCGTAGAGGATTCTCTCCTCAAACTCTACGTCCTCGCTGATAACGAACAGGTCCCCCGTCTCGGTGAACGTGATAGTGCCGTCCGTGTCGTCGTCGTTGAAGGTGAACGTCTGATCGGCTGCCGTGCCCGTGCCGAATGTAATTGCGTTGCCGCTTACCGTGAGATCGTCGCCAACCACCGCGCCGGTAGTTGTCTCCAGGTCGCCCGTGATCTTGACGGGTGCCGAGACTGCGAACTCTGAATCGCTCTCGTCCCACGCAATCGTCTGGTCGGAGTCGATATCGAAGGTGAGGGTCTGATCGGCTGCGGTGCCGTCGCCTATCGTCACGTCACCCGCGAGCGTGTGGGTGCCGGTGCCGTCTGCGTCGAGTACGCCGTCGATCTGGAGCGCGGTGGCGTTGAGTGACGCGACCTCCGTAGCGGGGCCGTCCCAGATCCGCAGCTTGTTGGTCCCGGCGTCGTCATCGTCGTTGTCTAGGACTATATTGGTGTCGCCTTTAGCCTCAAGGTCTAGGTCGCCGCTACAGTTGTTTTCAACGAGTACCGGAAGGGTGTAACCCATAGTCAAAGTTCCACAATCGTCGTCAAACGCTTGGAGCGTCAAATCGTCCTTAATGATAACGTCCCCACCTTGCGAGACTTGCATCATTACTACATCGTTTGCCGCTAGCTTGAACGCCTCAGAGGCAGAATATAAATCCCACTTGTTTGTGAAATCCCCCTCCTCAAACCTGAGCATGCCGCTGGAATCTACATCCTCTGATATGAGCTGGAGTGTCGGGGCCGTGTTGTCACCCCATAAACGCATCCATGATGTTTCCGGTACTACCGCGCTAAGGAACACATGATTGATTCTGTTCTGGGTGCTGGCACCCAGATCGTTGAGGGTGCTTTTGGTAGACCGCTTTTCGTTACCCATGAACGTGATGTCATCGCACAACGGGAGGTCGGGGAGTTCGAGTGCGTACCCGCAACCACCCGCCAAGTCGTCGCAGGCGTTACTAAACAAGTTGCCGGTAGCGGTCAGGTTTGAGGATGAATCCAAGAACTGTATAGCTGGCTGGTCGATATACGTGACTAGGTCACACGTAGTTGGAGAGAACGCGGAACAAGCGGAATCCACAACTTCGTCACAGAACACGGTTATATCGCCGTCACATACGCCACCGGAAAAACCGCTAAAGATGCTCCCGGTTATGCTGAACAGCCCACGAGTACCGCGATTGACTATAGCCCTTCCGTAGTTCTCGAAGTGCACCCCGGAGACCGTGACCAATTTCGCCCCACTGTACACGTCCAGCCCTATCGTGGTCGGCAAGAAAAAGCCGTCCCCGTGCTTGACCAGCTTGACCCCGTAGAATTGAAAATTGTTTACTATTGCGGCACCGTTGCCCACCTCAACGCCGACCCATGCCTTATAGATCATCCCTCCGATCACCGTCACGTTACCGCGATTTGTGGCCTCGTCTTTTGAGAGTTGCAGGCCGATAGCCCATGAGCCAACACCACCCGACTCCGCGTCAATGTTCAAGTTCGATATATAGGCCGCGTTATTGTTGGTGATGGACACGGCTACGCCGTTCGTAATAGCTGCACCGTCACCCCTCACCGTTACGTTCTCAAGTTCCACGAGAGCGGACCGTAGGCCTTGGCAAGTGCCGCCGCCCGGGTCGCAGGTGGATTGCGCCCCGCACGGGTCGCCATCGTTGTCGCCACCATCGCACTCGTTCCAACCGATACGAAGTGCGGCCACGCCAGAGGATAGCGTACCCTCTTGGTTGAGCCTGATATCCGACATGACGAACTGCACCTCTTTGCCGCCAAGTGGCGACCACCAAATACACTCTTCAGTCCCGGTGCAATTGATGATCGTAGCCTCGCCGTCGCCGGTTATCGTAACGTCATTCAGTTCGCGCCAGTCTAGCTGCGTAACGTCGTACTCGCCCTTGGCGAAGTGAACGCGCTCGTCCGCCGCCAGACCGATTGACGCCGTAGTAACGACCCACGGTGTCCCGTTCGTGCCATCGCCGCTAGTGGAATACTTATGGGCGAACTTGACCTTGTTGAGGATCTTGGCCTCGGTCATGCCCGTAGACGTGTCATGGGTCAGCGTCGAATCTGCGTCGAGTGCGCCACCGGAACCGCGGCCCTGTACGTCGTAGGTTGTGCCTGCTGCGGCGGCTGTGCCGGCGGGGACCAAGGCCCACTGATCGGTGGCCGGGTCACAAAAGAAGTAGTCGCCTGATTCGTAGTCCCACCACATAGCCTCCCGCGTGTGGATGCATGTGTCGGTGTCGGACGGTGCGTTGGCCGTGTCGCTGGCGTTGAACTCGGTTACTTCGCGGGTGACTGCCCCGAACGCCGGGACAGAGAACAAGAGCAACAAGAGGAATAGTCTTCGCATCACGCCCCCGTCTTTTGATCGCCGGTTCCCGACCACGGGCCACGGGGCCAAGTCGTTTGACGCAGCGAGAGTTGGTTGCCTTCGGAGGATGGTTCCGCACGGTTAGGGTTGAAGTCCCACAGTTTTTCTCCGCGGGTTACGGAACCCGTGTCAACCAGCGCACCGGGGTTGTCTTTGCAGCGGCAGACAATCTCGAGGTCGCCTGAGACTTCCTCAGTGAATACCGTGTACTGGCCGAACGGTTGCCACGTTGCGGTAACATCGGCGGCGGCTATCGTGAGTAGCGCGAACTCGGTTGTCTCGCCGGGTGCGGCGGAGTTGTTCCGCAGAATCACCTCGACGTCTTTGCCCGTTGCGAGTGCGGTAGCATCGTCGGCACGCTTGGCCCAGAGGACCGTCGTACACTTGGAGCCGGTGTTGAATACCGGCTCACCGGACGGCGGGTTGCGTCCGGGGAACGGGCGGGCCACTTCCGCGTAGTCGGTGTCATCGCCGGTCAGCGTGGCAATGCTGTTGGCGATTGCGGAGAAAGGCGGGGTAAGCTCCGCAAACTCTATTGTGTAGACGTGCGCTGTCGATGTAGACGGTTGACTCAACGCTAGGCCGTAGGCGTATACCGTGAGGTCGGCCAAGTCCTCGGTCATCGTCTCCGAGTAGAACGTCTGCTTGGCGATGGGGGCGTTGCCGTAAGTGCCCCAACTGGCAATCTTGCTTGTGAATGTCTGCGTTGCCCCTGCACCGATCTTGTATTGCAGGAGCAGTTGAGCTTGACCGTTCGCTGAATCTTCAACGATCTCGCTGACCACCTTGATTCGCCCTGTCTTTGTCGCGCTGGCGAAGGTCCACTTGGAGCCCACGAAGTTGGCCGGGTCGGGTAGCGTAACCGTTGCGATGATCTGCTTGGATGCTGACGTGCCCGCGTTGCCGTCCTGCGCGTTGTTCTCGTTGTCGAAGGGGAAATCCTCGGAGCCGCCTGCGTCGGCGTTGGCGTTGGGGTCTGTCAGGACTTCCGCGCCGGTTGATGTGGTCCAATCGTACTCGTCGTTGAAGTCCCCGCCGTAACACATATTGAACGGGGAGCCGGGATCGCCGCCGGGGTCAACGTCCACCGGGATCGCCGTGACCTCGTTCGATAGCACCGCAGCGTGTGGCGGCAGGTTTGCTCTCACGACGAAATAGAGCGTGGTGTCAAACTCGGCATCGACGGCGGTGTACGTGTAGCTGCGCTGCATCGTGCCCCAGCCGGGCGTGCCACCACTGAACGTGGTGGAGAAGATCCGATCCGACAGCGACGGTGCCCCGCCGTGGGTCGCCGTGCTCTTGAACACGCCCCAACCGAGGATGGGCGCTGTGCCGCTGGCCCACGTCCACGTCAGGATCACCACGCCATTCGCTGCGGTGTCTACGGCGAGCGTGACGGTAGGGTAGGTGATTCCCGCAACGACCCTCTGCTCGCCTGTGATGTCGGTGTACGGTGCGGCCTGGTAATCCTCGACGGTCAATCTCACGAGCATATCGCTGCTGGAGCCTAGGCCAATCTTCTCAGTCCTGATAACTCTCTTGGTTTGCGCCGTCCAGTTGGGGACGGCGTGGGTTACGCTGACGATGTCGCCGCACTGGATCTTCGCGCCGACGGGGCCAACGGTGAACCGTGCGCCGTTTCCCATGTCCCGCCGCAGACCGAGGTGCGTTGTCGCGAGCTGGCGGGCAGTGTGGGCGTTGTCGATGCCGTCGAAGTCCAGCTTCTCCGCGATGACGCCATAGGTCGCTATGTCATCATGGTCGCTGGCGTGGACGTCGTCGGTTACATTGTCCTGGTCGGTGAAGCCAGCGAACACCCGGTTAATGGTTGACTTGTGCCGACCCTCCATCGGGCTTAGTACCTCGAAGCTGTCTTCAATGATTCCGTACCCGTCGGCGTATCCGGTATCCTTGAACGTGGCAACGCTGCTGCCGGTGGCCTCAACCCGCAATTGGATGCGCCCCGTTACGTCAGATGTGACATATCCATTGCAATGCTCGAGCACTTGCGCGACGGCATCGCTGGTCTTCTCGGGCCGGTCGAGCACGAGGTTACAGGAGTAGCGCGGAAGCTTGGCGGTGATGACGTCGCCAATGACTTGCGCCTGTGCGGTGTCGAGCTTGATGTTGCTGTCGTCAATGATTTCCACCACTTCGTACTCGACCGGGGTGCCATCGTCGTACTCAACTGTCATGCCGCGCTGGAAGTCCTGCGTTGAGTCAACCTCGTATTCGTCGCTGCTTCCGCTGTTCGCGGTGACAGTGCAGATCGGCCCATCCTGCGCCACGTCACACACCGCCGCAGCCGGTTGCGTCACGGGGAAATCAAAGTCCGCCGACGTGAGCCAACGTCCAGCACCGAACCGTTGATCCATGTAGAGTGCGGTGGCCTGCCAGATCGGGTTGTTGGTGTAGACGGGCGAGCCGGTAGTGGTGGGCGACGATGCCGCCGTGTACTTCTGGATCTTCAGCCCCTCAAGGTCGGCACTGAGCGGCTGCATGTTGTCAGCGTCGTTGTCTTCGGTGGTCTCCTGTATCGCCACGATGTACGCGGTGCGCGAGTAGGGGTCGCTTGCCACGCTCATCCAGTCGCGATTTTGTGCTCGCTTGAGTGTGGTCGAATCCGCGATGTATTCCGCCTCGGTCTCGTCGTCGTCGGTGCCGAGATCGCCGTCGCGGTAGTAGACGCCGAAGACTTTGGCTATCGGGTCTGCCTCTTCTACTTCGTCGCCGGCCTCATCGTTGGCGTACCATTCTTTGAGCTCGTTGATCTCGCCTTCACTCAGTGCGTAGAACCGAGCGATGAACGTCCGAGTGCCCCCGCCCGCGTATTGGAACGAGGCTTCCTCAATCAGATTGGGGTCAACGTCCACGAGGCGACGGCCAAGTACCACGGGGATATGCCGCGAGTGGTCGCTCAGGTCCTCAACGGACCCCTCGGAAACCATCTCCCAGAGCCGCGTGCCCTCCATCGTGTATGGCCCGCTGTAGTTCCTGCGCTGCCGCCAGTTCCATCCCTGAGTGTGGGCGCGAAACTCTCGGTGCAGGTTGGGATTCTTGGCACCCCGGAACCCTTGGAACTCGTGCTTCCTGTCTCGGTCGGTACATTGCAAGTACCCGCGGCTACACCGGGAGTACGCTACGGCGTCGGTGTCGGCCCAGTTGCGGGCCTCGGCTAGTGTGATGCTGTTGGTGCCGTCCCCGTCGCCGGGGTTGTCGGCTCCACCCGCAGAGATCAACACCTCGGCCCCGCTGCCGATGGTGATGTACTCACCATTCGTGAGGTTGCTGCCGTCAACCACGGTCAGCGCTGTAGACGAGCCGCCACCTGCTGCACCGCTGGCCGTTGTGGTGCTCGTGTAGTTGCAGTCGACAGCATCGGCAAACTGATGGACGTTGCACCAATCAGTTGTGGCGCGGCTGGGTGTCATGGCCAGAGCGCCTGACGCCAACCCGGTGACGGTGATTTCTATTGAATCCTGATTCCACCGCCGCGGGGCTTGCATGAAGCCACGAAACAGCACAACGCTGCCCGTCTCAAAGTTACCCGTGCTCAAATCCCGCACAAGCAACCGAATCGTCATGCGGCGGTTGGTAACTAGGTCGGTTGGTTCGACTCGTGATCGCAGCGTGTTGTTGACGTTGGAGAACGTGACCCGACACTCGGGGACACGGGTGCCCATCGTGTTGATGATTGGCGACTGCTTGACTGCGAGACGGGTGTATACGGTTGTTTCCCATGTGACAGACTGCGGGGCATAGGGGATGATCGTGTAAACGGGGTCGTTGTCGTCCCATGTCCGCGCAACGTCGAGCGTGATGCTCGTTGTCCCGCCACCGGATGCCACGGTGACGGGTGCCGCGGTCCCGATCTGGATGCTGTCGTTGTCCGCGATGTCGGACCCGTCATCCACCGTGAGCGCGGTAGAAGCGGCACCGCTACCGGATGCGAAGGTTCGGTCTTCCTGCTGTAGCTCGTAGACCACGAGACCGCTCATGTCCAGCCCGCTATTGGTAGTCGCGGTCAGGCGCGTCTCGAAGTTGGTCGGGAGCGTTAGCACTACGTCGAGACCTCGATAAAGGTCAACGTCACCTTGTACCGCAGCGGGCCGAACTGTTCGATGGTGGGTGCTTTCTCGAACAGCACATTACTGTTGTCGGTGAGGAAACTGGCTCCGCTAATCGGGTCCAGGTCGAGCCGGGTGAACTGTGTAGCCATCCCTTTCGATTCGTAGAAGTCCAACACCGCATCCATGTCGGTGCGGTCTAGGTTCCACTTCTCAATGAAGCGCCGGTACTGTGTCGCGGTCTTCTCTCGTGCGACTACGCCGCCGTCCTCGAAGCGGGAGATAAGCGTCTTCGGGCCGAGACGCTGGACCTTGTACCCGAGCTCCGGGTAGCCTTGGTTACTCATCCCCGCGATAGGCCAGTCAGCCATTAGAGTTCACCCACTGAGACGGCGTTGCGGAACGCGGATGCAAAGGCGTCGGGGTTGTCTTCCATCATCTCCTGGAACGAGCGAGCGTCAACGGCGTGGATGCTGACGTTGAAGGTTGAGCCGCCCGCCTCGACCTCGGACGGGACGCCGCCTTGGTTCGTATTCGCGCTTGCACCCGACCGCGCAGCCGCTTGCTGGAGGAATGCGGTCAAGCCAGCGGGTAACACAGCCTCACCGCGCATGAGGCTGTAATCCACCGAGTCAACGCCGGGTGTCCCGCCTGTGATGATTGTGCCGCGGGCTGCGCCGGGGATTTTCGTAGACTGGATTTTCGCTATACTCGCCGCACCGGCCGCAGCCGCAGCCGCGGCGAGCGCAATACCAACCGGGGGTGGCGGCATTGTGAGCATATTACGGACAGATGCCTCAACTGACATAATGGTTTCCGCAATACGTATAGCCTTCGACTTCCCAAGGGCCTTGGCGGCTAGGCCGCTTGCCATCTTTAGGTTTCCTTTGGCGGCGGCCTCCTTCTCATCGCTGTCCATATCTGACCACTTCTTATTGGTCATCACGACGCCGCCCTGGACTGCGGTTATATCCGCCGCGTGCGCCTTCGCTGCCGCCAGCAACTTCGCCTGCTCTTCCTCGGTCAACTCCCCGATAGCTATATGGCGAAGCGATACCCCCTCCAGTAGCATCGCGGTAATCTCTGACTCTGCACCAAGGATGGCCGACAGCTTGGTTTCATACTCGCGGTCTATCGCGGAGATTTCCTCTGCCTGTTTCCACTGTAGGTACGCGGTGAGGTTTTCCCCGAGCGTGTCGTATATTTTCTTGTCGGCCACGATGACGTTCTCTGTCATCATGTCGCCCGTGGCTTCAAGGGATGCGTTGACGCCAGTGGGGTCGGTGGGTTGGAGTGGGATGTCTTTGCTGATGCCGGGCTTAATGTTCGCCTGCTCGCGCAAGGCGTCGAGGGTGAGTTCTGTCTCGGCTTTGAGGAGGGATGCCGTTGCAAGTCGTATCGCGTCGGCGGCGGCCACCGCCTCGTTCGCTTCGACCATGCCCTCGTATGCGGCGATGGTAGCAACTTGCGCCTTCCTGTACTCTTCGAGGTCTGCTAGGCGTTTATCATCTCCAGATTCAACCCCGGTCCCACTTCCCGCCGCCGCAAATGCTGCGTCAAGGGCTTCGTCTTTCGGGGGCCCCGCAAGTGACAACCCGGCCGCGACCATCTGCGGGTTGGATGTGGCTTCACCAATCGAGGTTATTACCCCGGAAGCGAACCCTTGTTCGTCTATCTTCTGCGGCAGTTTGTTGAGACCATCTAGCAGCGCAGCGAAATAGTTAGATGTCGCCGTGGCCGCGACATTCCACTTGCCCGCAAGCGTGTCGACCTTCAACTCCAGACCGACAACCGCGGCGGAGCTTTCCTTCATCGCCTTATTGAGGAACGCTTGCTTCCGCTCGGCGTCGGTGAGTGCGCTGGCTTCCTTGCCGAGTGTGGCCGCGTACTCCCGGTTCGCATCGTCAACACTGAACACGATGCCGAGATTGTCGAGCCAACGAATAGACTGCCGACCGATGCCCGTCGTGACCGACTCGATGGCGCGAACCGTGTCGATCCCCAGCGACTTACCGAGAATGATGGCGTTCTTGATGAGGTTCGAATACTGCTCCGACGATTCAGCAACACCGAGGATGATCGCTTGGTTGGCTTGCCGCTGGAGTTCCATGTCGTTGACAAGGCCCCGCGTAGCTTCGCGCATCGCTGGC
>Ga0255047_10002444_pt1 | contig 12280 bp, 4 predicted proteins | sample JV7_2_1_MG_FD_183640 | JGI IMG/M metagenome (GOLD analysis project Ga0255047, IMG submission 183640) | Seawater microbial communities from Jervis Inlet, British Columbia, Canada - JV7_2_1 | ecosystem: Environmental > Aquatic > Marine > Inlet | place: Canada: British Columbia | collected 2016-10-06
GATTGAATGGCCCACCAGATCGGCCATGGCCGAGGCTTTTGTTGATTCGAGTGCCCGGTAAGTGTTCTCGATATCCCGCACCACCAGGCCCTGGTGCTCCAGGTAAGCCCCGACCCGTTGACCGATGGTGTGGACGAGGCGCTCCAAGCTCCTCCGGGTCGGCTCGCCAACAGGAACCGCAACTGGAAGGGAAAGCTCAGTACCCACCGCCGCATCGGCAAGCGGGGCAGCACCTCGTCCACCAGCAGCGCAGCGCTCTCCACCATACAGCGGGCGCCGCAGCTCGGACAAAAGCCGCGCCGTTTGCAACTGAACGCCACCAGACGCTCGGCGTGGCAGTCCTGGCATCTTACGCGAACAAAGCCATATTCCACCCGCCCGCATTTGAGGTAATCGTCGAATTCGCGCTGCACGTAAACCGGCAGTGCACGGCCTTGGGCGCTTAATTGGTCAACAAAACGGGGATAGAATTCCTCGACCAACTGGTACAGAAGTGTCTGCTCCGGACGATGGCGCTGATAGCTCCATTCTCGATTCCCTGAATCGGCCTCCCTGGCCGTCGCTGACGCCATCGTTTGCGAGGATGGCTTTCGCGCGGGAAGATTAACCCCAGAAGACTTCTGCTCTCTATGCTCGCAAGCAGGAGTAGAGCCTGAGATAGCTGAAGTAGATGGATCGAGCATTTCTTGTGAGATCATCAAACCGGGAGCTGCGCAAGGAGTCGCAGCGGACACGGCTTCGACGCGCCGCTGTCGTTAGGGATCGGAAGATACCTGCCCCCGGCTGTTAGTGCGCGTTGCGTGTTGGCAGACAAGGGCGGGGGTCTTCCGGGCCTCGGGAACGAAGCTGTGGTGGTTACATGATTGCTCCGATTTGCCATGGATTAAATTCATTCTGCCCGTAACCGTGCAACTCGCTCTTGGTTTTCCTGCCGGACGCTGTCTCAATCATCAGCCCGAAGATGCGTTTACCGACTTCTTGCACAGTATCCGTTCCTTCCACGATCTCGCCACAGTTGAGGTCCATGTCCTCCTGCTGGCGTTGCCACAATGCAGTATTGGTAGCCAACTTGATCGAGGGCGCCGGCGCACAACCATAGGCCGAACCACGACCCGTGGTGAAACAGACCAGGTTACAACCACCCGCCACCTCTCCGGTGATGCTGACCGGGTCGAATCCCGGGCCATCCATGAACACGAAGCCTTTCGCACGAATCTTCTCGGCATATTCATAAACATCGATTAGATTGGTGCTCCCGCCTTTGGCGACTGCGCCGAGGGACTTTTCCAGTATAGTGGTGAGGCCACCCGCCTTATTACCAGCTGTGGGGTTGTTGTTCATCTCACCGTGGTTTCGTGCGACATAGTCTTCCCACCACTTGATGCGTGAGACAAGTTTTTCACCAACTTCGCGGGAGGCGGCGCGCCGCGTCAAAAGATGCTCCGCACCGTAGATTTCCGGAGTCTCCGACAAGACAGCTGTGCCACCATTCCGAACCAACGTGTCTACCGCGGCACCCAGTGCCGGGTTAGCAGTGATGCCAGAGTAACCGTCTGAACCGCCGCACTGCAAGGCAACAGTAAGATATTCTGCCGAGACTTCCTCTCGCGCCACACGGTTCGCTTCGGGGAACATATCTTTGACGATCCCAATTCCCTTGGCTATTGTCTTCGCTGTGCCTCCCGTCTCTTGAATGTTGAACGTATGGAATAACTTTGACTCTTGGAGCTGGTGCTCCTCGCACAGCGTAACGATCTGATTTGTTTCACAGCCCAAACCAACAAAAATCAGACCTGCAAAGTTTGCATGTTGCGCGTAGCCGGCAAGTGTGCGGCGTAACAGCTTTATCCCCGCACCCTTGCTGTCAATGCAACAGCCGCCATCAATAGTAAGTGCTACGACACCATCCACGTTCGGGTAGTTGGAAAGAGTCTCTTTTCGAAAAGCGTCGGCAATCCCTCTCGTGACCGTAGCCGAGCAGTTGACCGAACTGAGTATGCCGATATAGTTGCGGGTGGCAACGCGGCCGTCGCTGCGAACAATGCCTTTAAAAGTTGTCGGATTCTCTGCAAATTCGGTCGGTCTCGCATCAATACAGAACCGGTAGTCGCGGGCGAATTCATCGTGTGCGTCTTGGCCCTGTTCGCCTACCGTAAGATTGTATTCGTGGACGTGCTCCCCGGGCTCAATAGCCTTTGAGGCAAAACCTATCACCTGGCCATAGCGACGAACTGGTTTTCCCTCCGCAATGGCGCGCATAGCAACTTTATGTGCCGCTGGAATCATATCCTTCACCATCACCGCTTCGTCGGTCAGAATGGTGCCGGCGACAAGCTGCTGCTTGGCAATGGCAACATCGTCAACCGCGTTTAAACGGATAATTTTTGAAACTGGCATATATTCCTCAAAATTTTCTGGCAAGTGAAAATGCGTTGCGTGTACGCCGATACCCTTCCAGTTGAACTCTAGCACGGCACGACCCATCCTGGGTATGTGTTCTCTATAGCGTTCTGAATCCTCAACCGATGTCCATTGGAGAGATACACAACGGCATCTGCCGGCACTCCGCACGCTGCGCACTCGTGAACCCCTCGAGTGCGGCCATGACGTACACCCTGGCGTCGACGCCAGAGTTCAGGATACCGAAACTGCCGCACCGTGCGATACGTTGATATACCGGACTGCGCGTGTCCTGGAACGCCATCGCCAACGTTACGCCTACCCGTGCCAGCAGCGCCTCGGCCAGGGTGAACACCTCAGATTCCTTGCCGGGGCACACATACAGGTTGCCGAGTTTGAGAAAACGGCAGTTCCGGGCATCGAACAATCGTCGAAGGCCCGGTACCCTGGAGACGATCTGGATTAATAGCCGACCGCTCACCCCCGGCAAGCGCAGAACCTGCCAATGGCAGGGCTCGATCTGCATGCCCGCGGAGATAGCATGATCCTCCGCCAGCACGTAGTAGCTCGCTGCGTCGACCGACTGTTCGAAGTCCCGCAGCGCATGTTCGGCGTATTGCTCGTTAAGCAGGGCGACCAGCCTGCCCCGCTCACCGACGGCCAACGAACGAACCCGTGGGTCGTCACGAGGACGCAGCCGGTTGAACAACGTCGTGCTGAAGCTGCCTACAGGTACGTAGCCAGCGTGCTGCGACACACGCAGCGAACTTTCGTTGTCGGCCTCGATGTAGCCGTACAGCACGCCGGCTTTGCCGAGCTTTCGAGAATAATGACGGCGTGTTTCCTGAACGAGGACTGTTCCGTATCCCTGCCCCGACTTTGACGGATCAACCGCCAGGAATGTCCGATAGTATGCTGGGTACTCGGTGCCGCCGATGCGAACCTTCTTGCCACGTAACACGTAGGCTCCTATGAGCTGCCCACCCTGTTCCAGGCTGATGAAGCGCGATCCGGAGAGCCGTCGTAGCTTGTGGTGGACATCACGCATCCGGTATCGGGTGCCGCCACTGCCCCACGTTGTCCTCGTGATCAAACCTGCCATCGTAGTGGATGGGGCATCGTCGCTCGTGATCAGCAGTTCCCTTTGGTTATCTTTGAAGATGACTTCCGACACCGCTCTATAGTAACCGGGGATCGGGTGTGGATGTCGTGAATCTCAATACCGCGAGATGTGTATCTAGTTGCGAAAATCCTGGCAAAATATCCTACCTGATACCAACTGTCCGAGGCGGCACTGTCAAGCTGAGCGTAATTTGACAGAACCCTTAGTACTAATCTTTATCAACGATTGAATACCGATAAACCACCTGTCAGCCATCTTGTGATTGCCGCCGTCATTCGGATGAATACCATCGTATGTATCCTGCTCCGCGTCGAAGCCGGTAAAGTGATCGACTAATATAACGCGTGACGCCGGAGTGTCTTTTGCTTTCGCTAACTCGGCAAGTCCTTCATTGAATTCCCCGATGCGTATAGTTACGGCATAGAAGGCTACCGGAATGATCGCCGCCAACAGGACGTGCACACGCGGGTTGTGCGCACGCAGTCGCTCAATAATCTGATCGATCTCGTCGACAGTTTCGTCGATGTCCTGGCCACCGCCGATATCGTTTGTCCCAAGATGCATGAGCACGATATCGGGCGTGGCGCGCTCTGCCCACTGGTCGACCCGTCCGAGCACCTGATCGGCACGCCACCCCCAGTGACCTTCGTGATCGGCATCGTAATCGCTGGCGTCATTGCCACCAGTATATCCGCGACTCATGCTGCCGACGAAATCGATGCTAATCCCCGCTTCTTCCAGCGCGATCCATAGCGGCCGGCGGTAGCTCCCGGCAACGCCTTGAGTAATTGAATCACCGAGCGGCATGATGCGAAGCGGCGTTTGCTCGACTGCGGCCCAATTGCCGGGCACGAGAAACACCAGACAGATCGCACCCGCCAGAACCCGCCCGGCAGCGCTAGCGAAAAATTGGAGGAAACCAACCGGGACCAAGCCTGTCGGCTCTATGCCATGGCTTTGGATTTCATCTGGCATGCAATTAGATATCCCGGTGCTCTTTATCAAATTCATTTATTATTCTTTTTATCGGTTATGAACAATTGTCTTCGGAAAAAGACGGATTAAACGCTTCGTTAAGGATCCGCATAACTATATGTTCTGGATATTTGTCGCCATTATTGCATCTGTAAATTAAATATTATATCAATGACTTCAGTTCCATAACCGCCGGGATACGGAACTTGAACCGACGCATTTTCAGCTTACGCCGGCAAGTAGGCTCAAGCTGGCCTAAACTTACCGTACAATCGTTGAATAGATTCACACGAGACTGTGACCCCACGTTCGCCGAGCAAATCCTCGACATCTCGAAAAAACTTAAGTGAACGCGGTGGTAGACTCTGGCCGGTCAAGCTTGAAGTTGACAGTGCCCAGCTAAAGAAGGAATATCAAAATAGCCGCGGATGGCGGCCAGGGGAAGCGCCGAACAGGCATCGCCGTAGCTTTGGCAAATCTGCATACAGCTTGACAATGTCTGCGGGACCGTGATTACCTGCTATTTGCAAGGCCGATACTTCCGCGCACAAGTTTTGGGGATCACTCTCGCGAGCACAAGCGCGCTTTCGACGGTGTTGGCGTTGCAGCTTTCGCGCCAGCCATTCAGTTGATCGGGCTCTACTTCTGTCGTGTAGTCGCAATGCGGCAGATGCCGGGGCATACGCTGTCAAGCATTGCTGCTTCAAGGAGAGCATCGACCGATTCAAACCCTTCGATCTTTGCAAGAGTGTGTAAAAGAGCTGTGTTCATGTCATTTCTCCACGCTACTAACCCGGCGGATGTGCCGTGGGGGAAAAGGGGACGGAGGGATTAAATTATAATCCCTCCGTCCCCTTTTCCTTTATGATATTGTTCGAATTTGAGGAGGGGTAGATTGCTGCTTTACTCCTCGCAATGCCGGGAGTAATCAGAGGTGCCCTGAATGATGCAAGGTTCTAGGCCCAGTCAGGAGACTAAGGAGGGTGTTCCCCGTACTTTAAATGCTATTTTTCGAAATCACAGGGATACGGATACGGCGCTTGCTGAACCAGCGGGGATGGCTCTTACCTATGCGGGTCTGAACCGAGAAGTAAGCCGTCTGGGGAAGTACCTCAACCGTATGGGTATTGGGCGTCATAGCGTGGTTGCAGTTGCGATTCCCGGAGGGGTGTCACAGTCGGTAGCACTTCTCGGCGTATCGAGCACAGCAACGTGCGCGCCTCTAAATCCTCAGTATCGAGGTGATGAGTTCGCCAGATATCTACACCACATGGGCGCCGATGCATTGATTGTCGAAGCGGAACACGCTACGGCTGCCCGGGGTGCAGCCAAGGCGTTGGATATTCCGATTTTGACTGTTGGTACCACACCTAGCGGGAGCTCATCGGGTTACACTGTCGAAGGAGAGACCGGCCTCGATCCGATAGAATTTACGGCCGTGGCGCCGGATGACATCGCTCTACTTCTGCATACGTCCGGTACGACGTCGCGGCCGAAGCTCGTCCCCCTTTCTCACCACAATCTAGTCAGTTCGGCTGGTGCCATCGCACAATATCTGCAACTCGGGCCGGCGGATCGGTGCCTGAACATCATGCCTTTACAACATATCCACGGGCTTGCAGGGATGTTGTTTCCCTCTCTGTTTGTTGGAGCCGAAGTCGTATGTATTTCGAATTTGGATTTACAGCGGCTGATGCTCTGGTTTAGGAAACTCCGTCCGAGTTGGTATTCAGCCGTTCCCACGATTCATCAGGCGATGGTCGAAACACTTCATGGTCAGCACTCGACTGGTTTATTCGATAGCCTGCGCTTCGTGCGCTCTTCGTCTGCGCCACTGCCCCCGGGGTTGTGTGAACGGATGGAAGCGCTGTTTGGAGTTCCGGTAATCGAGGCATATGGAATGACCGAAGCCGCCCATCAGATAACGAGCAACCCGTTGCCGCCTGGGCAACGCAAGCCCGGTTCGGTAGGTGTTCCCGTTAAAACACAAGTATGCGTGATTGGTAAGGCCGGGAAATCCCTGCCCGCGGGAGAGGTCGGTGAGATTGCAATCAAGGGGGCGGGAGTCACGGGAGGGTACTTGAAAGCCGGCTATTCCAATGCGAAGTTGTTCCGGGATGGCTGGTTTCGAACAGGTGATCTGGGCAGTCTTGATGACGACGGATACCTGTTTCTGGTCGGTCGTCTGAAGGAGCAGATCAATCGCGGCGGCGAAAAGATCTCGCCGCAGGAAGTAGATGATGTGTTGCTGTCACACCAGCAGATTGAACGGGCGGCGACCTTCCCCGTTACCCATTCCCGGCTCGGTGAGGAAGTTGCCTCAGCGGTCGTTCTGTGCGAAAACTCCCGGATCACTGCGCAAGACATTCGGTTTCATGTGCGCGCCAGGCTGGCAAACTTCAAAGTTCCTCGCCATGTGCTTATCGTCGATCACATTCCCAGGAACGCAACAGGCAAATATCAACGGAAGGCACTCTCGAAGCATTTCCGGTCAATGTTGGCCGAGCAGGTATCTAAATCAGAAACGGATCGAGATCACACCGCGATGGAACAGCGGATCCTGGAAATCTGGGCCCAGGTATTGAATACAGGCTCGCTCCGGCTCGATGATGATTTTTTCGACCTGGGAGGCGACTCAATTCTTGCCATGCAGGTTGTCAACCGGATAGCTGAGTCCACTGGATTGTGGGTCACGATCGACAAGTTCTTCGAACACCCCACAGTAACGGGATTGTCCCGGGTTATCGCCTGCTCGCCCGAGGTGGAGAGGGCGCGGATACGCCATCTGCCGCTGAGCCCGGGTGAGTCACAACCATTGTCTTTCGCGCAGGAGCGGCTTTGGTTCCTGGGCCGGCTGCACAAAAACCATTCTGCGCATCATCGTCCGGTAGCACTAAAGCTTCAAGGGGCCCTGGACAAGGCTTCACTTGAACGTGCTTTAAACGGAATCGTCGAGCGGCACTCAGTAATTCGGACGCGGTACACCGACATCGGCGGTGTTCCTCTGGCTGTCGTCGATGCGCCAACTTCGCTGGTGCTGGAAGTCGCTCCGATAGCGGACGTTTCTGCCGGTTCAGTAGAGGCAGCTACCCGACGGATGCTTACGCAGGATTTCGATCTGCAGCACGAATGCCCGGTTAGAATCGTGCTGCTCAAGGCATCGGATATCTGCCACGTGCTGCTGATGGATTTTCATCATATTTGTTTCGACGGGTGGTCTCAGGGCGTACTGTTAAACGAACTGGCCGAAATATACGAGGCCTATCGCATTAACAAGTCCCCCCGTTTGCCCGAGTTGGTGATTCAGTACACAGACTATGCACAGTGGCAGCGGCGATATTGGGAAACTTCAATTGGAAGCGAAAGACACCTTGACTATTGGGTTAAGCGGACCCAAACGCCTGCAGCAAATCTCGATGCCTTGTATGATACCCAGCCAATGACTGTGGGAGCAGGCGAGGCGGGACACCACGTTCACCACCTTCCCCAAAGTCTTGTGGCCCGCTTGGCAGATATTTTCCGGGAACGCAAAGCCACGTTGTTTATGGGATTGATCACGACCTGGGCATTGCTGATGCACCGGCGCACGGGTGCAGCGGATATGGTACTTGGAATGCCGGTTTCCGGGCGTGAGCGCCCCGAGTTCGAACCCCTTATCGGCAATTTCCTGAATACTCTCCCACTTCGAATATGTGTTTCGGGCAACCCTGATTTCGAGTCCCTGCTCGGGCAGGTTCGGCAAGTCGTTGTGGAAGCTTTTGCCCATCAGATGGTTCCGTTCGAGCAGATCGTGAAACGCGTATTGCCGGAAAGAGACCTGGCTCGGAATCCGTTGTTTCAGTGCGTTTTCCAGTATGAGAACTTCGGTACCCGGCTGGTCAACATGACTACTCTGGATGCCGAAATCATCGAGATCGAATCTGTATTCACCACGATCGACTTGAGTGTTGAGCTATCGAACCGTGCGGGTGGTCTGGATTGTGTAATCATATATCGCCGCGACCGGTTCGAGGACTCATCGATTGCTGAACTGATAGACCAATACCACCTGCTGCTGCAACAGATCTGCGAGACACCGCGCGGAAATTTGGGTTCTTACTCGCTTGTCTCGGAAGGCGCAAGGGCGCTGATTCCAGATCTCACAACGCCATTAGAGACGCCGGTGCAGGTGTGCGTTGTTACTCAGTTTCTTGATATTTCTCATCGTACTCCTCATGCGCCGGCTGTCATAGCTAGAAACACCACACTCAGCTATGCGGCACTGGCGAGTCGAGCCTCTGCAATCGCATCGCTTTTACATGGAAAATCGGGCTGTACCGTTGCCATCCACGGATCGCGTTGTGTCGGTCTCGTGGCCAGTATTCTTGGGGTATTGATCAGTGGCAACAGGATATTGTTGATCGATAAAGCCCTCCCGCCCGCACGAATCGAGTACATGTGTACAGCGGCGAATGTAGAGCTTGAGATCGTGCTGGGCACGGGTGAGATTGAGACCGGGAATGGAGGCCGGTCTTGCCTGGCTGTGGATAGTTCAACTGGACTGCCACGATTGAACCCGAGAGGCCGAAAGCTCTCTAATATTGTTGCCAGGGGCGGCTCGTTCGGGCCGGCATATATATTTTTCACCTCAGGGTCAACTGGTGAACCGAAAGGAATATTGGGTACTCACGAGGGCCTGGCGCACTTCATCGACTGGGAACGTCATGCACTTGGCGTCACCCCGGAAGATCGTATTGCGCAATTCACCAAATTGTCTTTCGATGCGATATTGCGGGATATTTTTTTACCCCTGACCAGCGGCGCGGCGTTGTGCCTGCCCAATGCAGAGGATGAGAGCAGCGGCAGACGGTGGGTTGGATGGCTGCTTGAGCACGGCATCACTATCCTGCACATTGTACCGGCCGTTGCTGCATCGTGGCTGTCGGACATTGATGCCGGCAACTGCGCGCCGGCGCTCAGGTGGGCTGTGTTTTCCGGAGAACCTTTGACACAATCGCTCGTCGAGCGGTGGCGAAAGCGCTTAAACGCTGCCTGTGGAATTATTAACCTCTACGGCCCCACTGAGACTACACTGGCAAAGAGCTGCTTTCGCGTCCCGATCCCTGCACTGCCAGGTATTCAACCTCTCGGAGCTCCGCTGCCACAAACTCAAATGTTGGTACTTAACAAATACGGTGTTCCATGCGGGCTCGGCGAGCCCGGAGAAATCGTAATCCGTACCCCTTTTCGCACCCTCGGGTACATCAACCGGCCCCATGCGCAAGCCCGCGCCTTCACAGCCAATCCTTGGAGAAAAGACGGCGATATGTTGTACCGCTCCGGTGACCGCGGGCGACTAAAGTGCGTTGGAGGCATAGAGTTCCTCGGTCGACTGGATCGTCAACTCAAGATCCGCGGCGTGCGCCTTGAACCACAGGAGATCGAGTTGGCAATGAATGCCTTTCCCGGTATAGCTCAGGCAGCGGTCACGATCCGCAAGCACGGTGATGACAAGCAGCTGGTGGCATTGTACACATTGGATAGTTCTGAGCCGGTCGACCTCCAGGCACTGCGCAGGTATCTGCGCCAACGCCTGCCTCTAGTATTCGTACCGTCTTTATATGTGCAGGTTGCAAGATTTCATATTACGCCGACCGGGAAAATTGACCGTGCGGCCCTGGATGGTATGGCCGAAGAGCAACAAACCTTGCGAAGGACGCCGTCCAATCGAAGCAAGAATGTCGCAGAGCGGGTTCTTGCGGCTATGTGGAAGTCGTTGTTAGGAATATCCAAGGTCCATATCGACGACGATTTTTTCGCCTTGGGCGGCCATTCCATGCTGGCAGTGCAGTTGCTCGAGCATATTAGCGCGGTATTTGCCAAGAACCTTACATTGCTGACATTGTTCGAAGCACCGACGATTCGTCAGTTGGCTGCCCGCCTGCAAGATGCTCAGGGCGTGCGACCGGATCTGCCGTTGATTGGCCTCAACAAAGAAGGGTCTGCGGTACCGCTGTTCGGTCTTGCTGGAGCTAAAGGTGCCGCCCTTCGCCTGTTGCTGGTGGCGCGTGAACTCCCGGCTGACCAGCCCTTTTACGGGCTGCAGCCTCCCAACATGGATTGGTCCAGCGTGGGCTGTGAATCCATATACCAAATGGCCCGCTATTATATCGGCTTGATCAGGTCCATCCACCCGCTGGGGCCATACCGTATCCTGGGATCCAGCTTCGGCGGGATAATGGCCTTCGAAATAGTGAAGCAGTTGGAAAAGGAAGGGGCGAAGGTTTTATTTCTCGGGATCGTAGATACTCGTGTGCCCGGGCACGGTGGAAAACCACGTCGCCACGAACCTGAGATTACACGGAGCGCAGAGACCCGGGAATTCGCGGTTACTGCGGGGAACCGTGTCGCCCGCCAACACAATCGGGCGCAAGCGACACATACATTCCGTGGCGCCGTTGATAGCCCTATTATCTTCTTTCTCTGCGCGGGGAATCCGGTTGAGCGGGACGACCGCCGGCAGCTATGGCGTAAGCATACCCGGTCCGGGCTCGCGGTACTGAAATTACCCGGTGTTCATGGTGCGTTTGATCGTGAACCCCAATTCACGAGTTTCGTAAATAACCTGCGATTATGTCTCGGGGAAGGCGGTCTTCAGTTGAATCGACCTGATGATGATTTCAACATGGACTACACGTTGCGACCACGTGGGAGAAGGGTCGTATCGATCCGGGCTCCGAGCGGCCGGCACTATTCAGTTTTACCAGGGTATTGTGAAGGCTCGATCGAATTGTTGTCGATGAATAAAAAAATTGCGGTCTCGGGCTGGGCGGTCGACGCAGCAAACAAGGCGCTTCCCGATAAACTACTCGTCTTTTATAATGACGTAGTCTTGGGGATAGGGAGTTGCGGGTATGTTCGTAACGATATCGAGCCGTACGGAAGCGACGCCATGCTCCGATACTGTGGATATCGGCTCCGTATGTCCGCGCCGCCGGGCGCTGAGCTAACAAAAATCCGGGTATTTGCGATTGGCGCCAGAGGCATCGCGACTGAGCTCACAGTTAATAAACAAGTGTCGGGGTTGTGATGACGTGCGCCCGCTATTTACACCGATGCCATCCAGGCCCAACACCATCAGGTTGGATCACCCCGAAGCCATCTACTGCGGCTAAACTTCACCAGGGTATTGACCTCAAGTGCGGCATGTATTTAGGAATGACCGATGCTCAGTCACGAATTTAAATTGATATTTATCCACGTACCCAGAACGGGAGGGACCAGCGTTGACACGTTGTTTCGTGGTGTGCACCAGGGCCATCGTTCGGCGAGTGGTTATTGCGCTTTGCTTGGAGATGACATCTGGGAGCGTTACTTCAAGTTCAGCACTGTGCGTAATCCATGGGATCAACTGGTGTCATGGTATTTTTTCCATCACAAGAATGCGCTATACCAACCTCAAAACATACCAGGGTTTCGTGCCTGGGTCAGGAGGGGGATGTGCAATCATTGGGAGTACCGGTATAAAGGCACCGACCCGTTCTGCCAAAAAACGTTTGTCAGCATTGACGGTGAGGTGGCGGTGAACCGGATATTGCGCTTCGAAGACCTGGACCATGAATTTTCCGATCTTTGCAGGCAACTGAAATTAACTATGCCAAAATTGCCCTATGTCCAAATGTCGGTTCGCAGGCGCGATGTTGAATACTATGATGAATTTACCGCTGATATAGTGCGGGATCGCTGTGCAGAAGACATTCAGTTTTTCGGCTATGAGTTCGATGACAAGCCGGTGAGCCTTGC
>Ga0255047_10002447_pt1 | contig 12264 bp, 9 predicted proteins | sample JV7_2_1_MG_FD_183640 | JGI IMG/M metagenome (GOLD analysis project Ga0255047, IMG submission 183640) | Seawater microbial communities from Jervis Inlet, British Columbia, Canada - JV7_2_1 | ecosystem: Environmental > Aquatic > Marine > Inlet | place: Canada: British Columbia | collected 2016-10-06
GGAGCATAATGCCTAAAATTATTGGAGAACAATCATCTTTTGCAGCAGGTATCTCTTTCTCAAAGAAAGAAGGTCCTCCTAATTCCTATGCCTTTGGCAGAGCTATAGATCATAGGTCAGATCCTAAGAGTGTTGATGTAAATCCTAAAGCAATTAAAGACTCAGGTAGTGTTGTTACTGATCTACCGATGTGGGGTGCTAGAGCCTGCGATAGAACCTTTGCTTATGGTAATAGTGGAAATATTTATCAAGAAGATAGCGGCTGGTCTCTAGCTCATACAGCAAGTGATTCTCAAGGTAATGGAATGGCTTATTTTACTAGCGATAGAGCGCTTTATTACACCCAAAACACTACTTTTGGTAGATTACTGGATGCTTGCACTGCCTCAACATTTTATGATGACTTTAAGGGATCAGAGGGTGGTGATCCTACTAATACTAAATCTATAGACCTAGAGCTTTCAAGTTCTCAATATGCTTCAAGAGCAGATACGGCTTCACTTTCCATTACGTCGGATCTGACGCTAGAGGCATATTTAAAGCCTGAAAGCCTACCTAGCACTAGTGGAATTTATACAATTGGTGGTAAATGGGATGAGCAATCAGATAAGCGCAGTTACAAGATGGACATTACAACTGTTTCTAATTTCTTTGGAGATGGTAGTGATGGAGCGCTAACTATTTCAAGCAATACTACAGAGGCTCCCATAGACTCTACTGCTGCTGGTACAGTATCTACCTATTCACTGACTGCTACTAATGCCTCGTTTGCAGCTGGTCAGAAGATAATGATTCATCAGACTAGAGGAACTAGTGCTGGTGTTACTCAGTTTACAGAAATTACAAGCTACACCGCAGGAACAATTACTACCACAGATCCCCTAGATATTACCTTTGCTACATCAGGAAATAACGCTGCTCAAGTAAGAGTGTTAAAACAATACGCTGGTGTTACCGTTAATACAGGAATAACTTACACTGCTAAAGCATGGGATGGATCAGTCGGAGGAATTTTGGCTTGGTATGATAATGGAACATCTACAATAACAGGTACTGCCACTGCTAAAGGAAAAGGATTTAGGTTCGGTAGGGCAGGACAGAATCCAAACGTAGACAACCAGAACGGAGAACAGGGTGAGGGTACAACTGGAACACAATCACGAACTTATACAACTAATGGAAGTGGGGGTGGAGGAGGAACTGAGAGAGCTACCAATGAACAGGGAAATGGAGGTGGTGGTGGCGGTCACGCAGTTGCGGGAATTAATGGATCTGTTTCAGACACTCCCCCCAATAATGGTCAGGTTGGAGTTGGTGGACTAACCTCTGGAAGCTCTAATCTAACTACAATGACGTTCGGAGGCGGTGGTGGAGGTGGTGGATTTGGAGATGCCGAAAGAAGCGGAGCATTAACAGAAGGTGATGGGGGTACTGGTGGTGGAATTATATGTATCTTTGGTACAACCATAACAATTACAGGAGCTGTAAATTGCAGTGGTGATAATAGTAAGTTTTTAACAGCATCAAGTGACCAGGCAAACGGAGGAGGAGGATCTGGAGGATCTATTCTTTTCAAAGCTCAAACAGCTACTCTAGGGACAACCCCAGTAACTGCCACAGGAGGTATTTCTGATAGTGCCAATGCTGCTTCTGGTGGTGTAGGTGCAGTGGGTAGGATTCACGTTGATTACCTAACCTCTGTAACGGGAACATCATCCCCTGCTTATTCTTCCGCAGTTGACTCAACACTTGGATCTGCTGATGGCTACGTTCTTAGGCTTTTGGTTTCAGATGATGGAATAGCTAGTGAAATTTACTCTCAAACAATTACAGATGAAATATCAACAGGAGTATGGGCTAGATGGCAAATAAAATGGGATGCTAGTCTTTCTACAGCAGAGTTCCTTAAAAATGCTGTATCTCTTGGTACTAAAACAGGCTCAATGACTGCCATACATGATAACGCAAGTAGATTTGCTATAAACGCTAGTTTTGACTCTGGTGGTACAGCAGAAAACTTTGGTGATTGGAAGATGGATGATTTTAGGGTGTGGAATGATCTTAGAACAGACAGTGAGTTATTAAACAAAAACGACACCATTCTTGTTGGTACAGAAGCTAACTTGGTAGCCTACTATGCTTTTGAAGATGATGTTACTGACTCTCAAACAAGTGGAAATAACGACTTAACAGCTTCAGGATCACCAACATACTCAACAGATGTGCCTTTCAGTGGTGTTACTACTAGAGGTGATGAAGATCAGAGGAATGAGCAAACTGGACAAACATATACACTAGCCACATCAATTAGTGAGGGAGCTACACACAGACAGACGTTTGTGCCTGCTAAAGATCCTCAAAAATCAATCGAGGTTGATATAAATAATGCAGGTTCGGGAGACTGGACACTAACAGTTCATGATTCTCTTAATAGAGAAGTAGCGGCAGTAACAGTGACCAATGCTAATATGAACACTGGTTTTTATGAGTTTATATTCGCAAGTGTATGGAGACCTATTATCGGAGCTTCATACCATTTTCATATGACAAGCACAGTAGCTGATGGAGTTGTTGTTACAGGCACGAATGTAGATCTTGAAACAGTAAGATATAGGTCACATTATCAGTTTTTAATAAGCGATGAATATCACCCAATAGCTCAACACCTAGACTTCCTTGTTATGGGAAATGAAGATACCTAGCTAAATTTCAGGCAGGAGACACTTATGAACCCCATAAACTAACATTCCCATCAGGATATAGAGTAAGATGTCTTGGGTTCTGGAGAGAATTTATTGCAGTTGGCTGTTGGAAAGGAACAAGCATCACAGATTACGACGATGGAAGAATATTCTTTTGGGATGGCGTAAGTGATACATATAATCACTCAATCTCTGTGCCAGAGGGCGGTGTCAACGCTATGTTCGGCACTCAAGATGTTCTCTTTATAGTAGCTGGATATACTGGAGAAATATTGGTCTACACAGGTGGTGGGGCTGCTCAGAAATTCCACAAGATACCAAAAATAACCAGAGATAAGTATATTGAAATAGCACCAGGCTCTATGAATATGTGGAGAACAAACATTCACATGGGAATTGGTGTCAACACTGACAGTGAAGCTATTCATAAGGGAGTGTACTCGATAGGAACATCTCAGAGAAACTATCCAATATCGTTTGGGTTTGATTACCCAACTTCTCTCGGAGACCAGATAGCATCAACTGTTAAAACATCAATGGTTTTCCCATCAGGACAAAGTCTCTACGTTGGCTGGCAGAATCAGAATACTTATGGAATAGATAAAATAGCAGTAGGTAACGACACCTATGACTCAGCTACCTTAGAAATGATTGTTACTGATCTTGGCTCTATGAGCGATGATGACTACCCACTTATACTAAGAGCCGATTTTGAGCCATTAGAGAGCGGGGAAAGCATAAGAGTTAAGTATAAAGCTGATAGAGAATCAGCGTGGAAAGTCTCTGACTATGAAGATACTGCTGGAGCTAAAGAGGTGAGGCTGAGAATACCTGAAAGAATGAAGGAAGTACAAACAGCTGTTGACTGGAAGTCTACAACTACAACTCAAGCAACACTTTTAGGAGTTAGTTTAGAAGTAGAAAAGGAAACAAATCGTGGTAGAAGAACTTAATGTCTTTAAAGGCAAACTAGAAAATCAGCCAGTGGTTGATGCTAGAACACTACACTCTAGTAGTTTTCTCCCTGGAATTATAGACCAAAGACATGTTAAATCACCATTTAAGATGGTAAAGTTTGGACTAGCTGCCGATAGACCAGATGGCTCTAGTGATGTGAAGGCTTATTTTGCTACTGATACAGGCGCTCTTTCTATGTGGAATGGAAGTTCGTGGCTGTCAGTCACACTTTCTTAGTTTTGTGTTATAATCGAAATTAGGATCAGTTATATCCAGGCTTCGTGCCTGGTTTTTTTATACATTATGGCAACAACCTCATACACCCAACCACAAGAAAATTTACAACCAGTCGCACAGACTAACCCAACTCAAGTAACTCAAAACACTAAGAGCTTTGGTGCCGATCAGTTCGCAGTTGAGCCTTTTGCACAACCTTTTCCTTTTGACCAACAATCACAGGAGAGTGCGGCGTTTAGGCAGAGATTTGGGGATTGGCTTGGATCTCAAGAGACTCCAGCACAAACACGTGAAAACCTAGAGAATAGATATGGATATCAAGATTTAACAGAGAACTATTTGAGAACTAAAGAAGCTGGTGAAGATGTTATGAGTGCTATTAGAGCAACTCCAGAGAATGTTTTATCTAGAGGTAGTGAGACTATAATGACACAAGCCCAGTTATCTAACATCACTAATAAAGAGGTCGGTGATTTGATGAAAACCTACACTCAGTTGGGACAACTAAATGAGCAACAAGGTAGAAGGCTGGCAATAGTAGAACAGAATATGAACACTGCGGCTAAATTAGAAATGGCACAACAACAGAAGATGATGACACCTTGGTTGCAGGAGTATCAGGATAATAGTGTGATGCAAGCTAGAGAATTTACTGGCTGGAGCTTTGCCTCACAGCTAGAACTTAATAGGTTGATTGGAAATAGAGATGCGGGGCTACAGTGGACTAATGCAGAATCAAATAGAGCGCATGCACTATCTATGCAGGAGAATGCGTTTCAAAACAGTCTTGAGTTTATGGAGAAAGAAAACGAATATGCTATAGAATTTTGGGAATAAATTATGCCAGTAAATTGGAGTGATAAAGCACAAATAGATAACTTTAGAACAGTAGCTCGTAGTAAGGGTGTTGATAAAGCTGAAATTGATAGATATATAAAGCAGAAATCAACTGGATCTTTAAAACAACCAACTTTGGAGCCAGTCAAGCAGTTGGAGGCAAAGCCAATGTCTCAACCAATGATGTCAAGGCAAATAATGTCTCCCAATAAGTCTCCTGGTAGACTGTTGAAAAAACCAACTCAGGAGCCAACTAGAGAGCCAACGTTTTCTCCTACTCCAACTCCTAGAGGAAGAGGAAGAGTTACTCAGAAGTTTGGTAATCCAAACGCTGGTCTTTATGGAAGAAACAGTAGGGGTAGAGCAAATATTAATAGAGGTGTAGATGTAGCAGCTGGTAGGGGGCAAGAACAATTTGCTCCAGATAAGGGCAAGTGGACTGTACAAAGCGTTGACACATCTGGTTGGAATACTGGATGGGGAAACACGGTAGTAATTAAAAATAAAAACACTGGAGAAACTATAAGAAGATCTCATTTCGATAAGGTTTTAGTTAGACCAGGTCAAGAAGTAACTGGGAAGGTAATAGGAACTACAGGAAGAACTGGAAGAACAACTGGATATCATCAAGATATAGAATATACAAACTCTAGAGGACAGTTATCAGATTATACTAAATCACAATATTATTAAGGAGAACATGCCAGACCTACCTACAAGCACAGCATCAAATATGGATGAGTTTAACGAACAAGCTAGATCTTTTATGACTAAGGCTAAGTCTAATGGTGCTTCAAATACTGCTATAGCTAACACTATTAAGCTAATGTTTGGCTTGTATCAACAGAAACAATCTGAAATACAAGACCAGCCAGATGAAAATTGGTTGTATAGGGATATGGACGGAGATGGAATAGATGATGTTATGTATAACACTAAGACCGGTGAAGAAAGACCTGTTGATTATGGATATGGGAATGATGGCTTAGGAGAACTAGAGGCTGAATTTGGAACTGAGAGTGTTGCTATCACAGAAGATTATGCTAAAGATATGCCAGCTCAAACAGATATTCCTAGACGTGCAACAACTGCCCCAGGAGAAACTGGATACGATGTTGGTAGATCAACTGAGCTTGGTGAACAGGTATGGAGTTCTAGTGAGCTTGAAAGGTTGGAGCAAGAACAAGATTTTTCAGCTCCTATGAGCATGGCACAACCAGGACAACAATCCACTTCAGAACCAGAGAAAGAATCATGGACAAGCGGTTTTGGTTGGAATCAACCACTTTTCCCCGCTATTGGAAAGTTTTTTAAATCATGGGGTGAGGCTGCTGAAGAAGATCGGTCAAGACAACTAACATCAACCTTTAGGGGAGGATCTTAATACTATGATAGATTTTTTAGATGCAAATCAGGTTAATAAGTTTAGATTAGATGCCAAGAACAAGGGTTTTGATAGGATTGAAACTGAGCAATATATTCGTACAAGAAAACAAGATCAAACTAAAGAACAACAGGTTGGACTAGATATCCAAAAAAGAGAAGTTGAAAGCTTGAAGCTATCCAAAGAGATGGCAGGATTGTTGGGCGGTGAAACTACACCAGCTAAAATAGCCCCCGCTGGTGAGGTTGCTAAGTTAGCTGATTATGATAGTGCTACTAAAATGATGGATGAGGTAGGTGGGTTGTTACAGGAAAAGGAGGGGTTGTTTGGACCAATTAGAGGTAGGGTTTCAACACTAAGTCCTTGGGCATCCAATCCAAGAGCTGCTGATGCTCAACTAAAAACAGCAGCACAAATAGTGGGTCGTGCTATGGAGGGTGGAGTTTTAAGAAAAGAGGATGAACTCAAATACAGAGAGATGCTTCCAAAATTAACAGACACACCAGAATTAGCTAGACAAAAAATAGAAAATGTAAAAAATCAACTTCAAACACAAAGATCAACTAGAAGTAAACAAATGAGAGAAGTTGGCTACGATGTCCCAGAGGGATATGACGAGCCTGGACTGGGTCTTGAAACCCCCTACGACGAAGAAGGTAGAAACCTACAAAGCCCAGGTCTTAATATCTATGGAGAAATAGCTAAGAAAGGAGATCTTTCCTATAATGAGAGGACTGGAAGTTATTATACCTATGGAGAAGAGGATACAGACAAATCAACCGTTTTTAAGACAACTAAGGAGGGTGGGGAGATAGATAACAGTTTTATTTCCTTTCTAAAAGATGGTGGATGGCTACCAATAGCAGGAGGAATAGTTGGTGGAATAGTTGGTGGCCCAGTTGGAAGTGTTGCTGGATCTATGATAGGACGAGGTGCTAAAGAGTTGGTTGACGAAGATGAAGAAACTATGAGTGAGTTTGCTCATGCTGTTTTAATAGAGGGAGCAACAGATGCGCTATTTAGTGTTGCATTATTTGGAATGGGATCTGTTGCAAAGGGTGGTCTTAAACTTATTATTGGAGAAGGAGCAGAACAAGCGGCCAAACAACTTGGTGGAGAAGTATTGGAGGAAGCAACTGAAGCTGGAATTAAAAGGGGTCTAGCTGGAACAGTTAAAGAATCTCTCATTTTAAAGGAATTTAAATCAACCAAATCTCTAAGACAAGCCGTGAGAAATTCTTGGGGAGATACATTTGAATCAACAATGCCAAAAGAAACAATAAGGCTTGTTGATGAGGCTATAGAATCTGGTGCTAAAAACATTGATGATGTCTCAGTATTTTTAAGAGAATCAAGAGGTAAAGATATTGAGAAATTAACAGAATTATTAAAGGGTAAATTTTCGAGTAAAGATGAGGTACTAAGCGGATTAAAGAAAATTAGAAAAACAGCATTTGAGGGAGATGTTCCTAGAATTGGAAAGGAAGGGGGTATTAAAAAAATAGACCTAGCTATAAAGCAAATTGAATCAACAAAAGGAGATTTGGTTTCAGGTAATTTATTAAATAGATTAAAGATAGATTTAGGAGATGTTGCTTTTACTGCTAGATCTGAAGCAAAAAAGGGTTCTGGTAAGTTATTAGCACAAGCTGAGGTTCTTTTAAGAAAAAATATTGAAAAATACGATGATTTAATAGCTGGAACCAACAAAGATATTTTTCTCAAGAAGGTTGTTGCTGAAATGGGAGAAGAATCTCTAGATAAGAGTCAGATAAAATTAATTGGAGGTCTCGGTGATATAGCTTTTGGTGGAATTTCTGTTTTCGCTGGAAATCCAATGCCGTTTTTATTAAAGAAAGGTGTTGATATTTTTAACAATCAGTTTGACGCTATTCAAAAAGTTGTGTTGGGTAGGGGAATGTTGAAGACAGCTTTATCTACTGGAAATAAAAAATCAGTTAGAGGTGTATTAAGATTTTTAACCGCCACAGGTATGAGTTTTGGATCAACTGGAACAACCGAATCAATTCTTAAATCAAAAGAAGAGAGTAGGCCAGGACTAGATATACAACCTCAACAACAGGAAGCAATACAACAACCCGGTTTTCTATACCGCTAGTATTTTTTTCCGTATTTAAATCCTAAATACCAGAGAGTGGCTATAAAAATTAAAAATAATATCATATAAATCCTTGAATTCCTTTTTTAACTCTTTCTATTATATGGTGTTTTCCATGTTCTGGTCTAGTCATAAGCTCTAAGTTTTCTATTCTATTGTCATCTTTTATTTCATTAATATGGTGTGGTATTTCATCCTTAGTTAAATACCTTCCAAGATGTTTTTCCATAACAAGCCTATGTTCTCTAACGTAACCTCCATTATTGCAAAATGGATGATCTGGTTTAAAAATCTGTTTATATCCAAATTGATCTATTATTACTCCACCCTTCCAGTTGGCGGCTTTTTTACCAACTTGGCCTTTAAATGTACATTTTCTCGAACAAAATCTACCACTATGTTTATTATGTTCTAAATCCCATACGTTAACTGTAAAATTGTTTTTACAATTTTCGCATTTTTTAGTAGTTTTCTTTTTAAGACCTTTATTCCATGGAATTAGTCTTTTAGTAAACTGCCCTTTATTGTTTCTTTTTGGCATTTTCTGCCCTTTCTACTAAAAACCCATGCTCAACTTGTGGGAAAGCATGGGTTATTAGTCACAAGTTGATTTATATTATATGCATTATACCACAGGTGTTTTCTAATTCCGTAGAATTTACGGTATTTAAAATAAGGGTGATTACCGATCACCCTTAAAACAAGGGTCGCTTCAACCGACCCTCAAATTTAATTCTGTATTTAAGGGTGTCAAAAATCACACCCTTAAATTAACCCCCTCATTTTTGAGGTACTTAAATTTAAGCAACGAACTTTTACGTAGCTTAATTCTATGTTATAATCATTCTAGGATCACACATCCAGCCTTAGTGCTGGATTTTTTTATACTTAAAAGGACATTATGCCAAACCCAGGTTTATCGAAAGAGGTACAAGATGCTATCACCAGAAGATCTGGACCACAGCCTGCTCTAAACCAGGTTTCTCCTGGAGCAGCAACTGCACAACTTCCACAACCAACACCTCAATCACAAATGACTCAAGCATCAGCACCTCAAGGCTCTCCAGCAGGAGAAGTTCCTAAGATGCCCCGCTTCGAACCTCAAGACAGACAAGACTTAATTACGGTAGCACTTATAGAACAACTTAAAAATGACGCTAAACTTATTAAAGAACAAGGAAAAATGGCTAGAGGGGAAACTCAGAAGCCTCCAGCACCACAACCTCAAGGAGGAGGAGGATTTTCAATGTCTCCAGGATTTACACAGCCAATGCCTGTAAATATGATGCAGGGTAATTATGCTGGTGGAATGGGTAAGGACTATGGGGGAGCCAATAACTACGGGAAAGGATTCTAATGGCAGATATAGCACAAAGAGACCCAAACTACGTACCAGCCATACAGGGTGTTTCCTCTGTAGATGGTAGTACGGTTACAGATATTCATGTTAATCCAGCTAATAATAAACTTTTAGTTGAAATTGCTAGTGGAGGCGGTGGTACTTCTTCAACAGATGACGCTGCTTTTACAGCGGGAACTGACTCTGGTACTCCAGCAATGGGTTTCTTTTCAGCAGATACGGTTGATGCTAATGATGTGGGTGTACTGGCAATGGATGCTAGTCGTAGGCTCTTAGTGTCTATAGAGGCAGATAATGTTGGCATAGGTGGGGGAACTCAGTACACAGAAGATGCAGCAGCAGCCGCTAATCCAGTTGGTAATGCACAAATACTGGTAAGAGCTGATTCTCCAGCAGGGGTTACAACAGCTGATGGTGATAATGTAGCTAGAAGAGCAACAGATTATGGCGCAGCTTATTCTCAAATAGTGGATTCTAGTGGTAACTTTGTGGACACCTTTGGTGGTGGGACACAGTATGCCACCAACGCAGTAGCTCCAGATCCAGCCACAGGTACAGCAGGACTCATGGAAAGAGATGACGCTCTATCTGCCCTAACCCCAATAGAGGGTGACTGGGTGAGACAAAGAGCTACAGCAGAAGGTGCACTTTGGACACAAGATTTTAATAGTGACGCAATACTCTCAGATACAACGGCAATCTTAGCTGACACCGCAAACATTGATACAAACATAGCAATAGTAGCGGGGGCAGTAACAGGCACAGAAATGCAGGTTGATGTAGTAGCAGCTTTGCCAGCAGGAACTAATGCAATTGGTAAATTAGCCGCCAATAGTGGAGTAGACATAGGAGACACAGATGTTACCTCAATTATTCCAGGAGTAGGTGCAACCAATCTAGGTAAAGCGGAAGATGCGGTTCACTCTAGTGGTGATACTGGAGTAATGGCTCTAGCTGTTAGGTCTGATGCTTCTGGTGCTTTAGCTGCTGATGGTGACTACACATCATTACAAACAAATGATACAGGATCATTGAAAGTTCACGAAGAACCTAGTAAAGTTGATTCTGGTAATTCATCTACATCAACTCTTGCTAATGATGCAGTATTTACTGGAACAGGTATAGATGTTCTTCATTATCAGGCGGTAACAATACAAGTAGATTCTTCACATGATTCTGCTACAGATGGATTTTCTTTTGAATCTTCAATAGATAATAGTAATTGGGACGATACAATAAAATTCACATACACAGCTTCCGAGGGTTCTAGAAGGTTTCAATTTCCAACAAATGCTCAATATATAAGGCTTGTTTACACTAATGGTGGAACAACACAAACTCATTTTAGACTACAAACAATACTTCATCACACAACACCTCTTACCTCTATTCATAGAGTAAGTGATACCCTAACAACAGATAGATCAGCAACTCTTGTGAGATCTGTTATAGCTGGAGAAACCACAGCGGGTGGTGGATCAATGGTTAATGTTAAAGTAAACGCCTCTGGAACACTAGAAACAAATGCAGAAATAACAGAAGCCTTACCAGCGGGAGACAACAACATAGGTAATGTAGATATAGTAACTGTTCCTGCTCCATTAAGTACAACAGGAGGTGGAACAGAAGCAACTGCTCTTAGAGTAACTCTAGCCAATGATTCTACTGGACTTGTTAGCGTAGATGATGGGGGAGGATCTCTAACAGTAGATAATGGGGGTACTTTTGCAGTACAGGCAACTGTAGCAGCGGGGGCAACCACAATCGGTAAGGCTGAAGACTCAGCTAGTGCCGATGCAGACGTGGGTGTACCAGCTATGGCAAGAAGAACAGCAACTCCAGCCGATACCTCAGGAGCAGATCTAGACTATGAAATGCTCCAAATGGATAATGGACGATTATGGGCAAGTGCAACAATTGACGCAGCCCTACCTGCTGGCACTAATGCCATAGGTAAACTAGCTGCTAATAGCGGTGTAGACATAGGTGATGTAGATGTTACCTCTATAACAGGCGTAACAATGAGTAATGCAGCCATCCAAACAACTGGCGATGAAGCCCATGACGCAGCTGACGCTGGCAACCCTATAAAAATAGGTGGAAGAGCTCAGGAACCAACAGCACAACCCGATGAGGTAGCAAACGACGATAGGGTAGATGCTCTTTTTGATAGAGCAGGAAGATTGGCCACATATCAGGGATATCCAAGAATATATGCCAATATTAATGACTCCACTTCTGGAAACAATACAATTATTGCGGCTCAAGCTGCGGGTAAGAAAATATTAATAACATCTGTGGTTGTGGTTTCAGATGGAACGGTAGATGTTAGATTTGAATCAGGAGCTGATGGCACTGCCTTGACAGGACAAATTCCACTACAAGCTAGAGAAGGTTTTTCTGCTAATGATCCTCATGGATTATTTGAAACAGCAGCGGCTACCTTACTAAATTTAGAGCTATCAGCCACAATAAATGTGCATGGTTGGGTGGCGGGACATGTAATAGATGATTAGGATTGACCAGCTCTGCCATCTTTGGTATGATTGATTAATGAAAAGAGATAAAAGTGGAAAAATTAAAAAAGGAAATATTCCTTGGAATAAGGGAAAAAGGGGGTTGCAGACTGCTTGGAATAAGGGAACTAAGGGGATAATTAAGTCTAATA